>Ga0307507_10001485_pt1 | contig 52328 bp, 16 predicted proteins | sample 7_EM_MG_FD_207223 | JGI IMG/M metagenome (GOLD analysis project Ga0307507, IMG submission 207223) | Populus trichocarpa ectomycorrhiza microbial communities from riparian zone in the Pacific Northwest, United States - 7_EM | ecosystem: Host-associated > Plants > Roots > Unclassified | place... | reverse complement strand
CCATAGTAAACATATATAAAAGGGCAGCCGCCAAGGCGCTAGCGGTAAGCGAGCCAATCGTAGGTTGGCAGAATATGGCAGCAGCATAGCAGAATTTGGCAGGTGACGCGCTCTAGCACCGTCACAGCTTCTTTAAAGTTTAGGTCTGCCCTATATTACTACCAGAGTGCCTATGCTTTTAGTTACCCCCTAGCTTCTTATTAAAAGAGGTCTAATTCCTTACCATATCCTTAGCGTTTAGAACTACTCGTTTAAAATCTATATATATAGTAATCTGCAATAGGGCTCCCACGGGCTTAATTTTATTATAAATTACTAGTTTAATTCTAGCCTAGATAAATCCAATCTTTTTATAGATACTACCGTTCTTATTTTTAAAGGGCTTTAAATCTATTAGTTAAGCATAAGTTTTTATAAAGTATATAAACTGGCGGAAATTATAGCGGTTAAGCTATATTCCATCGTAGAATAGTTTTATATTATTATATTATATAATATACGGATCTTAAGTCCACTTCTTTAGGAAGGTTTATAGCTACGGCTATATAGTAATTCGCTCTTTATTAAGCTAATTTAATACGATCTAGTTTAGGGATTAATCTTTAATCTTATTAATAATCTATTAAGTACGCTCTTTAGTATTATCTTATATTATTAGCATCTTAAAAAAGTTATCTACTTTATAAACCCAATTGTCTAACTATTAGGCATTAGGTTTATAGCGGAGTTCTAAACTACTAGAGGTCTTGGCTAGTTAGTCTATATCCTTTTTCTATTTACTATATAAATACCTCTCTAGGTCTTCTATACCTTCTTAGGTAGATACTAAATAGCCCCTATAAAGCCCCTAGCCTTAGCTAGGTTATAAAAAAATTTATTTAGCCTAGATTAAGCTCTACTAGATTTAGACTTACCCTAAAGGTTTCTAATATATTTATTAGTGGCTTCTTTCCGTATGGCTTTTAAGAGCCTTATAGTAGCTTCCTAATATCCTTTTTATAGAAGATTAGTATAAGGCTCCTAACTTTCTAAACTTAGGCTTAGGGAAGCTCTAGCCATAGAGGTAGTATTAGCACTAATAGTTAGTACGGGTTTCCTAATAAGGCTTAGGTCTTAAGTTAGTATTTAGGTTAAGTTACCTAAAGGAGTAGGCCCGCTTAGCTTATAAGCAGTTTATATGTAACAGTGCAAGTATAGGAATTGACTGAGCAACTTTTTTGTAAATCTATGGAAATCAAGTGAACTAAATACATGAAAGTAGACCCGGAACTCCATAGTCTATAACTCAATATTTGACCGTATCCAAGACATACAAGGGTAGGGTCGATCCTGTCTCGGAGCCTCTTAGGCGACGATCTTATGTCTTAGCGTAGCGCTAGTGAACTGTTACACCCCCCCCCCCCCCAGATTTAACGGTGTAGTCAAAACTGTAGAAAATAAATGAAGGTAAAAAAACTGTACCAAAAAAGGAAATTTAGATACATTATTAGGAATAGTACAGGGTAGGATAATAGCAAGGCCGTTGGCTTGTTGCTTATAGGGCTTCTAGTGACGTTATAGACGTCGTATTTAGTGACGTTGCGGTCGTCGCAACTGGTACCGTTATAGGCTGGATAGGGACTGCTTCAATTGTATCTAAGATATCGTCTTGAAGTCCGTGTGGTTAGTGATTTAATCTTAGTAGATCTAAGATACCGTTCTGCTGGGAGTCGGTAACTGTTTAATATCCTTTGTAGGAAGTTCTACTAAATTATTTAACTTAGGTATGGTGTTTTGATCTGCACTTAAGGCAGTTATTTAATCTGTGGTTAAGGTAGATCCTTTTAATCTATAGTTGGGGTAGACGCTTAGGGTAGTTATTTAATCTATAGTTAAGGTGGAACTTAAGGTAGTCATTTAATCTGTAACTAAGGAGACGCTTAGGGTAGCATTTGAGCTATAACCGAGGAGGACGCTTAGGGTGGAACCTGAGGTAGTTATTTAATCTATGGTCGAGGTAGTTATTTGATCTATAGTTAACATAAATCTTTTTAATCTGTAGTTAAGGTAGTTATTTAAGCTATAGTTGAGATAGATCTGTTTGTGTGCTTTACTAATAAGCAAACTTTATATTTGACTTTAAGCAGTGCTTGGCAGCACTATAGATTGGTGTTATTAGGAGCTGGGGTTTTAGAATTAAAATTAATTGTTTCTGTGTTCTCTGCTTCCTGCTCTTCTTTTTAAATATAATTAACTATGCGTTTAACCTATGGCCTAGATAAGATCATTTTATCTATTTTCTTTTGGATGTTTGGGTTTAGTTCCTATCCTTAAGGGCGCTTCTGCTTGGCAATATAGTAGCAGTTACTGTATTGGTGTATAAGGCCGCATATACATTTCTTATGCCACCCTAAATTTGAATTTGAATTGCTGTTGGAGTCTAAATTAGAATTGTTTTAAAGGGTCGCAAATGCAGAGTAATTAGCAGTAGTGGTAAAAGGAGATAATACTATTTGCTGCATGCGGTAGTGCTCCTTAAATTCCTTAATAAGGTTGATGATGGATAGGGCCTCTTTATCCTTTTATTCTTTTCTAATAAGGTCTACTTCTAGCGCTCCTGTAAAACTAGAAGAGATGGGTTTGATAGCTTATATAAAATTATAGTGGGGCCTAAATCCCTAGACGTCTAGTAGCTCCAATTATTCTATAAGCTTGTAGACGTTCCGCCAGTTATTTAATCATTTGTTAACACTCTGTTTTTCATTATAGGTTTTAAGAGCCGTGTATTAAATAAGGACGTCGTGCTTTTAACCCGAGGTAGTAGGGGCTAGTGCTTTCTTAAGTGCTTAAAGCCGTTCGTGTACCGTGTCAAGGCCGTTAATAAGAGGAAGGTAGTCTACCAATATTAATTAAACAATGTAGTTACTAATGTCGCTGATAGCCTACTCTTGTTTTTAATGTATGCGGAGATTATCTTTATACTCTACATAGAGTTAATTGTATGCAGTGAGCTTAATTTGGTCTAGTTAAGCTATTGAGGTAGCAGTGGGAAGTACGTCTTTTAGTATAGGTTGTTTTAGAGGTTCTAGCTTTAGGAGCTTGTCTTTTATCTTAGATGGGTTAATATACTGCCATACCTTGTTTATTTTAGCAGTATCTTAAATAATAAAGAACCATTGCATCCAATTAGATGGCTGGTTAAGGATAACATTAATTTTTAATTCGCTCGTGGTTGTTATTTTTAGGATTTTAACAGGTTAAGCAGGGTCCTAGGTTAGCGTCTTAGCGAAACCTTATTTTAACAATTTGATTCGTTAGTTTATTTATTAGTTAGGTTTGATTATCCGTTTAACTAGTAGTGGTAGAGGTCGTCTGCAGCGTAATAGCTATAGACTGGTTATGTGTAGAAGACGTCCGCAGCGTAATAGCTATAGACTGGTTTTGGTAGAGCGTCTGCAGTAATAACTGTAGACTAGTTTTAGTATTTAAAGAAGCTCGAGACACTTACAAAGGTAGAAGAAGTAGTGACTTCTTAAATAAGGTAGTAGATTGATTGCTTAACAGATAGTGCAACAGGTAGTGCGATCCAATTAATTGGTTAGCAGGTAGTGCGATCCAGGAGTGCGAGCCGGGCTTATAACTATAACAGTGCAAGTATGGGAATTAACTGAGCAACTTTTTTTATAAATCTATAGAAATCAAGTGAACTAAATATATGAAAGTAGACCCGGAACTCCATAGTCTATAACTCAATATTTGACCGTATCCAAGACATACAAGGGTAGGGTCGATCCTGTCTCAGAGCCTCTCAGGCAACGATCTTGTGTCTCAGCGTAGTGCTGGTGAACTGTTACATTATATACTATTACTATGCTAATTATAGGCCGATGGTCTTTTATAAGGGTTCCGGATAGGTCCCTAATTAAACGTATTAGTATATTCTTTTAGCATTTCTAGCTTAGGGGAAGATCTTAAGGTTACTTCTAGTGCTTAATCTTTTAATTAGTGTTATGGCACTGATATGCGTAACCTAAATAGGGCCTAGTCAGGGGGGTTCGCTTACGTCTTGGCTCCATATATATAGACGTGTCCTTTCCACGACCTTCTTCTGCTCCTTATCTTGATATCCAAGTCCATAGACATTCCAATCGTACAGGCGTGCGCTCGTTGCTTTATACGGTGCTAGTTCCTTAATTAACTGAGTCGCCGTGACAATTAGCCTAAGTGGGGCTAGAGGGGTTCTAGCTACTTTTTAGTAGTATTATAGCCGTTATAAAGAGTGTCTATATTTTCCTTAGTATTGCTAGTAACCGTAGGTATATAAGAGTCTTTAAGCTCCTAATATATCTAGGTATTAGGGCTTATTTAGCCGTCTTACCTAAAGGTTTATATTATTATAATCTCTTACTATTAAAGGGACCTTTCTGCCTTAAGGTAATAGCTTTCTATAGGGTATCTATAGAGTTTCCGTTTATATTATTGCGAGATTTTAAGGGAGGAATAGTAAATATAAATAAAAGATATAAATAAATAATCTAGTTCTTAAAGCTAGCTACCTTTCTAAAAAGGAGTATAAGGGATTTAAATATAAGGGGACTTGGTAGACAGGGGGCTATAAGGCACGATTGTAGGAATAGGATAGATTGTGGAGGAGACGAATCCTTAAGGAGGTGAGGCCTCTGGGATCGGAGAAACTATACCACGGGCACGTGCCTCCGGCACGTAACCGACGGGTGTCCGTGGGTTGTCCTAAGGGCAACCCAAGGTGACCGCAATAATATCCCCTACACTAACCTTACGATCCTGTTCTTACTTAAAGCGCTGACTTCCTATGTTATAAATATATAGCAGATCAAATGGATAAATCGGAAGACTTCTCGCCGGAGGAGGCCTGGAATGTTGGAATTACAAGGTCATAAGGTCACAGCGGAGGTGTCTTGAGGGTCTATTTAATAATAGAGATAACGCAGACGATGAATATTAATTAATTCGTAATGTAGTAAATGTGGTTGATGTCTGTCTAGATTAACATGCAGAGCTTGCTCTCGCGACGTGTCCAGAGCTTAGTTAGCATCTCTCGCTTAATTCTAAACTCCCCTATGCTGACAACACTCTCCTCGTCTGTCCTAAATAGGCAATTATAAAGCTATTCCCAAATACCTTGCAAGTGCTATTTGGCCTACGTATAAAGGGAAAACCTATAGTAGGCGAAAAACCTCTGTAACTTGCTCCGTCTCCGTCCATTACCGTCTCCATTAGTTACCAATTCCTAGCGTTATGTTACGGCGCTAGTGGAAAACGGTGGATCTTAGCAGACGTGGATTATGGTAGACGCAAGTCACGTAACTTGAGGACCGCATAAAATATCAAGCGGCGCTGCTATTCTTCTCCTTTCTTTCTCTAGCTTTGGATCCTCGTTTATAGACTACCAATTATACAGGCTTGCGCGTCCCTTATACTGTACTCGTGCCTTAATTAACTGAGTCGCTAATATTATCTAAAGCTCAACTACTCTTTCTTCCTGAGAAGGAACTTAAATATATCTATAAAGGACATAGAACAGGACCCTAAGGACATCACTAGGACTATAAGGACACAGAATAGGACCCTAAGGACATTACCAGGACTATAAGGACAGGACAGACCCCTAAGAACCAAAAGAACACAAACGGAACGCGAAACCTAAGAATAGAATATGCACGGACCAGAACCCCTAGAAAATAAACAAACACCAGAAATTACCTAATACCCCTACCACCATGCCAAGAAATATAGTAGCTGGCAAAGCCACTATAGGACCCGCAAATACCTCTAATAGTAAAACAGTCGCTATCTCAACCCCCTAGGAAGAGCTCGCAGTAGCTAATGCCAAAATTAAACGGCTTTAAGAGCTGCTTAAAACTAGAGATACCCCTACACCTAGTAAGGAGTTATTAGACACCTAAAGACTTGCTATAGTCCTTAAGACCCTAGCCTAATGTATAGTATTAGCATCGTTGCGGTCTATAAAGATTGCGGACCCCCTATTACTTACAGACGGAACTGACCCTACATTTAATAATTAGAAGCTTTAACTGTAAGACAAGCTTAAAGTTAATACGGACTACTTCCCTACTACCTAAGCTAAAATGGCCTACGTCTTCGGCCGTACTAGTGGGGATATATAGACGTATCTACATCTGCAATACGCCCAGGACTTAGCAGACCCCTTCCTCTCTAAAGAAGAGATAGTTAACTACCTATCTTCCATTTACAAGGACCCCTTTAAGACACAAAACGCCTACCTTAATTATAAAGCTCTTAACATAAAGATAACGGAGACCTTTTTAGCCTTCTAGACCCGCTTTCTATACCTAGCTAGCTAAGCCCGAATTCCCCATAAAGACCTAATACTAGACCTCTTTAACAAGCTTACCCTAGACCTATAGCGCGCCGTACTACCAGTTTTTACTACTATATAGACGCTAAAGGTACTTATGGACTACTGCCTAGCTATTAACTAAGGCCTCTGTTAAATTAAGGCATAATCTAAGCGGTATAAAGCTAGAAACTCTCCAAACTAGACTATAAGCACTTTATAAACGGCCCGTAACACCCTAGCACGATCTGTAACTCCTATAGCACCAGCCGTACAGCCCGCCGTTAATTTAGCAGCTAGCCGTGCAGCTAGTCCTACTGCGGGTCCAGCGCACACTTGGCCTACATATAACGACCCCTATAAATAGGCCCTCAGCAATTAAGGAGCTTGCTTCTTATACAGCCAGAAAGACCACTTTGCAAAAAATTGCCAGACAAAGGTAAAAATAGGCAAGGTTCTATTAATTTAGGAGGACAGTGCGGAGTTGGAAAAAGAGGAACCCTAGAGAAAGACTCCTCTTTAGGGTTAAAAGGGATTGACATATTACATATTAATTTAGATCGGCTAGTTAGTAGAAGAAGCTGCACTATCCCTTCCCTTATACCTTATTCCGCAATAGATATTAAGTTTTAACCTCTACTTTAGCTAACTCTAGAGCAAATACCTTTACCTTAATAGACACCTAGTGTGCTATAAGGCTGGCTGACTTTTTAAATGCACCCCTTAAAGAACTGCCCAAACCAATTCCTATTCGCGGGTATAATGGATGGATAGAACTACCTATTATAACTATCTTGCGGATTTACCTCCGTGTAGATAGACAAAGGTAGTATAACGTCCCCTTTCTTATTATGGACCTATGAAGCCACAATATAATCTTAGGAAGAAAATGGCTAGCCTATCTAGGCTTACAGCTTAATGTATAGAGTAGACGGCTTATCTAGCCTAAAACCCTACCCCCAACACCCTCTTTTATAAAGGAAATTAGCATTATAATAGAAAACCTTGTGCGGCTATAGATAGACACCATTCACCAGACCGATGCTATGCGTAAGGACTAGGCTTTTAAAAAGAATGTACAGCTTAACCCGCAATGGATTTATATACTACGCCGCCCCTAGACTACCTATATCATACCACCCGCACCAGAGAATAAAAAAGTTAGTAAAAAGCTAGTAGAGCTCCCCACAGGGAACTCAGGCCCTATATAGCTACAAAGAATAGCAAGGAGTATTAGACGCTATACTAAATATATAAACCAAAGGGATAACTTGCGGAAGATAGAATAGGAGCTAAGAAAGATTACAAACCCTAGGCCGCAAAATACGGCCTAATAATAGTCCGTAAAGAAACCTATAGACCTCCCACTAGTTAATATCTACTATATTAGCGCCGTAGGATTCTACTAGAACTTGGTCTAACCTAATACCATTACCTTTACCACTAGCTTATATAAAATTGATCAAATAATTAAGGAAAAGAAAAATAAGTTTAGTAAATAGGAAGGCAAGCTTACAGATAAGGAGCTAGTAAAACAGAAACTACCCCATTAATACTAGAAATTTAAGGACGTGTTCTCTAAGGCAGTATTAGATATACTCCCGCCTTACTAACCATACGACTATAAGATTGAGATTAAGCTAGATAAGAAAGACACACTTAGCTATAGCCCCCTTTGTCAGCAGTCTACTGCTAAATTATAGGCTATAAAGCAGTACCTTATTAATAACCTAAATAAGGGCTTTATTAAACCTAATTAAGCCCCTTTTAACTCACCTATTCTCTTTGCTAAAAAGCTAAATAGAGGACTTTGTTTCTATATTAACTACTATAAACTAAATAACATAACCCACAAGGACCGCTACCTACTACCCTTACTTAATAAGACTTTAACCTAAATAAATAGAGCTAATATCTTTACTAAGCTCAATATCCGTTAGGCCTTTTACCGGATTAGGATAGACCCTAGATTAGAAGATCTTACTATATTTTAAACCCATTACAGAATATATAAATACAAAGTACTTCCTTTTAGACTAACTAACGGACTGGCTACGTACCAGCAATATATAAATGATATACTCTTTAACTACCTTAACGACTTCTATACAGCCTACCTAGATAATATTATAATCTACTCTAAGAATAAGTTAGAATATAAGGAGTATATCTACAAAGTCCTATAACAGCTCTACAAGGCTGGTCTCTAGGCCAATATTAGGAAATTAAAATTTAGTATTAAGCGTATAAAGTACCTAGGTTTTATTATCAGTATAGACGGAATTAAAGCCAACCTAGAGAAAACGGCCGTAATTAACCAGTGGACACCCCCACGGACCGTAAAAGAGGTGCAATTATTTTTAGGTTTCTATAACTTCTACTAACACTTTATTAAGAACTACAGTAGGATCGCCCGGCCTCTTAACCGCCTTACTAGGAAAGACCAGCCATTCCACTTTAACGCCATATATATGCAGGCCTTTAATAAGCTTAAAAAACGGCTGGTATTGGCTCCCCTACTTACCCACTTTAATCCAGAACAGCCCTCGATGCTAGAAACTAATGCCTTAGACGGCACAATAGCCAGCGTTTTCTCCTAGAAGTAACTAAACGGAGAATAGCACCCTATTGCATACTATTTAAAGACTATAATAGATGCTAAGCTAAACTACCACATCCACAATAAAGAAATGCTGGCTATTGTCTCTAGCTTTTAGCAATAGCGTATATAGCTAGAGGGGACCCCTAAGCCTATTAAGGTAGTTTTAGATTATAAGGCCCTAGAATACTTCATAACAACCAAGGCCCTTATGGCCCAGTAGGCACGCTAAGCAGATATTCTATCTTAGTTTAACTTCTTAATTATATATATACTAGGCGCTATAAACCATGCGGATGCTCTTATAAGGCGTAAACAGGACCTAGGTAATTAGGCGGCTGTAAAGATCTTATTATAGACCCAAATACTACTACAACTAGAGTACCTTAACCCCTGGATATAGGCAGAGCTAAATACAGACCCTTTAAATGCTAAGATATGTCCTATTAACTCCACAGAACTTAACCTTATTAATAAACTGCTATAGGCAAACCGTACAGCCCCTTCTCTACAGGAGTACTATAAAAAGGTAAAAGATGCTACTAGCCTATAGTCCCTTAAAAATGGACTGCTTAAGCACTAGGAACAGCTGGTGGTAGTAAAGGAATAGAATTTATAGACCTAGCTTATTACCGAAGTATATACCTAGGTCTCTACGGCCTACCCTAAAAAAAATAAGACCTACAAGATTATTAATAACCATTACTACTGGCCCAAAATAGTTACGGATATTGACCGCTATATATAGAACTATAACGACTGCCATAGGTTTATAATTCCACGGGATAAAACCCTAGGACTATTAAAGCTACTTCCGATACTAGAACGCCCCTAGCAGCATATCTCTATAGACTTTCACGAGCTGCCTACGGACCGTAATAAATATAATATAGTAATAATCCTAGTTAACTGCTTTGGCAAGCGCCTATTCTTAATCCCCTGTTATAAGGATATTAATGCCAAGGAGGTAGCCTAACTATATATCCATTATATCTACGAAATTTACGGGCTACTAGATACTATTATATCCAATTATAGGCTATAGTTTATATCGGCCTTCTAAAATAAGTTTACTTGGATCCTTAGCATTAAGCTAAAGCTTTCCACAATATACCACCCCCAGACAGACGGTTAGACGGAAATTATAAATTAATACTTAGACTAAAGGCTCCGGCCCTTTATTAACTACTTCTAGGACAACTGGGGCAAACTACTACCCCTAATAAACTACGCCCAGGCAACCCTACCCTATAACTCTACAGGATTTGCACCTATTTAGCTAGAAATAGGATACTTACCCTATATAAGCTTTAACTGGGAAAGACTGGAGGGGCTATAGACTATACGCGAAAAACTATCTTATAAGGAAGCCCAGCAATATACCAAACACTTAGAAGAAGCTTAGATAGTAGCCTATATAAATCTAAAAAAGGCCTAGAGATTAATAGAACAGTAGGCAAATAAGTATAGGCGCAAGCCTAACTTTACTATAGATAATAGGGTCTGGGTTATAACAAAAAACTAGAAGATAAAACGGCCTAGCCACAAGCTAGACTATAAGATGGTAGGACTATATAAGATCCTTAACAAAGAAGGCAACTTATACAAGGTTAAGCTCCCAGACTTAATTAAAGTCTATCCTATCTTTTCGCCGGATAAGCTACGGAAGGCTGCAAATAACCCACTACCTGGATAAAAGAATAAGCCTCCCCTACCAATTTAAGTTAATGGCGACGACAAATAGGAAGTTAATGAAATACTAGCCTATAAACTAGTATAAGGAACGCTACAATACCGTATCCAATAGAAAGGCTACGATTTAGACCCAACCTAGTACCCCGCCTAGAACTTTATAGGCTGCCCCTAGAGACTTAAAGAATTCTATAACTAATACCCTAACAAACCCGGACCCCCGAAGTACCTTAACGAGTGGATGAAGTGCTAGTATAGCGAAGACAATAGGCTGCCTATTAAGCATAAAGACAAGAATACCCTACGGACATAATATGGACATATAAAGCCTAAGGGCAGGCTTTTTCGGAGGGGGGGGGTAATGTTACAGCGCTAGTAGAAAACGGTAGATCTTAGCAGACGTGGATTATAGTAGACGCGAGTTACATAACTTAAGGACCGCATAAAATATTAAGCAGCGCTGCTATTCTTCTCCTTCCTTTCTCTAGCTTTGGATCCTCGTTTATAGACTACCAATTATACAGGCTTGCGCGTCCCTCATGCCGTGCTCGTGCCTTAATTAACTAAGTCGCTAACACGTTACACAGTGCTTTATAAATTAGTTAATTGGTAGCTGTTTTATAAGCATATCTCCAGGTTAATCTTTACCTGGTATATATACCACCTTAAGTTAATCTTTCTAAACCATATTGTTCCGTACGAAGAGGTATTAAATCTTAATATACTTAGCTTTCTAGTGGTGTTTTATATCATATAAAAGGTTAACTATACCCCTATTATCACAGTAGAGCGTAGGGATAAAAGGGTTGTTGTTATCTCTCTCCCCTAGATCTCTTATTAGCTTTTCAAGCTATACTGCTAACCTTACTCCTTCTAATGCTGCCATAATCTCTACTTCTATTAAACTCAATGCCATTAACTTCTGCCTTTAAGCCATCCAGATTACCACTCCCCTATAGCGTATAACTACTATGCCCTAGAATAATATCTAATCATATTCTATTCCCCACGTAGCGTTGGTAAAGATATTATAGCTAGCAGGTAGGTTAGTTAACGTAAGCCTATATAAAGGGAGGTGAACTACTTAATTTAAGTAGGTAATTCCGGTTTTAAAAGTGCCATTTAGATATTATAGTAGCTGCTTGCTTAAGCGGTAATATAATTCTTCTAGTACTACTATAAATCTAGCTAACTAACTAATAGCATAGCTGGTATCAGGACGTATACAGTTTAAGAGGTAGATTATAGAGCCAATAATCTGTTAGTAGACTGTCGCATTATTATACTTAAGAAGGCTTTTAATATTAGGCTTCAGAACAGTACCTACTAGTATTAGTAGCTTGGCCGGATTACAGTTGTCCATTTTTAGCTGTTTAAGTAGCTTCTTAGTATACATTGTCTAATATAGCTTAAGGGTTTGGTTTGTATAGTCTTAATTAATTTAGAAGCCTATAAATACCTCTATAGGGCCTAGGTCTTTGAATCTCCATTCTCTTAAAATTCTTATCTTTATAATATTAAGATATTAGCGCTTTCCTACAATCAGTATATTGTCAACAAATAACAAGATATATACTTTATTTCCTATAAAGAGATTAGGGTTAGCATTAGCTGCTTTTATACCTATACTCTTAAAGAACTTCTTAACCATCTAAAACCATTCTCTTAGTGCCTGCTTTAGGCCATAAAGTGACTTATTTAGCTTTAAGTAGACGTCTTTTACACCCTTAAGCTTAGGTTTAAAGTCTCTTAATAGGTTAAAAATCTGCATATAAATCTATTCTTACAACGGCGGGTTTAAGAATGCAGTTTCAACATCAATATAGTCAAGTTTAAGGTCTTTAGCTACCACCTTTACCATCAGGAACCTAAAGGTGTTATATTATATAATAGACATAAATATCTCAAAATAGTTAATGTTGGGGGTCTACTTATCTCCCTAAATATACAGTCTTACCTTCTTACAAATTACTTCTCCTTTAGTGTTGTACTTATACTTTAGAACTGGCTTACTTGGGAGTAACAACCTTCCTTCTAGTACTCTCCCCCTTATAATAGTATAGGTGTGCATTCTTAGTACGGGCGTCCCACCCTTAGCATTACCTTATAGATTTAAGCGTCCTACTTAATCTAGACCTGGGCTTCCCACTTAATTTAAGCGGCCCACTTAGTCACTATCTGGCCTACTTATAGTTCCCGCTACTAAAGTCTCTATTAGCACCTAGTCTTAACCTAGGCTTCCCACTTAATCTAAGCATCCCACTTAATCTAAGCGGCCCACTTAATTACCGTCTTGCCTACTTATAGTTCTCGCAACTAGAGTCTCTATCGGCGCGTTTAAGGTAATAGGGGGAGGTATAGGATGGTTCGCAGCTTAATTTAAGCGTCCCGCTTAATCTTAACCTAGGCTTCCCACTTAATCTAAGCAGCCTACTTAGTCACTATGTTTTATAGCTTGCCTTATAGCATGCACCTAACGTACTCTATAAGGGACCTATACTTATTATAAGCATAGTACATTTAGGGTTAGGGTAGATTGAATCGCTGTTAAATTCTTCCTTAGCTATTACTATATTCCCTGCTTCCTCTGCCTTAGGAGCACCTTAATCTTTTTTTTTAGCATTATTAAATCTAAATTGTTTAAGCAGGGGACAGTCTTCCTAGTAGTGGCCTTCCTAATAGCATACTCTGCACTTGTCTTTCTCTAATAGTCTTAGCTCCTTGCTTAGCTGTAGCTCTTGCCCACTTAAGACAATAAGCTATGGCGAGATAAGGAATAATCAAATCTACTAGCACGGCCTCTGCCCCTTGTTTAATCTTAGTTTCCCCTTCTCCCCCTAGGTTCGTCTTTCCTCTTTTATATAAGTGCTGCATTTTATACCTATATAGGGAGAGCAGTCTTATACTTCTAAAGAAGGGTAATGCAACTCTTAAGGTCTCTTTTATCTTATAGATACTAGGTCTTTACATCCTACTATATAACATTGCTTAGTAGGGCTAGAAGGAGTTACTTTTTAATATTACTATTAATAAGTGGTTAAGGTATAGAGGCTAGATTAATCTTAAATTAATTTAGTATATAGATAAACTTAACAATTCGCATCTTTATAGGGTTAAATATAGTGCTGTAGAACTCCCTATAAAGTCTAGAGACGTAGACCTTATCTTTAGCCTTATTAAACTTCTTCATTCCTTCCCACATTCCTTAAATATCGTACGCCTTTATTATTGCACGTATCTCTTCCTAATAGTCGTCTCCTATCAAATTATAGATGATCTTGTTTGCTTCCCCTTATCTTCTTCTTTAATTAGCTAAATTGACTCAATTTAGGTCCTTTGCACTAGTGATAAAATCCCAGCCCTCTAATATGATTAGGGCTGCCTCGCAGGTGCGCTCCTAGTCTGCAAAGTTGTCTCCATTGAAAATGACGATTTTACCGGCCTTGTGATCGTATATAGGTGTCGTTGAGGTTGAGGTAGAGGAGGTCATTTTCGGGGTCGATTTTCGAGTCAGGAGAGGTGTCGCTACCCGGGCTCATAACCTGTTGGAATTACAAGGTCATAAGGTCACAGCGGAGGTGTCTGGGCTTACAGCTCGGCGTGGTCCGCAAAAAACTCGGCGTGGTCCAAAAGTTCAACGTGGTCCGAACTCGCAAACCAGCTTCGGACCACGATCAGCTTCGGACCACGCCGAGCTTTATGCATATGCAGCGCATATACAAAAAATTAATTGTTTTAGAATTTAAAGTATTTAGTAAATAAATAATATTATATAATATTTAAGGTGTATATGCTTAGCATATGCTCAGCATATACTATTGTATAGCCTACCTATAGAATAGTGAGCATATACGCTGCATATGCTAAGTATATACTATTATATAGCCTACCTAGAATAGTAGGCATATACGCTGCATATGCTAAGTATATACTATTATATAGCCTACCTAAAATAGTAAGCATATACGCTACATATGCTAAGTATATACTATAGTATAGCCTGCCTATAGAATAGTAAGTATATACGCTGCATATGCTAAGTATATACTATAGTATAGCCTACCTTATAGAATAGTAAGTATATTATAAGAGTATATATATTGGGTCCCGCCGCGGGTACGATATATTCGCGACAACTGCTATCTTTTTAGCCGTATAGTAATGTAAGGTGGGACACGTTATATATATACTTACTATTCTATAAGGTAGGCTATACTATAGTATATACTTACTATTCTATAGGCAGGCTATACTATAGTATATACTTAGCATATGTAGCGTATATGCTTACTATTCTATAGGCAGACTATACTGTAGTATATACTTAGCATATGCAGCATATATGCCTACTATTCTAGGTAGGCTATACTGTAGTATATACTTAGCATATGCAGCGTATATGCTTCGCATATGCTAAGCATATACGGGGAATATACTTATACTAGTAAGCCGTTTAACTACCGCGATATATTCCTGTTTACTTTATGCTAGTATATGCATATGCTTAGTATATGCACTGCATATTTAGTGCATGCGGTCGCTTAGGTAAATTGTGGCTACCGATGCGCGTTCTGTATGGGTAAAAGTTGAGTACCGCCGACCTTTTTCCGGCGTTCCATCGGTGACCACGCTCAGCTTTCGCCGACCCCCGTCGGCGACCACGTTCAACTTTTTCCGGACCACGCTCAGCTGTACCCCGGAGGTGTCTTGAGGGTCTATTTGATGATAGAGATGACGCAGACGATGAATATTGATTGATTCTTGATGTAGTAGATGCGGTTGATATCTGTCTAGATTGACATGCAGAGCTCGCTCTCGTTGTCTCGTTCCCAGACCTTCTCGCCAAGGCTTACCTTGCCAAGACGCTAACCGCTTTTGGCAAGACCTTCGTTAGAAGGTCTGGTACACGGTTCGGATTTTTGTTAGTCCCGCGCGGGGTATTTAGGCCTATATACACCTACTTTGAGCCAAATTGTCTCAATTTCCACAGCTCCCTAAACTATTCCTAATAGCCAGAATTACTAAATCAAACCTGGCGAAGAAGACTACGTTGCCCGATTTGCCCGATTCCAATTTGTTGTCTCGTTATCGCGCCCGACGACCCTAAGTCGTAGCAGCCGTACCCCTCTCACCGCCCTCTTCTTACCGCAGCTAGAGTACCTAAACTAATAAGCTAGCTTTAAAAAATAATTAAGGACTGCTAGTAGGTATAGATTTGCTTCGCAGAAGGGGGTAAGCTTTAGGTAGAGCCTTGTGCAGAGCTTTAATAGAGCATTATGTAGAGCTGGTAGAGCCTCGTGCAGAGCTTCTGCAGAGCCTCGTGCAGAGCTTCGTGCAAAGCTTCGTGCAAAGCTTCGTGCAAAGCTTCGTGCAGAGCTTCGTGCAGAGCTTCGTGCAGAGCTTCGTGCAGAGCTTCGTGCAGAGCTTCGTGCAGAGCTTCGTGCAGAGCTTCGTGCAGAGCGTCGTGCAGAGCGTCGTGCAGAGCGTCGTGCAGAGCGTCGTGCAGAGCTTCGTGTAGAGCGTCGTGTAGAGCTTCATGCAGAGCTTCGTGTAGAGCTTCGTGTAGAGCTTCATGCAGAGCTTCGTGTAGAGCTTCGTGTAGAGCTTCGTGTAGAGCGTCGTGCAGAGCTTCGTGTAGAGCTTCGTGTAGAGCTTCGTGTAGAGCTCGCAGAGCTTCGTGCAGAGCTTTGTGTAGAGCTTCGTATAGAGCTTCGTGTAGAGCCTTATATAGAGCTTCGTGTAGAGCCTCGTGCAGAGCCTTATATAGGGCTTTATATAGATATATAGGTATATAGACGTATATCTTTATACTAGCAATTAATTACAGAGTTTATAAAGACAATTATATAAGAAATTATATAATTAATTAATTATTTATTTATATAGGTATTTATATAGGCATTTATATAAATAAATAAATAAATAATTATAATGGCTTATAGGCTAAGAAGTCTTTTAGTAATTCTGGATAGTATATAAGATCTAATAGGAGGATATTTATAGATACGCCCCCTTCTAACCCCTTAGGGACTAGACACCCCTACCTAGTTAAAGGTAGCTTATAGGCGAATTACTAGACCCTCCTATTTACTCCCCCCCTAGATCTTCTAAAGATACCTTAGAAGTATAATATATAAGGTAGACTTATTATAAAGGTATATAGGCTAGGCAAAGGCGGGGCACATAAGACTAGCTAAAAGGATATACTTAGGATTTTCCCCTACTAGGGGTTTTTTCCTATATATAGAAGGTAGAAGCCTATATAGACCTAAAAGAGAGACCGAATTAGGCAATAAATAGAATTAATTATATAGACGTTTATATAGGTAATTATATAGATATTTATAGAGTTATTTATATAGCTATTTATATAAATTTTTATATAGCTTTTTTTGTATATTAGTACTATATATTAGACTACTTTTTTACCTTTAGCTACGATAGCCAAGCAACCTTGCAGAACTTTTGGAGCTCTTGCTGCACCTGGCCCAAAAAGACCAAACCAACTAAAAGAACCCTGAAAAACACCCTAATAATCCCCTAAGATACATGCATCACAGAAAAGGCATAGGTAGAACGACGGTGGTATATAGTCGCGCGCGACTGCCAGACCTATACCTAATAATAGCCCCCTACAACAATAACAAGGACGGGCGAATACCATACTAGAAAGCGGAAATACCCTAATTAAAAAGGCATCTAATAAAATATAAAGCCTATTAGACGCGTCTAGTATTTAGAACTATAGGGGAGCATCTATTAGCTATTATAAACTAATATAGCTAGCAGAATGGCTCCAGTCTAGTAAACCTTAGGCGCCCCTTTAGTAAACCTTTAATTAAATCCTCCAACGGCTAAATAAAATTAAAGATAAACAAAACCCCCCCCTATAGGCGAACCGCACCTAGGCTGCCGTAGCTGTGCTTCTATAGCACAGGGAACCTACCCCCCTAAAAATAATAACCGGGTATATAATCACAATACGACTAAATATAGAAAAGGTAGAGGAACTTAGGGGATAATTAGAAATAGAAGTTCTTATAAAGATTTATAAAGAGGTCCACAACACCGTCACAGTCCAACACCTTAGGAGTAGAGATATTAGAGTCACCCTAAAAAACCAACAGGTAAAGGAATAGGCCGTAAGGGCAGGGGATAGGCTAGGAGAGCGTATTAGCATAAAAGTACTTTATAAAGATTACTTAGTTAAAGTCCTATCGGTTCCCATAAGCCTTAGGGTAGAAAGGGGACGCTAGGCGGACAATACAGTAACTATATAAGAGATAGTAAAACAAACAGAACGCTTTATACTAGGACTTATAATTACCCAGATCTAATAGCTTTAACAGGAAAATACAAACCAAGTATACAATAAGAACAATAAGAGGATATAAAGGGCGCTAGAGACTTACTAGGGAGATAATAGACAAACGCATAGCTCCCTTATCATCAGCGTACATATACTAGGAATGCAAAAACTTTTTATCCAAAAAGGAATAATTATAAATGGCCTTATATATAACACAAGGCTCTACAACCACAGACTACGCCTAGAACAATATTATCGCTACGCATAATAGGGATATACCCAATCCACATACATAGCACAGGTATGCTGCGGCCACTATACAGGCCCCTATAATACAAGACAATGTACAAATTAAGACCAAATAAAATGCGCAAACTGTTACCGAAGCACACATAAGGCGTAGGAGAGAGAAGACTGCATTAAATATAGAAGACGGAAGGAAAGGGCTTAACAGCTACAGAAACAACTACACACCAGGTTATATAAATAGAAATAATAGGCAATAAGCTAGGGGGACGCAGGTATCTTCTTAGCGTTTCCTACCTTTAACACTAGGGGGCTAAGCCAGCCATCCCAAGCCTTAACGGGCCAAAAGTGACGCCACGCGACATTACCAAACCGAACAGGGATATAAGGGATATATAGGACATAAGGGAGAGGACGCCCAGTAGGAAGACCCCTATAGACGGCTACAGCAAGTTTAAGGCCGGGATAATTAAGAATTAGATTTAACGCGGTAAATACAACATACACAGCTAGCTTATAAGGGGCACATAGCCAACTAGCAAGAACGGGGGAAGAACCAAAGGCAATAATAGACTTAGATTTAGAAAGGCTAGTAGGAACATAAAACACAGGAATGAAAAGCTCTATATAAAATAAGTAGTGGCTAGGGAGCAAATATAGGAGACGGAAGTTCTAAACATTTTAGAGAAAGTAGAAACGGAAGAAGCAAGGAGCGAAGAAGAGGCAAAGGACCCCCACCAGGGGTCCATTATATAGTACAACTGCGGCAATACAAACCACCGTCTAGTAAGGCCCCTACTAGATAGTCTAGACCCAGAGAAACACTATATTCTTACTATATAAGAGCCGTATTATAATACCTACACACAATTAATATACTGCCCCTAAGGATTCTAGCTCCTATATAAACCAAAAGCAGCCACACGTGTATGCTTTATAATTAGCAAAAATATCAGCCTTGCCTTATAGTCATAGCAGGCAGTTAACCTAGATATTGCAGTTATAACCATCTAGATATATAGGGGACTAGTATAAATCATTAATGTCTATAACCCTAGAGTTAAAGGGGTAGCACAGATAGAGAATATTATATCTATAATAAGCTTGCTAGAAACTGAATACGCGGAGTCTATCCTACTAGGAGATATAAACCTCCACTACTTATAGTAGGGGGGCATCCATATTACTGCCAATTAATAGATAGAGTGCCTACTAAGAGCTATAGACAATTGGGGCCTTAAGCTAGCTACCCCCCCAGATACAATTATATAGCAATAGGGCACCGCCAAAAGTACAATTGACCTTATAATTATAGACGAAAACCTATACCAGAGACTTAAAAGGTGCTCCCTTAAAGAAGAATGGGCACTTACCTTAGACTATATCCCTATCCAGATATAACTAGATCTGGACATTAAGGCGCAACTAAATAGTAAAAGATATATAATAAAAAAGCTTAACGTAGATAGCTTCCTTAATACAATTAAATAACAACTCTAAGACCTAGAAGAAATCCACCTAATACCAAATAAGCGAGGCTTATTGGCTACCCCTAAGGAAATTAATTAAAGACTAGAAAGGATCTAGGTAGCAATTAAAAGCGGGCTAGAAGAGTACTGCCTGGTTTTAAAACCAGGCCCCTACGCGCGACACGTATGGTCCGTATAGTGTGCGGCCCTTGTAGCTGGCCAACGACAAGCAAGGAGGAAATATATAAGTAGCCACAATTCTAAGGACAAGAGACAATATAAAGATATAAGAAACTAGCTAAAGAATACCCTAAAAAAAGAAGTAAGGAATAACTAGAGATAGTTTATAAACGAATACACTACTAACCTAAGTCTCCCCTATAATAAGGGCCTTTAAACCATAGCGAAATAGGTAAAGAAAAAGGCAGAACGCCTAATAAAAGATCTATATCTACTACCCCTATAAAGAGTAGGCGAACTATAGGCCACAAGCAATAATAACAAGAAGGTAAAGATCCTTATAGAAAGATTTTTCCCTTAACCGGCTTTAGTAGACCTTAGCGATATTACTAGTAAAACACCGGTGACTCGCCTAAGGGTTAATAGCGATATAACAACTAAAGAAATGGCCAGAACTATTAGCCGCCTCTTAAACAACATAGTACTAGGACTAGATGGGATTTTAAACAAAGCCCTAAAGACCTATAGACTACTTATAGCACCTTAGCTTGCAGATATAGCTAGAGTATACTTTACAATAGGCTACTACCCGCAACTCGGAAGATCCATAACGACGGTTATTTTATAAAAAGAAGGTAAAGCAGACTACTTAATCCCAGGAAGCTACCGCCCTATTGCCTTAAAAAACACCCTAAGCAAGATCTTAGAAAAGGTTATAGCGGACTATATAGCAGATACGGTAGAGGAATACGCCCTACTACCACAAAGCTAAATAGGGGTAAGAAAGAATCGCTTAACGCTATCAGCACTTACACTACTCGCTACTACCATTAAAACTGCATGGGCTATGCAAAAAGACTTTATAGTATTAATACTTAGCCTAGATATCAGCAGCGCCTATAATAATATACCCTATAAGCGTCTCCTATACATCCTTAGGGCAAAGGGCTTCCCAGAATAGATTATTTAGTTTATTTAAGGATTTATAGGCTAGAAAGAAATATTACTAGTCTTTAGCAGATACCAAAGCCCCCCTATTATAGTCGTAATAGGAATACTATAAGAATTACCTCTGTCGCCTATACTCTTCCTCTTCTTTATAAGCAACCTGCTTAACACCTTTAAGGAAGGGGCGACCTAGGGAATAGGCTTTATTAATAACACAAACCTAATTATATATAGGCCAACAGCTGCAGAGAACTATAGGACACTAGAGAAAGCCCATAACACCTATATAAAATAGGCAAGACAATATAGAGTCCAATTCTTACCAGAGAAATACCAGTTAATCTATTTTATAAGAAAACGTAACCAATCTATAGATCTTTAGCATATAATCTATATCTAAGGCTTTAGGGGTTAACCAGTTCAAGGCCTAAGGGTATTAGAAGTATAGGTAAATAGCAAGCTCCAGTAGAGCGTATATACGGCGTAAGTGGCCCGTAAGGGCTAAGTATAGTATATTGCTATATCCAGGATCGTCAATTTTATATAGGGTCTATGCTTCCAGAGGTCACGCCTACTATATATAGCAGTTGTCCGGCTAACCATAACGTATAGATCTAGCATTTGGGCCACTAGAGAAACCAAAAAAGGCCCCCCTAAATTACTCCTTAAACTACTCTAAAAGGTCTAAACAGCCTACCTTAGGAGTATAACAGGTGGGTATAAGCGAACGGCCACAGTACTGCTCAAGAAGGAAGCCAATATTCCCCCCCTATAACTATATATTAAAGCCAATGCAATATAAAGGGTGTAAAAGAAACGCAACTCTAATATTATAAAGTATATTAAGACACGCCTAAACAAACTATAGAGGGACCCTAGGGTGCCCTATAGGAGAAAGAACCAACAACCCTAAAGTAGGGAAGATATATTAGGAAAACAGGTAGAGAAAGTAGAAGAAAAATAGTATGGCGCTAGGGCCCAGGCCTATATAGAGGAGAAAGGGAGACGCGTAAAAGGCCAGCAAAGACAACAGTAAGGGAGAGAAAGGAGCCAAAGTAGAGCATAAAAAAGTACTGGAAAACCATCTACTATAACATAATACTAGTTGGACCAACACTAGAGAGACAAATAGGAGTTAAAGGTATAGAGGTAGACTTAGGCAAGGGGAACCTAAGCCATAGCATAGATAATACTATAGGGGGTAAATACCTAAGGGCTCCAAGAGGGCCTAATAAAGGCAGAAAATACAATAACAACACTTTTAAGGATAGGAATAATAGGACTAAAAGATTAGCTTTACTAGGTAGGTGTCCTAATAGGTAGCCTAAGGTGCAAATATAGCTGGCTAAGACAGACACTAAAATATATAATACTGTTATGCCCCTTACGCACTGGCTAAGAAGCAATACTCTTAGCAGCTGGCACAGAAAACTATAATATACTACTCTTAACATAGAAAGGCCTTAAGGCGGCTACCCAGTAGCTTATTAGCTAAAATGTGCTAGACCAGTTCTGGGTTATAAAGGAAATAGCAATAGAAAGCAAAGGGGCGAGTAATAGGCGCCCCCTAATAACTCTACAGGAGTAGAGTATAGTGTGTAATACTAGCGCGTCCATAGGTTTATTACAGCAGCAGTAGTTCCTAAGGAGGTTAAAAAGTAAGGTAGTAAAGCACCACTGGTAACTTATAGGCGACTCGCAAGCGAGCCCCAAAAGGCGGGGAGACGGATCACGGGGTTTTCTCAAATAGAGTTTTCTCCCTATATGTATATAAGGAGTAGTCCGCGTGGGCCCAACAGGGATCCAAATCGGATGTTAAGCAATAAATAATAATAATACTATATATTAGTAAAGCTTTAAGCTTAAGTATATAATTACCTATTTAAGCTAAAATTAAAGATTGTTATGGCTTAAATTAATGTCTTTAAATTAAAGCTTAAATAAATACTATATTATAAAGATACTAAGCTAAGGAGAAAGAGAAGGAAAAGGGGCTACTAGGGCTAGTATAAATTAATATAGAGAGCTAGCCGCTAAGGCGCTAGTAGTAGGTAAGCTAATAGTAGGGCATAGTAGTATTTAGTAGGTAGCGTGCCTTAATACTATTATAGGTATAGCTAATATATTTTTTATAAGTATATTTATACTAATAGTATTATAAAATAATAAGCTCTATACTATAGATAAAACCTTAAAAGGTAAGTAAGTAACTAGTAAGATACTAGGCATAGCTATATAGAATAATATATATAAGTAAGGTAACTCTATTACCTAATAAGTATATTATAGTATAGCTATATATACTTATTAGGTAATAGAGTTACCTTACTTATATATATTATTCTATATAGCTATACTTAGTATCTTACTAGTTACTTACTTACCTTTTAGGGATTTATCTATAGCTATAGTATAGAGCTTATTATTTTATAATACTATTAGTATAAATACCTATATAGAATGGGCAAGATAATATAGAGTTTAATTCTTACCAGAGAAATACCAGCTAATCTATTTTATAAGAAAACATAACTAATCTGTAGATCTTTAGTATATAATCCATATTTAAGGCTTTGGGGGTTAACTGGTTTAAGGCCTAAGGGTATTGGGAGTATAGGTAGATAGTAAGCTCCAGTAGAGCGTATATGCGGCGTAAGCGGCCTATAAGGGCTAAGCATAGTATATCGCCATATCTAGGATTGTTAATTCTATATAGGGTCCATGCTTCTAGAGGTTACGCCTACTATACATAGTAGTTGTCTGGCTAACCATGACGTATAGATCTAGCATTTGGGCCACTAGAGAAACTAAAAAAGGCCCCCCTAAATTACTTCTTAAACCACTCTAAAAGGTCCAAATAGCCTGCCTTAGGAGTATAATAGGTGGGTATAAGCGAACGGCTATAGCACTGCTTAAGAAGGAAGCTAATATTCCCCCCCTATAACTATATATTAAAGCTAATGTAATGCAAAGGGTGTAAAAGGAATGTAACTTTAATGTTATAAAGTATATCAAGACACGCCTAAACAAACTATAGAGGGACCCTAGGGTGCCCTATAGGAGAAGGAACCAACAACCCTAAAGTAGGGAAGATATATTAGAAAAACAGGTAAAGAAAGTAGAAGAAGAATAGTGCAGCGCTAGGGCCTAGGCCTATATAGAGGAGGAAGGGAGACACGTAAGAGGCTAGCAAAGATAATAGTAAGGGAGAGAAAGGAGCTAAAATAGAGTATAAAAGAGTACTAGAAAACTATCTACCGCAATATAATACTGGTTAGACCGACGCTAGAGAGATAAATGGGAGTTAAAGGTATAGAGGCAGACTTAGGCAAGGGGAACCTAAGCTATAGTATAGGTAACGCTATGGGGGGTAAATACCTAAGGGCTCCAAGAGGGCCTAATAAAGGTAGAAAATATAATGGCAACACTCTTAAGGACAGAAATAATAGGACTAAAAGATTAGCTTTACTAGGTAGGTGTCCTAGTAGGTAGCCTAAGGTATAAATGTGGCTGGTTAAGACAGACACTAAAACACGTAATACTGTTATGCCCCTTACGCACTAGCCAAGAAGCAATACTCTTAGCAGCTAGTATAGAAAACTATAATATACTACTCTTAATACAGAAAGGCCTTAAGGCGGCTACCCAGTGGCTTATTAGCTAAAATGTGCTAGACCAGTTCTGGGTTGTAAAGGAAATAGTAATAGAAAGTAAAGGGGTAAGTAATAGGCGCCCCCTAATAACTCTATAGGAGTAGAGTATAGTGTATAATACTAATGCGTCTATAGGTTTGTTACGGCAGCAGTAGTTCCCAAAAAGGTTAAAAAGTAAGGTAGTAGAGCACCACTGGTGACTTATAGGCAACTTGCAAGCGAGCCCTAAAAGGTAGGGAGACGGATTATAGGGTTTTCTTAAATAGAGTTTTCTCCCTATATGTATATAAGGAGTAGTCCGCATGGGCCCAACAGGGATCCGAATTGGATGTTAAGCAATGAATAATAATATAATAATAATATATAAGCCTTATTCTCTAGTAGTGTGTAGCCTTATCTTTATATAGTAGCTGGGTATATGCCTATAGCTTAGAAGTCTTCTTTTATTAGGAGTTTAATAACTCCTCTATATTAAAAGAGTCTAAAGTAGGTATAAAAAGTAATAAACCCGCATTAGAAGCCATTATTATAATAACTATATATATAATATTGCAGTATAATTTTTTTTAAGGGGTGCTAAGAATGTCTGTGCCAATATTACAAATACGCCAATATTTGCCAATACGCGCCAATATTGATTAGTAACAATATTGATCAATATTATTGGCAGTATTGATATTAAAAACCACGCTGCTACCACCTACTAGATTCTCTTCTTCCTCTTCTTTCCCTTTCTCTTCCTTCCTCCTAGCTCTGCCTTACCAGATCTGCAACCCCCTAGAGGGGAAGTACTATCACGGGACTACCCACGACACACGCTATGCTAGACGCGTAGCTTTCCTTTCCTTATTTAATATCGCTTGGTAGATAGTTTATCCGCCCCAATTACCCCTATATAGATTTAGCCGCAGTTGCATTCCTATTAAGCTGTCACGGAACGCTGCCGCAGAAGCCTCTATAGGAGACTCCCTAGCGGAACCCCGTGCCCTTACATACACTTCGCGTACAGCTTACGTCAGCCACGCGTAGTACATCACCTTCCTACGCCCTCGATCCTTACAATCGATCACGCAACGTCTTGTAGACTCCTCGAATACATACATTCAGCAGCCACTGTTCCGCGCCTCGTGACATTACGTTGCGCCTTTTTTTTTACCACTGACGCCTAGCCTACGACTAATTCTACGTCTCTATAATACTGCAGGCGCTGCCAGAAGCAGCGTGTCTACAAGCAACCTTCGCATTATAATAGTAAGACAATATTCCTTACTAGCCACTATGTTAAGCCTAAAGAGTAACCTAATACCCTAACCCAACCTACAACGCCAATTAATCCCAGGAGAATTTAATTTATTAACCCTAGCCTTAACCCCTAAGGGGAAGCTTAGCGGCTTAAAAGAGTCATAACTATAAGTACCCCTAAGCACCTAGCACTACCTTAAAGACTATAAGAGTTAACCAGCCTAGCAGGATGGGTATACCCCTATTAGTATAGGTGGCCACAGCAATAACCTTAATAAGATAAATACCGGTAATGTCTTATCCTTTATTAATTATTATTATTCATTGCTTAACGTCCGATTTGGATCCCTATTGGGCCCACGCGGACTACTCCTTATATACATATAGGGAGAAAACTCTATTTAAGAAAACCCTATAATCCGTCTCCTTGCCTTTTGGGGCTTACTTACAAGTTGCCTATAAGTTACCAGTAGTACTCTACTACCTTACTTTTTAACCTCCTTGGGAACTACTGCTGCTGTAATAAACCTACGGACGTGCTAGTATTACACACTATACTCTACTCCTGTAGAGTTATTAGGGGGCGCCTATTACTCGCCCCTTTACCTTCTATTACTATTTCCTTTATAACCCAGAACTGGTCTAGTATATTTTAGCTAATAAGCTACTGGGTAGCCGCCTTAAGGCCTTTTTATATTAAGAGTAGTGTATTATAGTTTTCTATGCTAGCTGCTAAGAGTATTACTTCTTAGCTAGTGCGTAAGGGGCATAACAGTATTATATATTTTGGTGTCTGTTTTAGCTAGCTATATTCGCACCTTAGGCTACCCACTAGGACACCCACCCAGTGAAGCCAATCTTTTAGTCCTATTATTCCTGTTCTTAAGAGTGTTGCTATTGTATTTTCTGCCTTTATTAGGCCCTCTTAGAGCCCTTAGGTATTTACCCCCTATAGTATTACCTATACTATAGCTTAGGTTCCCCTTACCTAAGTCTACCTCTATACCTTTAACTTCTATTTATCTCTCTAGCGTTAGTCTAACCAGTATTATATTGCGGTAGATGGTTTTCCAGTACTCTTTTATACTCTACTTTAGCTCATTTCTCTCCCTTGCTATTATCTTTACTAGCCTTTTATATGTCTCCCTTCCTCCTCTATATAGGCCTAGGCCCTAGTGCCACACTATTCTTCTTCTGCTTTCTCTACCTGTTTTCCTAATATATCTTCCCTACTTTAGGGTTATTAGTTCCTTCTCCTATAGGGCACCCTAGGGTCCCTCTATAGTTTGTTTAGGTATGTCTTAATATACTTTATAATGTTAGAGTTACGTTCCTTTTACACTCTTTACATTGCATCGGCTTCAATATATAGTTATAGGGGGGGAATATTGGCTTCCTTCTTAAGCAGTGCTATAGCCATTCGCTTATACCCGCCTATTATACTCCTAAGGCAGGCTATTTAGACCTTTTAGAGTGGTTTAAGGAGTAATTTAGGGGGGCCTTTTTTAGTTTCTCTAGTGGCCCAAATGCTAGATCTATACGTTATGGTTAGCCGGACAACTGCTGTATATAGTAGGCGTGACCTCTGGAAGTATAGACCCTATATAGAATTAACGATCCTGGATATGGCGATATACTATACTTAGCCCTTACGGGCCGCTTGCGTTATATATACGCTCTACTAGAGCTTACTGTCTACCCACACTCCTAATACCCTTAGGCCTTAAACCGGTTAACCCCTAAAGCCTTAGATATAGATTATATGCTAAAGATCTACAGATTGGTTACGTTTTCTTATAAAATAGATTAGCTAGTATTTCTCTAGTAAGAATTAGACTCCATATTGTCTTGCCCATTTTATATAGGTGTTATAGGCTTTCTCTAGTGTCCTACAGTTCTTTACGGCTGTTGGCCTATATATAATTAGGTTTATATTATCAACAAAGCCTATTCCCTGGGTCGCCCCTTTCTTAAAGGTGTTAAGTAGGTTGCTTATAAAGAAGAGGAAGAGTATAGGCGATAGAGGTGATCCTTATAGTATTTCTATTACGACTGCGATAGGGGGGCTCTGGTATCTGCTAAAGACTAGTAATATTTCTATTACGACTGCGATAGGGGGGCTCTGGTATCTGCTAAAGACTAGTAATATTTCTTTCTAGCCTATAAATCCTTAAATAAATTAAATGATCTATTCTAGGAATCCTTTATTAATTATATAGCCACGGAAAAGTAACCAGAAGGATAGCTACCTATTAAGATTAAAATACAAGACGCTAAGATGTTTGTATAAATAGTAGCATAAGAACCTAATAAATACTACCACCTTTTATAGAACTACTACCTAAAGCTTATATAAGCTAAATTGCGTGCTACTTAAGACTATAATATTATCTAAGACTTATAAGCTAGTAAAGGACTTGCTAATAATACATGCTAAGAGACTAAAAATAACCTCTATATATCTAAACGCGATATCCAACAATTAAAGAAAGCTAAGATTATACTTATTGCTAAGGTTACTAAGAAGGAGGGTATAATTAAATACCTATAGTCTTAGCTTAACGAGTATATCTATAATAATGCCAAGTACCTCCCTACTACGCACTACACCACCTAAGTCTCTACGCCTTTGGCAACCTTACCTACCTAATACTTAGCCAAAGGTCAGCGTTAAGCAGCTTTACCTAATAGGGACGACCCCTATAATAGTAGCCGAACTTAAGCTATAATTATGGGGTCTAATATATAATACCCTAATCCCCTAGTCTTCTAGGGAAACTGTTACGGACGCTTTAAGTACGATGTTACAACTACTTGGGGAAGAGTCGTAGGAAGCTAGTTGGTTAATATAGGTACGGTCCAGGATAGACCCAGTGGAACTATATAACGAAGAATAGTAACCGAGGTCACGTGGTGTTGGACGCGTTAACTATGTTAAACGGAAGGGACGTTACATTTAATACAGATAACACGCACCTTACGTATAAGAGAGGATTTCTTAGGAGTATGGTTGTGTATTTAAAGGACCTTAGTCCCTACTATAGATAGTTCTCTCCTTGTAGTAAATCTCAGAATATAATTAGAGTTAATTTATTGGGCAACCACTCCACTAGTTATTATTATGTTATTAATTTATTCTTACCTATATACCCAGCCCAATAATAGGACCTACCGTAGTTCCTACTATAAGGTTCCGTTATATATTTACTACTAAGGTTACGGTATTAAATAAGATTAAACAATATGCCACCTAAAGCACTAGTTGTAATAACGTCGGCAACAGCCACAACCTCAGGACCAGGAGATATTAGTATAGTAGATACGGATTTTTAAGTGGTTACATAAGGTTAGTTATAGGAAATAGTTAATCACTTATAAGACAATAATAGGATACTTAAAGAACGCATTAATGGAATTAGAATAGTAAAAATTAAGCTACCTTTAATTAAATGGTTCTTAGGAGAGAAGTTAAAGCTTAAGGGATTTCTTACACAGATGCACTTTAAGGTTATGCAGGAAGGAGCGAAGTTAGTAATATTATTAGATTAAGTAGCCTATGCAGGATTATTCCTAATAGGGAGGGCACTTAAGTGGTTTAAACTATACCTCACGGAAATACAGGCTAATGGTATAATAACTACTAACTAGGACATATAGTATATATTTACTAGTTAAAACGGGTTCACGGAATAACTAACGCAGATATTTAGAGATCTGGAGGCTATAACTATAGTGGAACAAAAGCTTTAGAACTTAGTATAATATACTTTAGCAATTAAGTATATAACGCAGTTTTAGACACTAGCCATATAGGTTAAGTGGAATAATAGGGCGCTTATAGCATAGTATAAATAAGGACTTAAGGCTAAAGTCCAGGATATAATTATCCTAATAGAAGATACGGATATGCTAAAAGAGTTAATAGACCAGTTAATAAAGATTAATAATAGGATCTATTAAAGGGAATAAGCTAAGAGAGGGTAAGACAGAGTTCTATAGTTGTATAAGGCGCAGAGTACGCAATAACAGATATAGAGTTAAAAACTATGGAATAGTATAGAGCTAATGGACCTAAGCGGTACTAAAGAAACCTAAAGATGGGAAAAGAAACTATAGAAACCTAGAGGTTAAGGATTAAGTAATTAAAGGACCTAAGAGCAGAGGCTAAACCAGGGATCTTAGCAGTAGAAGATGTTTAGGCGGACTCTATAGCAAGAAAAATAGTTTAAAGATAGAGCTTACATAAATTATGGAAAATAAGGTTATTTTACCAGAGACTATAGAGGTAGTTAGAGTAACTATATAGTAAAGGGAACAAGGCCAGCAGACGGCACGTATATATAAAGGGATAACGGTGCACTATAAGGAATAAAAGAGTGTTTAATTAACAGTTTTGCGTATTATTACAATAACGCATACCAAATTTATAAGGACGCTAAGTACGGCGCAAGCTATTAGCTATAGGAGCTATTATTATCTAAGTTTAGAGGAACCAATAAACTAGCTTATAGATCGGACATTAAAGATAATAAATTTAATATAGGTAAAGCATTTACTAATAATAAGGTAATAAAGGCAGCTTACTAGGAGCATATAAACCTTAGAGAAGTTAAAATAGAAGTAGAGACTAAGACCATTATAGAATAAGGTTTAGTAATAGGTATTATAACACCATTAGATACAATTTCCATCGCTTTACAAGACAATAAAAGTAATATTTAGAAGAAACTAAGCAAGCAGATAACTACTAGTACTAGCTTATTACTTAATAAAGGCAAAAGGCCACAGGCTTAAGATTCTTAAGAAGAGATATAAGAAGCTTAAGATTCTTAAGATAAGATAAGATACACCTAAGGACCCACAACAGATGAAAACTAATAGGAAAGAGTAGCGACTTAGTTTAGTAATAAACGAATAAGTATAGGACGCAAGTTTAAGAACTACAAGTTTAGGGAATAAATAAGAACATTAGCAATCCTAGGTAAATGTAGTGTTTAGCCTAAAGATTAAACAGTTAATACTAGGATTAAAAAGTAAGATAACTACAAAGATCTAACTATAAGACGCAGAAAACAAGAAACTATAGATAAGTTTAGAATAAGAATTATTGTATAGTAAGAGCAAAAGCTAGACAAGAGGTCAGCTATGCCAGGTTATATAAGGGATAGAGCACCCGTATAAAGAGTTACTAATAGGCCAAGTGCAGGGATACCTAGGGTAAAATGGTTAGATAAATTGGAATAAGAAGAGGATCTAAATATCCTAACTAGGTTTAAAGAAAGATATACTAAAGGATGTTATAATATAGCGATAATAAGGTACTTTCTAATAGATAAACCATACACACTAAACCAGTTGTACGGAAAGTGGTATAGGCAACGATATAATAACAAATTTTATATATAGCTGGACAAAAAAGTTGTCCAAAACTAACCTATTATGGAAAAACGTATAAGTCATATTAAAGGAGCGTTAATTATAATATTAAGGAACCTAGAAGAAGGATCTAGGGACTAGAGAAGTAAATGATAAATCTTAGTACCTATAGTAGAGATACCAGTAGTTAGGTTAACCAGGTATAGGTTTAAACTTAAAAATAAAGATAAACTAAGAGTTAACCCAAAATATGCAGCGCATTATACACTATTATAGATAGCTTATGTAGATGACACGTGTAATATGTATAGAGCACTAAAAGATAAGAACTGGAAGTACCCAGTAAGGATATACTAGGCACTAGAGGAAAAGCGGTTTAGGAATGCTAAGTATATATATAGATGGCACCTAGTAGAAGTATAAGGTTAAGAAGACTTAACACTTTAACTAGGAAGATTCCTTATGGAAGAATACCTAGATGGATAATAGTAGTGAGAGTGCCTAGAGAACACTTGTCTATAGTATATAGAGGAAAAGAAATGAACTAAGTATTAGCTAAGGTTAGATTAAGTATAGGCAGGATCTAGCAGCCAATAGTTAGAAAAAGGGGAGGCGTATAGGATTAGAGGGAACTAGTATTAGAGCCTTAGACCCTTAAAGGAATTTAAGGTTAATACCTAAATTTATAAGCTAAATAGCAAGATTAGCAGTTTGAAGTGTTAGTAGATAGTAGAGTAACTAGGAACTATATATCACCAAAGGCAGTGGAAAGGATGGGGTTACCATATAGATAAAAGGAACATCTATATTTACTTATAACGATTTTAGGAGATCAGATAGCTTATAGAGGAGGTATTATTAATCTTAAAATAGGACCTATTTAGATAACTATTAAAGGAAGACTAGTTAGAATGTTTTTTAATATCCTACCATTAGGATAGGATAAGGCGATACTAGGAATGCCTTAGTTATAGGAGTATAATCCAAAGATTAATTGGGTTATAGGTTAGGTTAATATTAAGGATACTTAATAATGTAAAGTGCGATAGTAAACTAAGTTGGTATAATACCGAGTTGGAGTGATATATAAAGAGACTAAGCGAAGCTTAAGTTATATACCAAAGAGATACTATAAGTATGGTAAAAAGTTATGGTCACTAGAAAGTAAAAGGCTGTTAGAGCATGCAGCATGGGACTATAAGATAGAATTGGAAAAGGGAATAAGTTTAAAGTTCTTTCTAATCTATAAGCTTACTAAAACGGAGTTAGTAGCGCTTAAGGAGTTTATCTAGGAGAACTTACGTAAGGGATATATTAGACTGTTATAGTTATCAGTAGGATATCCAGTACTGTTTATCCTAAAGAAAAACGGAAAACTTAGGATGTGTATAAACTATAGATAGTTAAACGGCATCACTAGGAAGGATAGGTATCCTTTACCCTTAATTAGCGAAATCTAAGATAGGATAGGCAACGTAAAGATCTTTACGAAGATAGATCTAAGATGGGCGTACTATTAGATTAGGATTAAGGAAGGTAATAAATAGAAGGCAGCCTTTAGGTTAAAGGAAGAACTATATAAACCATTAGTTATACAATTTGGGCTTATAAATGCACTAGTAACGTTCTAGAAGCAAATTAATAGTGTATTAGGAGAACACCTAAATAAGTTTATTATAGTATACCTTAACGATATTATCTACTTAGAGAATAAGGAAGAATATGGAGAATATATTAAATGGGTCTTAAAGAGACTATAGGAAGAATAGATGCCAGTAGCAATTAAGAAATGTGAGTTCTTTATAGTAAAGACCAATTTTGTAGGATTTATTATTAAACTAGAAAAAATTAGTATAGACCTAAAGAAAGTTGAAGCTATAGTGAGTTGGCAAGAACCAGAGAACATTACGCAGTTAAGATTATTCTTAGGGTTTTATAACTACTATAGGAGGTTTATAGCATAATGGTTAAAAAGTATTAAGCCATTTACAAGACTAATAAAGAAGGAAGAACCGTGGGTTTAGGGTAGTGAATAGAAGGAGCTATTCTAGGAACTTAAAGAATTGTTTACCTAAGAACTGATCCTTAAGATCTATTAACTAAAGTTAGAAACAGTCGTTGAGATAGATATATTAGACTTTGCACTAGGAGCATATTTACTATAGAAGTACCAGGATGCATAGCATCCAGTAGCGTACTATAGTCGGAAAATAATACTACTAGAGTTAAACTATGACATCTATAACAAGGAGTTGTTGGGTATAGTTATAGTACTTAAAAAATAGAGAGCATTCTTACAAGGTATAGAGAAACTATTTATGGTTAAAATAGACTATAAGAACCTTACAGGATTCCTAATAATAAAGGAACTCAACCAAAGATAGGTTAGATAGGCGGAAATACTTATAGAATACTATTTCGAAATTCAGTATACTAAGGGTATAGACAATGCACGAGCAGACGCTCTAAGTAGAAAGGCTAAACTATAAAGTAACAAAAAGCTATTAGGAGCTTTATTACGAAAGGATTAAGACGGATTAATTAGGTATAATTATTTAAAGATTATAGCAATTAAAGAAAGTCAGATTTATAAATTACTAGAGAGTAATTGGATATAGAAGATCTAAGAAGTATAGGTAGAGGATCCAGACTTAGAGCAATATAAAAACAGAGAAGTAACGTATATACCTAAGTCTATTACAGAAGAATTTGTTAAGGAATTCTATAAGGGAATAATATAAGGATACAATGGAGCTACAGGCTTAGTATTAAGGCTTTAAGAGGAGTATATTATTTAAGGAATCTGGGGACTAGTAAGATAAGTTATAAAGAAATGTTTAAATTGCTAAAGGAACAAACTAATGAGGTATAAACTGTATGGAGGGCTATAACCTATTAAAATACTAGGAAGACTATGGGAAGTTATATTATAGGACTTTATTATTAAGTTACTAAAGTTAAGAGATCCTATTATAGGATAAGATTATAACGTAATTTTAGTAATAGTGGATAAGCTAATAAAGTAGGGATACTTTATAGTATACACTAAAGAGATATTAGTAGAAGATGTTGCTAGAATCTATATAAAGGAAGTGTTTACAAGATATGGAGCATTAGATAAGATTATATCGGACAGAGATCTAAGGTTTATAGTAGTATTTTGGGAAGTGTTTCTGGCAGAATAAGGGGTTCGCGCAGTAATATCTACAGCATATTATCCGCAGATAGACAGATAAACGGAAAGACTAAACTAGACACTAGAATAGTATCTAAGGCATTATATTAATTACGTATAGAACAATTAGGTATCGTTGTTACTAGTTATATAGTTTATATACAATGCAACACTATAAGAAGAAATAGGGACATTACCATTTAAGGCGAATTATAGATATGAACTAAGAATATCATTATCGCCACGTTAAGTAAAAAAGACGAGTAGCACAGCTAAACAAAGAATAGAGACGTTAATGAATCTTTATATAGACCTTACAGAAATAGCTAAACTAGTATAAGAATAAATAAAAAGGTACTATAATGCTAAGAGATCTAAGGGACTAGATCTTAAGGAGGGAGATAAAGTATAGCTACTATATAAAAATTTCAAGAGTTAACGACTAAGCAAGAAGTTAGACTATGTTAGACTAGGACCTTTTAAAGTTAAGTAAAGAATTTTATTAGTTATGTACAAATTAAACCTACCAGCCAAAATAAAGATCTACCCTATATAATATATCGCAATGCTAGAACTAGCATACGGGAATATTAAGCCACCAGTTTATAAGGCAGACATATATAGAGGACAAGAGGAAGATAAATAGTAAGTTTTAAAGATTATTAGTTACAAGGACATAGATAATAAAACGTAGTATAAAGTAAAGTGGATAGGCTATAGTGAGACTACCTAGGAACTACTAAGTAACCTAGAGAATGCTATAGGAAAGGTACGGGAGTATTAAAAGAAAGTAGGTCAGGTAATATTGATAAAGAAGGATTACTAAAGAATAAGTTACCTAAGGGGGACCTAAGAGGAGCAATTGTTGAGCTACTCGGAGTTATTTCCCTTATAGGAGGAGAGCCAGTTCTTTTATTACCCAGCTTAGACAAACCCTATTAAACGAGCTTCTACTCCTTGGAACGGACCTTCTTATAAACATATTTAAGGACGCGTGCGGACTCTTCTAAGGCACGTTAAACCTTAAGCAGCGCAGAGGCCAGCTTACCGTTAAGCTTTATAGTGGTAGATTAAACATAAGACCCTATAATAAGTTACTTAGGGAACTCGAAGACTGTTAAGAGTTATAGAACGCGTATATTTAGCGTTAGAGATAGAGCGAACATCGCAAGACAATTAAACGTTTGCTTTGGTGCACTCTGAGTAAAAGGAGGGTTATTGGGATAAAGGACTTGCTAGCGCAATGCATACTAACCCCTCTTTAGCGCAATAAGAGTAAGGGATCGCCATTACCTCGCCCAGCGATAGTATGGAGAAGACTATACGAAGGCGACGCTCAACCCAGAAAAGAGAAGAAGAGGCTTTAGGTATAATAAGTAAGGATATTAACCAGACTAATTAAACGGACATTACACCTCTAGTAGACGACTTGGAGATGTTAGGAATCTTTAAGGACAAAGATAAAGAGGAGGGAGATAGTGTTACGGACGCTTTAAGTATAATGTTATAACTACTTAGGGAAGAGTCGCAGGAAGCTAGTTAGTTAATATAGGTACGGTCTAGAATGGACCCAGTGGAACTATATAACGAAGAATAGTAACTAAGGTTATGTAGTGTTGGACGCGTTAACTATATTAAACGGAAGGGACGTTATGTTTAATACAGATAACACGCACCTTATATACAAGAGAGGATTTCTTAGGAGTATGGTTATGTATTTAAAGGACCTCAGTCCCTACCGTAGATAGTTCTCTCTTTGTAGTGAATCTTAGAATACAATTGGAGTTAATCTGTTAGGCAACCACTCCACTAGTTGTTATTATGTTGTTGATTTGTTCTTACCTATATACCTAGCCCAATAATAGGACCCACCGTAGTTCCTGCTACAAGGTTCCGTTACAGAAACCGTAAGGAATACAGCCACTAGAAGATGTAAATCCGTAAAAAACTAACTTAGAGCGCCTACCTCTTTCCTAGGGAAGATACTAAGATTGGTTACATTATTAGGCATATAAAGGGTACCCTATTTAATAGACTCTTCGCCTAATAGGAGACCAATAGCCCCTAGAAGTAGCAGTCCCATTAGGAGGTCCTTAATGATCTTAACCTAATATATTATAACTATGACCTAGTAGCTACCAGTTAAGCTAAACTATGCGCCCTAAAGATAAGTCCCACTAAGTTATTTAATGAGTTCTATATTAAGTTTTAGGAATATACTAGAGTCCTCTCCTAAGACGACGCTAAAGACTAGGAAGATCTCCTTAAAAAGGTTACCTATTACCTTAGTTATACCGCCGCTAGTTACAATTATAATAATATATATAACATAGTAGCAGCCCTATAGAAGATTAAATAATAACTAAATTAGATCTCTACTGCTAACCCTTACCTAAAGGCCCCTATATAGAAGCCCCCTAGGCCTACTACACCTATATATACTAAGCCACTGACGCCTACTACTAATACTATTACTGGAGCTAATATTAACCTCTCTGTACTAACCTTCTTATGTAAACTCCTAGATGGAGAGCGCGAGCTACTTTAGAAGCTAGGGCGCTGCTATAGATGCTGTTAAGAGGGCTGTTATTGTAAAAGCCTAAACTGCCTAATGGCTAGATTTGGTAATCGCCAGCTAATACCTAACTTTATACCTTAAACACCAAATATGTTACTACGCGCCGCTACTATATAAGATGAGGATGTAGTAATAGTAGTAGGATTAGAGATGGAAGTAGAAAATGCTAAGTCCTAGCCCTAAGTTGTGGGTTGGGACGCTCTGATAATAAAGGGATCTATATATTAGCCTGCTTAATAGATAACTTAGTAAAGATAAATGGACAGAAGTAGATAGTTTTACCTATAGTAGGAACTACTGCTAAAAAATAATATAAAAGCCGTGCTATAATTAATTGCGGAGCCATTAATAAATTTATAGATACCTAATTTGTGCGCACTTATAACCTATTTACTTTACCCCTTACTAAAGCCCGCGCCCTATAACTTGTAGACGGTAGTTATACCGCACAGAAAATTACCTATATAGTATAACTCTACCTAGACATAAACGGGCACCAGGAAGAGCTTTAGGCCTATATTACACTACTTGCCAACTACCCTTTTATTTTTGGAATAAACTAGCTTAAGCAGCACAACCCTATTATTAACTAGAAGAAAAGAGAAGTAACTTTTAACTCTAACTACTGTAGAGAGATCTACCTAGGGTATAGCCTAGCCGCCTCTACCTACTCTCTAGGCTATTAACCTAAAGAACCCCTAATTATACTACCTACAACTAACTGTTACTATATTAGTGCCGCAGCCTTCTATTGTATAGCATAAAGGAAGATCTAGACTATTACCGCAGCCTCCCGCTTATGGCTATATAAACTTAATAAAGAATAGGATTAAGTCCTCTACAGTAATAGGATAGATTTAGTGGACCTCCTAGAGGACGATATGCCCGCGGAACTTAATAAACTCTTACCCTTAGATTTTAAGAAGGTTATAAAACCTAAGAAAGAACTTACTAATAAGAAACTCCGCAAACTCCTCCCTAAAGCGTACTATAACTTTATTGACTTTTTCTTATAAAAGAGCGCAAATACGCTCCCCCCGTATTGACCTAATGACTATGCTATTAACCTAGAGAAAGGCAAAACGCTACCCTATAAGAGACCCTACCTAATATTAAGAGATAAGCTTCTAGCTGTAAAGAAGTATATTAACAAGCATCTTAATAAAGGGTTTATCTATTCTAGTATATCCCCTATAGCCGCCCCTATCCTTCTTGCTAAGAAGCTAGGAGGAGGTATCTAATTCTGTGTTAACTATAGAGGGCTTAACGCTATTACAATTAAGAATTGATACCCTATACCGCTTATATATAAGACCCTTAAACGGCTTAATTAAGCCAAGATCTATACTAAGCTTAATATTATCGCCGCTTTTAACTACCTTTAAGTGCGGAAAGGTAACAAATGGAAAACCGCATTTACATTACGCTTTGGCTAATTTAAATATAATGTTATGCCCTTTAGCGTATATAACGACCCAGACAGCTTCTAAAGCTATATTAACAATACCCTATAAGATTACCTTAACGACTTCTGCTCCATGTACTTAGATAATATACTTATTTACAGCGATAACCCTTCTAAGTATACTGAGCACGTTTAAAAGGTAATACAGCGCCTTGGAGATGTAGGGCTCTACGCCAATATTAAGAAGTGCGACTTCTTAGTTAAAGAAGTAAAATACCTTGGGCTAATTATTAGCACTAAAGGGGTTCGTATGGACCCTAAGAAAATACGCATAATTACTAAATGGCAAGCCCCTGGCTATATTAAGGATATATAAGCCTTCCTTAGCTTTACTAACTTCTATTAGAAGTTTATATATAACTTCTTAGGTGTTATAGCACCACTTATAGCAATAATGCGAACTAAAGGCCTCTCTGTAAAAGAAAGAAAGATATATCTATGTTTTATCTGGACATTTAACTGTGAGAAAGCGTTCCAAGACCTTAAAGACGCCTTTACTAAAGCGCCAGTTCTAGCTTACTTTATATAAGGATAACAACTCTACCTTAAGACAGACTCCTCCAACTACATTAATGCGGGCATCCTTTCCTAGATAGGTGATGACAGTCTCCTCTATCTAGTCGCGTTTTACTTGTCTAAGCTTACACTATAAGAGTGTAACTATAAGATCTATAATAAGGAGCTCCTTGCGATTGTATAAGTATTTAAGGAATTCTAACTAGAACTCTCCTTAGCGGAACCTAATTAGCCTACTAAAGTCCTTATAGATTATCGTAACCTTAAGTACTTTATGACTATAAAGTAGCTAAATTAACGCTAAGCACGCTAGAACAAATTCCTTTCTAGTTTTAACTTTAAGATTGTATATAGGCCTAAAGTATAAGGCATAAAACCTAATAGCCTAACACGCTGCTTGCAAGATCTTCCTTAGTTAAAAGATAACCCCTATAATTAGTTCTAATAGCAGATAATCCTAAAAGTAAAGAATCTGGCCCTTGGTATACTACCTATAATAGAACTATCTATACCCTAGCTTTATGCTACGGACTTAAAGCCGCCCCCTAAAATTAACAAGCTTATTACTGCTGTATATAATATCTCTATTGACCCATTATTATACTAACTTATTGCCGTAAAAACTGCTGGCGTCTGCAAGCTATCTACTAGCCTCTAAAACTTAGGCTAAATTAATATAGTAGCCTTAGAAGTAAGGGAGAATAGGCTCTACTATAGAGGCCGTCTATTTATCCCTAGTTTAGAAGACCTATAATAGTAACTAATCCAGATGGCCTACGACCTTTAGTTAAGTAGTTACCCAGGCAAAGGAGGAACTTATAAACTCCTTAGCCGATACTACTTCTGGCCTAAAATAATAGACTTAGTTAAACGCTTTATAAGCGCCTGCTATAGCTGCAAGCGCGCTAAGGCCTTTTGCACTAAGTACTAAGGACTACTACACCCGCTACTAATCCCTATACGGCGGTGGGCAGATATAGCTATAGACTTTATTACTAACCTACTACCCTGTAAATAGCATGGTTGTATCTACAAGAACATCCTAATAATAATATGCTAACTTATAAGGGAACGTCACTACGTCCTAACCAAAGGCATGGCCGTTAATGATGTTGTAGACGCTTTCCTTCGCGAAGTCTACTGACTGTATAGAATACCTAACTCTATTACGTCCGACTAGGGCACGCAATTTAACTCTAACCTATAGAGACAGATCTGTTAACGTCTTAGTATTTCTGTTAAAATGTCTATAGCCTTCTATTATAAGACTGCTGGACAGCTAGAAAACGCTAACGCTAGTATAAAGGCGTACTTATAATAGGTTGTTGCCTACGGCCAAGACGACTGGGTAGATTACCTCCTACTAGGTAAGTTTGCAGCTAATAACTACGTCTTAGCCACTATAGGACTTACTCTATTCTTCGCAAATAAAGGCTACTACCTATAATCTGGCATAGAGCTATTAGAACCTATTAATAAGCGCCTGCCATATAGAAAGCGCCTTAAGATGTTATTTACTAATTAATATGTAGATTAGATAAAAGACTTACTTAACTACTGTAAGGGAGAAATGGCCTAGGCTTAAGCAAAGCAAGCCTACTTTGCTAATTGCTACAGAACACCGCCACCTGAGATACGTGCTGGCGATTGGGTATGGTTAAATATACGCAATATCTCTATGTAAAGACCTATAAAGTTGCTTAACTATAAGAACCTAGGCCCCTACCAGATTAAGCAAGTTATTAATAGGGGTACTGCATATAAACTAGAGCTTCTGCCTGTATTATCTACCTGTGGAGTATGGCCCGTGTTTTACCCTTGGCTACTACACCTTTACTAGCCTAACCCCCTGCTAGGATAAATACAGCTTAAGCCCCTACTGGTCCTAATTTAGGATGAAGATAAGGACAATAACTATAAGGAATAAACCGTTGAGCGGATTGTTGACTTAAAGTACTTGGGCAAAGGTAGAGGACGACGACTCTACTACAGAGCCATCTATATAGGATTTAATATAGATTAGCCAGAATGGCAACTATGGGAAGACTTTAAAAATGTAAAAGATCTAATTAGCGATTTCTACTACACGAATCCATAGAAACTAGGCCTAAGCAGAGACTTTGTGCCTAATCCTCTATGGGAGCCGTTATAGAAGGTAGTGGATAAGATGTCCAGGAACTTTAACCGCTGGTTAAAGTTATCTAATTGGTTAGATTCTTGCCAAGAGATTTAGCGCTAAACCTTATTACGATATCACTTTAGCGCTGTTCCTTTTTCTTTTTTATACCTAAAACGTTCCTTCTGTATGTATATAGTAACCACAGCGTTGCCGGAGCTCCGCCTCTATAGGAGGGGGGGTAGTGTCACGGAACGCTGCTGCAGGAGCCTCCATAGGAGACTCCCTAGCGGAACACCGTGCCCTCGCGTACACTTCGCGTACAGCTTACGTCAGCCACGCGTAGTACATCACCTTCCTACGCCCTCGATCCTTACGATCGATCGCGCAACGTCTTGTAGACTCCTCAAATACATACGTTCAGCAGCCACTGTTCTGCGCCTCGTGACAGAGCTCTCTAGCAATCCTTTTAAGTCTTCACGACAGCCATACATAGCTATTAATTCCACGAATCTAATGCTTGTTTATCTAGCGTTCGCATGTGATACATTGTTATCGTGACAGTATAGACCTAAAGAAAGTTAAAGCTATAATAAGTTAGCAAGAACTAGAGAACGTTATATGGTTAAGATCGTTCCTAGGGTTTTATAACTACTATAGGAGGTTTATAGCATAATGGTTAAAAAGTATTAAGCTATTTATAAGATTAATAAAGAAAGAGGAACCGTGGGTATAGAAAAATAAGCAAAAGAAGTTGTTTAAGGAACTTAAGGAGTTATTCACCTAGAAACCAATCCTTAAGATCTACCAACTAAAGCTAGAAACGGTTATAGAAACAGATATATTAAACTTTGTACTAGGAGTATATTTGCTATAGAAGCATTAAGACGTATAGCATCTAATAGCGTACTATAGTTAAAAGATAACACCACTAGAACTAAACTATGATATCTACAATAAGGAGTTGTTAGGTATAGTTACAGTACTTAAGAAATAAAGAGCATTCTTATAAGGTACTAAGAAACCGTTTATAGTTAAAACAGACTATAAAAACCTTACGGGATTCCTAATAACAAAGGAACTAAATTAAAGATAGGTTAGATAGGCAGAAATGCTTACAGAATATCATTTTAAAATTTAGTATACTAAGGGTATAGACAATACAAGAGTAGATACTTTAAGTAGAAAAGCTAAACTGTAGAACAACAAGAAGCTATTAGGGGCTTTACTATAAAAAGATCAAAATAGAGTAATTAGATATAATTATCCAAAGATTACAGCGACTAGAGAAAGTCAGGTTTATAAATCACTAAAGAGTAATTAGATATAAAAGATTTTAGAGGCATAAGCAGAGGATTTAGACTTAGAGTAGTATAAGAATAGAGAAGCAATGTCACGGGACTCACTCGTTCTCACGTCTCTGCGCGTTTTGATATTCTTGACCCGTGCTCACGTTTGTCCCGAGACACCTACGCACGTTCCCCTACAACCCCTATTTATACCCGTACCTGGCACATAAAGACTCTTCTTCTTTATCCAATGTCTTTGTATCAACCACGCATAATTACGTGTACGTAGCCTTCTCAATTACTACCTCATTTAGTACATTGTATCCTGGTTTATGCCTACTCCGTAACACTATATTAGATCCCTTTTCTACGTACCTAGCGGGCCTAGGGCTACTAGTTGCGGAGCATGCCTTCTATACCTTGTGAGGGTAGGAATAGAGCTGCTGGCTGCAGGTAGACTGGGACGTTGGGGCTCTAATCTAGTACGACAAGACTCCGCGCTAATTTGCATACGGACCTGCCGACAAGACCTCGTGCCGTTACGCCTATAAGACGACCTGGCTTGCACCCTACTGCTACCGATTTTGAACAGGCACATTACTGCCCTCTGGTTTAACCTTATATAGCTCGCATCCTACTATATAACAACCCAAACCCGAACCTATTACTGGTATTATACTACTGTCCTACTAAACCTATATTTTACTGCCCTACAAATCTAACAAGTCTCCGTGCCGATACGCCTATAGACCGATAAGACTTATGCTAATACGCCTATAAAACGACCCTAATAACCTATTGTGCTGATAAGCCTACGACCCAAACACGACTAGGTGGAGCCTTACTCCCTAGATACCCTACTAGATAAAGCATAGCTCTCTAGACCGACCCTATTACTTATATCGTACTGCTACCTAAACCAATAAGCTCTGTGCCGATTTGCCTACGGAACCTAAACCTATTGCTAGCACCGTACTGCTACCCAACGCTGGCACTATACTGCCACCAATAAGAGCCTATATATAAACCATACCGACTTATACCACGACCATAAACACTGTACCGACCATATTATACTGCCAAATAAGCCATAAATACCACCTAAAAACGCCTATTTTGGACCAAAATCGCCTATTTTATACTAAAAATCGGGGCTATTTTTTAGGGGGACCTAGAGTAGGATAATAAGGGAAGACCATAGAGCTACTAGAAGCAAGGAAAGGGACTATATATATTAGTAGCACTTCAGTAGCTACGGTATAGCAATTGCTTAATTAGTTGTGTTATTGGTGTCTAGAGGGAGAAGAGGTCTATTCTACATATTGGTGGTAACTCTTATGGAGCGCGTATGCGCTAATCCCAAAATGGGAAAGAGTAAATGAAATGGGTCCAAACACTGGCAACTCTCTATGTAATTGGCCTAATAACCCGTATACGTAACATACCGCACGTGATATTAAAATCTAACTCCAGTCTCTGCATTCTACATTCACTTAATTTCTCACTAACTACTTAACCTCTCTCCACCCATTCCTTTGTATTTAAGTTGATTGTCACAGTACGTGCAGAGGGTCAACGAGGTAACTGTGACTGTGTATTATTGACAAACGATGTCGTGTGAGGATCTATGTACAGGAGACGAGGCAGGTATATATACGTATTGCTCAGGGGTCAGGCCCGTGCTCATACATACGCGTAGCCATAACAACGCGTCAGGTCAGTGCCGTGACAGTACATCCCCCTTCCTAAGGCGAGCTCCTGTGAGCCAAGTAACGGCAGTAAAAACACAGAAGTAAAAAAAAAAACAGATATATATATCCTTGTCCTTCCAGTCCTCACGGTCCTCGTCCTTCCAGTCCTTAAAGGTCCTCGTCCTTATAGTTCTTAGACCCTCCTACCTATATCCCTACTACATCGCTCTCCGCTAGCACTCGTCTCGAGTGCTAGATACAATATAAAGCTGAGGCAAAGGAGCGAAACTAATATAGAAAACGGAGGAGACGAAGAAAAAAAATGTAACCACGGGGCGTATTGCGGATATTGACTCTCGAATGGCTTGGGGTTGCGGAGATCGAGGTTAAGGTATAGACTCAAAAGGCTCGGAGTACGGAGATTGAGGTTGAGGTATAGATTCGAAAGGCTTAGAGTACGGAGATTGAGGTTAAGGCGTAGATTCTTGTCGCGGTAAACTTAAAGTATATCGTTATCGAAGACGAAGACGGAGAGACGGAGATAGGGACGAGATTGGTAACCTATAGTCTTACACTATAATCAAGACACGAGGAATATAGCCCACAGGGTATCTCCCTGCAGCCGGCTTAGAAACTCGGGACGGAAGCAGTAGCTAGGAATAGACTTAGAGACGGAGAGATCGGTAACCTATAGTCTTATACTATAATTAGGACACAAGGAATATAGCCCACAGGGTGTCTCCCTATAGCCGGCTTAGAAACTCGGGACGTAAAGCAGTAGTATGGCTAGAAACAGACTCGGAGGACACTACAGTTAAAACATAAGAAATATAGCCCGCAGGGTGTCTCCCTGTAGCTAGCTTAGAAACTCGGGACGTGTAGATATAGGGAGAAGGATATCGGCTTAGGAACTCAAATGGATTTAACAGAGATTTTACTAGGTTGGTGTTAACGTAGAATAAGGGTAAGAATCCCGCCCAGGGTAGAGTCGTAGCTTTGGAACATAGCTTTGGAACGGTGGAAACGAAGCCCTACTAGGGGCGTAGGTAATGACACGACATACTGTCATAGTACGTGCAGAGGGTCAACGAGGTAACTATAACTGTATATTATTAACAAACGATGTCGTGTGAGGATCTATGTACAGGAGACGAGGCAGGTATATATACATATTGCTTAGGGGTCAGGCCCGTGCTCATGCATACGCGTAGCCATAACAACGCGTCAGGTCAGTGCCGTGACATTAATCATATTCGTGTTGATAAGGTTTCTTAATATATTACAAGCGTTTACTTTTGTTATTGCATCTACAGGGTTTAAGTCGCCGTTAATCCATTTAATCTCCGTAATTATGCGTCTCTTATATAATTGGCGCAAGTATATTAAGTTAACCATTAATCTCTTCTCCTAAGTACTTCCCAACTTAATAAGGCATTTATATAGTGACTTGGAATCTGTATAGAGTATAAACGGGAGCTCCACCTGTAAGATCTTCTCTATTATAGACTTTAAGACCGCGCCGTAATTGAATCCATAAGCTATTGTATATAGTTTAGAGGCTAGAACTAAGTGAGTAACTCTCTTACACTTAATAGAGGACTAATAAATGATATTTATACTGCTACTGTTATTAGTGATTGCAATTATAAAGCTAATTTGCGAGGTGTTGTCAGCGTTATTAGTAAAAGAGGTATCTGTAAATACTATAATCTTAGGTAATTAGAGGTCTAAAGGTACGAATTATAGGCCTCTTAACTTATTATTAATTTGCTATTATAAACGCTTATTTAGCTTCTTTGCGTTACCTTCTTTTAAGTTAGTAACTTAAGCCGCAAAGGAAAGATTAAATAAAGACTCTAGTTGGTATATAGAGGCAATATACGCTCCTCTTACGCGTTAAGCAATATATTAATCTTTTAGGGTGACCGCAACTTTCTTAGTGCCTCTTAAACTTATAAGATTGGTAGTCTTAAGGTTAACAAGGTTTAAGTTCTCGCACTAGCATATTTGGTTAAATGTGATGGAGTTATTATTATTAAGAGTAATTTAACCGCCATTAAACTTAATTGGAGTACTTATTATAAGCTTCTTATATTCCTTTACCATAAACTTAGCGTTTATGAGATTAATTTCCTTGTTTTATATAAACTCTTTATTTCCAATAAATAGAGTATTATTAGTCTGGAGGCTAATAATTCCTACTCCGGCTTTATGCGTGTAAAGGAGGTAAGGGTTATAGGTAGACTCCTTTATCTTAAGCTTCTCTGTGTAGTAAAGGTGGTATATTAAAAACTAATAGTTGCTAGCCTTAGGGATACTATATAGAGGCTTAATTACCTTTATAATAGTATTATTACTAAGTTGTAAGATATCTAAGAGTTCTGGAGGTAGGCAAATATAGAAATTATAATTTAAAAGAGTGGTAGATTATATGTACGCTTATAGGATATTATAGAGGTATAGGGAGGCGCCTTCCTTAAGAAGAGAAGGTGTAAGTATAAGTATAATTTATTAACTTAATTGTTAAATAGTAGGTAACTATGTTAATACTAATTTCTTCTCCTAATTATTATAGGCTTATATAACTAATCGTAACTTCTTAAACGCTTAATTAATGCCCTTGTTCTTAATATTATTAATAAATTAAGAGTTAAATATATAGGTACCTTCTAGTACTATAGAAGTATTAGCAATTTAAAATACGCCCTTCTTAAATAGGCCGTTAATCTCCTTTATACGGGAGTTAGTATATGATGGAATTGCTATATAGACAGTAATGTTAGGTCTATGAAATTGTTTAGGTCGCTGGCGGTTGCGTTATAGTTGCCAAATTAATACCTTTTGCTCCTCTTCTCCTTTGTTAACTTGCTCTCCGTTAGATTGATCTCCCTTAGAGTCTCCAACTATACTCTCTTCGTAATATAGCTTGACATAAGTTAATTAGAAATTGGTAACTCTAGATAAGAGTTTAACCTTATAAGTCTTGCCGGTAATTCTAATTAATAGGAAGGGGCCTTTCCAGCCTCCTTTCTCTCTGTATATAAGCACTGGGGAATTAGGTGGCAGGTTATATAAAGCTTCTATATTAGGACTATTTTGAGTATTAAGTGCGTTGTTAACTATTCTCTTAGCTTTCTCCTTCGTGATCTCTTCCATTGCTTTATATATAGCGACAGCACGTTATTGAATTGATGGTGCTAATACGTCACTGTCTAACATTTGTAGGAAAGCACTAAATACTAGTAGAGTTGGTACTAAGCTATTAGGGCCTATAGAATCATTTAACGCCTTAACAGCCATCTATAAATATACCTCCTTTAAGATATCTGAACCTATCTCTTCTTAAATAATCTCGTAGGTGTAAAAAAGGGTTATATAACCTTATTTGACCTTTCTAATGCTCCAATAAGCCTTAATAGGCACGCACTTGGTCTTCGTTGCAACTATAGAGGCGTTTTAACGAAACTTATAGCTGTTAAAGTTAGTGCTGGTATTGTGTATAACTAAATTAGGGGGATTAAGATAAGTATTAAGCTAATAAGTATAAAGAGCCTCCTAGGTGGTTTTTATAGATATATCTTTTAGAAATCGGGTAGCGGTAAATCCTATAGCCTTATTAACAACGTGGAGTACTGGCTTGCCGTTAATATAGAAGATATTAATAAATACTATATAATTAAAGTCCAAATTGTTAGGAAGCTTAAACTTAAATCTATATAGGGATTTGCCGTGCTTTTAATAATAGCGATAGTACTTAATTAGCTTCTTAATTATCTCTTTATTAATATTATAACCTAAACGCTTAAGTAGAGCATATAACTTCCCAACTAAAGAATGGCTGAAATAATGGTGCAATTATAATAACTCTGTTGCCGTTAAGTAGTATGCTATTAATATAATTAATATAGTAATAAATTGCTGTAGAGTCTTTCCCTATAGTAGGAAGGGGTGACTGAACTGTTGTACTACTAGCACTGTTAATATAGGAGTTACTACCTTATTAGTAAGGTTATTGTAGTAGCAACCTAGAGAGTTAAGATCTCGCAGGCTTATAAGAAATAGGGTATTAGCGTATATAATATAAAATACAATCTCTCCTACCAGTGATTGCACTTTAAGAGAACCTACTGATAATGTTAAGCCAATTCCAAACTTGACCTTAATGGCGCCGGCGTTAGAAGTATTAAGTATGGCTATTAAGTTAACGGTCTCCTTATATGTAAGATATTGGCCGAATCTAGTAGTTAATGCTCTTGCTGCTCCCGTGTCAATTATAATACTATACTATTTGTTAGAGTTATATTAAGAGGTCTCTTTAGAGGTGGTTAAATACGTAAAAGGGAAAGTAGACTTATTAGGAACTACTCCTATAAGTATGTATTAAGTTATAAGGTTGCTTAACTTCTTAACTATTAATAATATAAAGTGTTTAGCGTGTTTAGTATCTTCTTTAAGATTAAGTATAAAGGTCTAAAAGTTATTAAGATTATTATTATCTTTGGTGCCTTCGTATTCGGTAATCTATTAGGTAGTATTCCGATTAAAGGTATAGCCGTATTTATGTCTATACTTCTCTTTTTAATCTTTTTACTCTTCTTTTAAGTGTTTGGTAGACTAATAGCCTTATTTCTTGCAAACAAAGCATCTCTTGACTTGTAAGTTATGAGGGTTGCGGAATTAAGGATTTTGGTTTTAAGGGTATTGTTCTTGAAGGTATTAAGTATTGTGATTTTAAGGGTATTGCGGGAAGCATTAAAATCGCGAGGTACCGCGATTATTATAATTATTATTATTGCAAACGTATTGGCGGTTTGTATAGTACACTTCTTCCTTTTTATCTTCTCCTGTAATATAGGCAGCTATAGCCGGTGGGTGACTTCTCTTGTAGGTAACAATTGAGCTTTAAAGAGAGTTAATTAAGGCTAGTAATGTATTAGGTGGTTAAAAGCATGCGTAACTATAAGCTAAGTTATCTTGACACGCAATAATTAAGCGCTGTTATAAAGCGGCGTCACCCTTTATAGTCTTATTGGCGCTGTTCTATGCTTTTTGGAGGTCTCTAACTAAGATATTAAGGCATTCCTTCTTCTATTTGGCCGTATTCTCCAGTTAAGATATAACTTCCTTTAGTGTAAGGCTGTTAAATAACTGAAGTTAAGAGCGGCAGTGGTTATTATTCTTAAAATAGGCTTATATTGCACCGCAAAGTTAAGTAAAAGTAGGTGTACTTTCTCTATACAATGCTTAATTTGTAAAGAAGTGGTTAAAAGCATTATCCTTTAGTATGTTAGAATATGCCTTTGCCTTTATTGCGTTATTAGTAATGTTAAGTTGCTTACAGTAATTCTTAAAGATATTAAGTTTAATATTAAAGTTATTATTCTAACTGCTATATTTGTTGTCTACTATAATTAACTTTATAAGGGAAATAATATCTCTAGCAGTACGGTCTGCTAGTAAGAGTGGAGGAGGTAAGTTTTAGTGTTATATAGGTTGTTGTCACAGTACGTATAGAGGGTCAACGAGGTAACTGTAACTATGTATTATTGACAAACGATATCATATAAGGATCTATGTATAGGAGACAAGGTAGGTATATATACGTATTACTTAGGGGTTAGGTCCGTGCTTATATATACACGTAGCTATAACAACGCGTTAGGTCAGTGCCGTAATAGTATATCCCCCTTTTTAAGGCGAGCTCCTGTGAGCCAAGTGACGGCAGTAAAAACATAGAAGTAAAAAAAAACAGATATATATATCCTTGTCCTTCTAGTCCTTACAGTCCTCGTCCTTCCAGTCCTTAAAGGTCCTCGTCCTTACAGTCCTTAGACCCTCCTACCTATATCCCTACTATATCGCTCTCCGCTAGCACTCGTCTCGAGTGCTAGATACAATGTAAAGCTAAGGCAAAGGAGCGAAACTAATATGGAAAACGGAGGAGACGAAGAAAAAAAATGTAACCGCGGGGCGTATTGCGGATATTAACTCTCGAATGGCTTGGGGTTGCGGAGATCGAGGTTAAGGTATAGACTTAAAAGGCTTGGAGTACGGAGATCGAGGTTAAGACGTAGATTCTTGTCGCGGTAAACTTAAAGTATATCATTGTTAAAGACGAAGACGGAGAGACGGAGATAGGGACGAGATCGGTAACCTATAGTCTTACACTGTAATTAAGACACGAGGAACATAGCCCGTAGGGTATACTCCCTGCAGCCAGCCTAGGAAACTCGGACGTGAAGCAATAGCTAGGAACGGACTCGGAGACGGAGAAGAGATCGGTAACCTATAGTCTTATACTATAATTAAGGCACAAGGAACATAGCCCGTAGGGTATCTCCCTGCAGCCAGCTTAGAAACTTAGGACGTAAAGCAGTAGCATGGCTAGAAACAGACTTGGAGGACACTATAGTCAAAACACGAGAAACATAGCCCGCAGGGTATCTCCCTGCAGCCGGCTTGGAAACTCGGGACGTGTAGATATAGGGAGGAGGATATCGGCTCGGGAACTCGAATGGATTCGACAGAGATTTTACTGGGTTAGTGTTGACGTGGAACGAGGGTAAGAATCCCACCCGGGGTAGGGTCGTAGCTTTGGAACGGTGGAAACGAAGCCCTACCAGGGGCGTAGGTGATGACACGACATACTGTCACAGTACGTGCAGAGGGTCAACGAGGTAACTGTGACTGTGTATTATTGACAAACGATGTCGTATGAGGATCTATGTACAGGAGACGAGGCAGGTATATATACGTGTTGCTTAGGGGTCAGGTCCGTGCTTATATATACGCGTAGCCATAACAACGCGTTAGGTCAGTGCCGTGACAGTTATTGTTTAATATTGTTAAGGTTGCTAACTTGTACTTCAACTCCGCCTGTCTTTAGCATATATGCTATAAGGTTTGACTTAAATTCTCTATCCTTTGGTATTATTTGTTAAATCTCTAGTATTGTTTAAGTAGTCGGCTTTTCCTCCTAAAGGCATTTATATAGTGTGTTGTTTAGCTTAGGAGGGCGATTTAACTTATATACCTAAACTCCATACTTACGCAGAGCACTTTATAAATTGCGTAAGTGTGTCTTATTGACTTTATTAAATAGCTATACCGTCTATTTATTGAAGTCTTCTTTAAATTACTCCTAGAGATCACTATCTTGTAACTATAATTAGTTATAGACCCAGCATTTATATCTTATAAAAGCATCTCTCTTATCTTTCTCCTTATTTATGGGATTAAAGCTATTAGGCCACTAATCCTTGTTCTCTGGCTTTGCTAACCAGTCCGCTATAGCTTGTATTTATTATATAAGAGGAGGTAAGGAGGGAGGCAGAATTAATTGCTATAGGGTTTTCGGAGGTATAGAGGGAGGGAAAGTTGTCGGTATAGAGGCTGTATTAAGTTTGTAGGTTGCGATAAACAGTAAGACATGCAGGTGCCGCGAATGCGTAATAGACGCGATATAGAAAGATAAGTATAGGCAGGCCTCTAAATCTTTAAATGCGAATTAAGTCGTAGAAATATAAGTATAGGTAGGCGTCTACTTCTTAACGCGTATTCCCTAGCAAATCTCATATAAGGGTTCTCTGTATAGGTAGGTGGGCCTTTTGTAGTTAATTCCTCTTTAAAATAGTACTATCTCCTGATCTATAATCACTAATCAGTGTTGGTAGCACTTCGGTAGCTACGGTATAGCAATTACTTAATTGGTTGTGTTATTGGTGTCTAGAGGGAGAAGAGGTCTATTCTACATATTAGTGGTAACTCTTATGGAGCGCGTATGCGCTAATCCCAAAATGGGAAAGAGTGAATGAAATGGGTCCAAACAATATAAGCCTTAGTAAAGCGTCTCCAAGCAGCAAGGACAGGAGTATAGCTGGCAACAGAAGCTAGGCTATGCTTTAGGCCTAAGAAGTTAGTGGCCTAACAATGAAATATGGAAGGATTAAACTAGCAGAGCCTGCGCAGCGCAGGATATAAAAGGGCGGAGAAGGGCTAACAAATTTTTTTTTCCCGTAATGGGTTTTTTTATATATATAATACGCCTCACAGGAGCTCGGAAGTAAGGGAGAGGTACTGTCACAGGACTCACTCGTTCTCACGTGTCTGCGCGTTTTGACGTTCTTAACCTATACTCACGTTCGTCCCAAGACACCTACGCACGTTCCCCTACAACCCCTATTTATACCCGTACCTAGCACACAAAGACTCTTCTTTTTCATCTAATGTCTTTGTATCAACTACGCATAGTTACGTGTACGTAGCCTTCTCAATTACTACCTCGTTTAGTACATTGTATCCTAGTTCGTGCCTACTCCGTAACAACATCGGCAAAATATGGTACCCTTTCAATGGCCTCAATGGTTGGTGGTTGACGCAATTGGCGCGCAGTTGAGGTCATTTGGCAACTCGACCGACTAGCCTATGTCGTGTTTTTTTGACACGCA
>Ga0307507_10001484_pt1 | contig 52369 bp, 17 predicted proteins | sample 7_EM_MG_FD_207223 | JGI IMG/M metagenome (GOLD analysis project Ga0307507, IMG submission 207223) | Populus trichocarpa ectomycorrhiza microbial communities from riparian zone in the Pacific Northwest, United States - 7_EM | ecosystem: Host-associated > Plants > Roots > Unclassified | place... | reverse complement strand
GGCTTAATGTTTAGCATATAAAAAAAATTCTTAGCCTATAGCGGCGGTAGTAGGAGTATTAGAGGGTAAGGGTTAGATTATAGAACTAGAGAATAAGGAATAGATAAAAGTTACTAAATTTAAACTGCTAGGTCTCCTCTCTTTTGTACTATTTTTATTTTATTTTATAGTATTTTATATAAAGAGAAGTATAAATAAAAAGGTAGAAAGGAGATATCTAATTAGTAGGAAAGCTAAAGGTATTTGCTAAGGCTCTGCACGAAGCTCTGCACGAAGCTCTGCACGAAGCTCTGTACGAAGCTCTGTACGAAGCTCTGCACGAAGCTCTGTACGAAGCTCTGCGGAGGCTCTACACGAAGCTCTGTACGAAGCTCTGCGGAGGCTCTATACGAAGCTCTGCACGAAGCTCTGTATACGGAGGCTCTGCACAACGGCTCTGCGTACGACGGTTCTACGTACAACGGCTCTACTACGGAGGCTCTATATAAAAGCTTTGTGCGGAGCTTCGTGTAGAGCTTCGTGCAGAGCTTTATGCAGAGCTTCGTGCGGAGCTTTGTGCAGAGCTTCGTGTAGAGCTTCGTGTAGAGCTTCGTGCGGAGCTTTATGCGGAGCCTCCGCAGAGCTTCGCGCAGAGCCTCCGTACGCAGAGCTTGATGTAGAGCTTAGTGCAGAGCCTCCCGCAGAGCTTTGTGCAGAGCTTTTGCTGAGCTTTGGTAGAGCTCCGTGCGGGGCTCTCTTATTCCGCAGAGCTCTTGTAAGCTTTATATCTATATAATATTACTTATCCTGAGGATATTTAAATAAAAGTGGTACCATTTTAAAGCGCTTTACAAGCTCTATAAATCTATGCTAATAGAAAAATTATTTATTTGATATTGGGGGGTGCATTACAAGTATAAGCATATTAGGGGATTTTGCCAAGACTATCCGGAGACTATCCGGATAGTCTCCGGATACTATTAGCTGATAGGTCTATTATCCGAGAGGCCTATCCGGCCTATCCTCCGCAGGTCTGGGGTGGCTGTCTCGTCTGGGTGGCTAAGACGTTACCCAGTCCTATAGCAAGAGTATATTATCCTTAAGAGCTTTTAGGTTCTTCTTTATATACTTATTAACTTTTAACTCCACTTTAAGCGCCACATCAAGAAGGCTAAACTAGGAATTCCATCTTATATAATTATCCAGCGGAATCATCCTTCCAACAATTTACTTAAACTTAGCCGTATAACCCGCAGAAGCACGGCTATAGATGATAATATTATAGAGCTTTCCAAGTACTCCCATTACTTAAAAAGTCTACTCTTTCTTCTTTCTTTACTTCTTATTAAGATCTATTCCATTTATCTTATCTTCTTTATACAACTTAATTATAGAAGTATCAATCACTCCTTAGAAAAGAAAGTCCTAGACAGCAAAGTTAATAATATGCCCCTAGCAACGAATTCGTTAGATAGATAGATCCTAATTAATATTCTAAAGCGCTATAAAATTAGAGATCGTATAACAGAGAGTATTATTTATTCTAGAATTATCCGCAATAAGAGCTCTAAGTTTATATATAATCCTATATTCCTAGAGGACTAAAAGGAGAGTATCCTATTAGTTATCTCCACTATGTCCTAAAACCATACAAAGAGCAAGAAGAGTTTTTCTTAGCTCTTCTTAGTTGTCTACAAAGTAAGCGCAGATTATAAGAAAGAGGTAATTATTTAGAGATATTTAGATATTAATTAAAATATAAATCTAAGTAAGGGCTAACTGCAGCTTCTTTCATACAATATCCTTCTGGTCTATAAATAATTCCTTAATATATAAAACAACCATTATAGGTACTGTTAGAAGGATACTAGGCTTAATTAATTCTGGATTTAAGGCTCCACAGAGAATATAGAATTCTGGCCATTATATCGTACTAAAGGGGAGGTTTTATATAACAATTAAATTCATAAGTGCCTGGTTTAGAATATCCTTATTTAGGATCTTCTTTAGGATTATAAATTTAATCTCAGTTATACAAACGTCTAACTCTATTACTTTAGTATAGAGTTTAGCAAGCCGTTAATATATTTCTCCTTTCGTACAATTTCCCCAAAGCATTACATTTAATTTAATGCTTGCTAAAAAGATGGTTCCAAAGGTTGGTTGTTAAGAGGTAACCATTCTCTTCTATTTCGTCTGGACAGATCCTATAGTAGTATAATAACCGCCCATTCTTTCTCTTTAGTTTATCCTTATACAGGTTACGGCAATATTCATAAACTAGAGATATCTTTTTACAAGATTATTAAGTTCTTAAGGATGCAATTAATAGAGTAAGAAGGAATAAATCTAAGTTAGAAGCCATTTTATATAAATAGAACTTAAAATACAAGGATATTAGAACTAGAATTTTATTGTGGGAATGCCAAGAATAATCGCGATTGTGATTCGATTATCGCGATTCTAGGAATTCTTATTAATAAGATTATAATCGGATCTAATCGCGATAAGATTTATCGTTAAGACCCCTAGTACTAAATACCATAAAATCTAAGATAGGAGAGGCATTAGGGGGAGTGTAGGGTTAATATAATATCAATATAGTAGTGGAATATTAACATTTAAAAAATTATCGCGTATATAAAACCAAGTAACTAAGCGCTGTATATATATATATAAATAATCAATATACTTTTAAGTATATATATAAGAATCTTATAAATTAAAAATTTATAAGGGCTATAAAAGATTTAATTTATATCGCTTCTTTATAAATGAATTCATTTATAAGCAATGAATTTTTAATTGATTACTGCGACGACTGCCTTCTTAAATGACTCAGAACGAGAGGATTTACAGGAAGCCTGGGGGTAAAGCATTTTGCAGGATTGTCTCCTTTATAGCGGCCAACGCCAACCGAATATTTGTTGTGTCGTTTGGATCAGTTAAGTGCGGATAGAGTTTGAGATGAGCACGGTTGACCTGGTTGAAGCGCCACAGCAAATATTTGGCAGCCCTATTGGCATCATTGCCACCAGAGTAATCCGGAAAGTAGTTCCCAAGGGGGTTTCGGGCCAATTTCTGCTTGAAAACGCTGATGTTGTTTAGGAAAAGTATGATCGATGTGTGCATAAACCATCTGGAGTTTACGACGCTGTCGAAGAGGACCAATTGTTCCATCATCGCGTTTTGGCTCGATTTTTCTAGAAGGACCTGGTCGTAGCATGCTAAATCGACCACAAATATGATGGACGTGACGTTATCGAATTGATGGATCCACTTCTTCCTCCCGGATCTCTGTCCGCCAACATCAATGAGACGTATCGACAATTGGCCCATCGAGAACCGAGTTTCATAGAAACCAGTGGTTCTTGTCCGAGATCTGAAGACGTCGGCTTCAGTCGGTATATAATCTGGAGCGGCGATTCGTCTAATCTCCTCAAAGAAGCTGGGTGATGTTAGCAGAGAAGCTAAATGGATGAATCTCTTACTCACTATGGTGCTGAATCCATCAAGTAGAATTCGTCGCTGGATTCCAAGACTTCTGCGATGAAAGGATCTTTCCATAGGGCGTCGATCGCCTCGCCAACAGTGTCTTTCAGTGGTACGTCAGGATCTGGGTCAACGGTGTAATCCAGCAGAAAGCTGTAATAACTGTTGTTGACGTCCGACTCGGGCCGGATGTCAAGCATCTTTATGGCTTCAACTAGTGCCTTGGCGCAGTCAATGACATTTCGGTGGATGGTATATCGGTACCCTATCAGTTCATCTCTTGTGTAGCCATTTTGGTGAATAATTTTCATCAGTTTGACAATCTCTCCCTTTCCGCTTTCAGCGGTCCCAAGCAGTAAGACCTTGCACTCTCGTCTAAGTCTCCTGGAATCTTTCTCGAGCGTTCGATCGATCGCTTGCGATCGTCGCTTAGCTTGGATTTCTTCACGCGACATGGCTGGCGTTTGTTGCTTCGTGGAGACCTTGTTGTTTTCTTGTCGCATTAGGCCATGTTGTCGCAGGAGGGAATCCTTGACAGAGCCACGGAATACCCTCTCGTAGACTTTGGTGACAAAGAGCTCCCTGTCAAAGTCGAAGCGAATCGAGAACTTGGATAGATTGTCCGACCATCTGCTAATAAATGACGAGGAGTCGCGATGCACAAATAACGAGGCTGAGTCGAGCTCCACTCGCCCAATTACTTTTCGGGTCTTCGAGTCCCGGAGTAAAGTTTTCTGTTCAGACGTGGTTTTACTGGCAAAATGGGATGAGTGGGTATCACGAGAAGTGCTCTAGGCAAGCTTACCAGTTACATGCCGTGAGCAGCAGCGTCAGGGCACCGATTTGTCGTTCAACCATCTTCTGCACATTTTCAAGTTCTCTAGTGCCGAATACGAATTTGACCTTGCCCGCAAAGTCGAAGGGTTCATCGGTTGTCTGATCAAGCTTAAAGAAAAAGTCGTCGAATTTGCCCACAAGCAATCTGCAACAGGACACCGAGACATCAAGATCCATAATTAGTTGGTAGTCAAGATCACCCGACAATTCATTGTCGCTCCACTCTTGGATTTTGGTCAGTGCAGCGCGGAGCGCAGTGAGCTGAGCGGCAAGGCTGAGGAAGGCGAGATCTGCCTCTTTCCATCTTCCTCGAAGGTCGCGGATGGAGTTGATGGTTTTGGAGACGAGGTCGATGATGTTGGAAACTGCGCCGACAGTTCCAATGATGGTGATTGGGTCTGCCATCCCACTTTGAGGGTCGTTCTGTGGTCATGCCAACGGAGCCGTGCACTAGCGTAAAACAATGCTGGAGTTGAAATCGGAGGAAAAGAGAGTGCAGGGGGGATGAAGGTTCTTCGCGATAGAAGTTGCCGTCAGACCACCGCCACGTCGTGCACGGATCTTCCTCACCAAACAGTGTATTTTCAAATGAGGCTACTCAACGTATACGAATTTCTATACAGACGTTAAGCTAGTAGATCTATATTTAAAGTTCGCGCTTTTATTCTATATAAATTTTAAAATTATTAAATTTCTTAGGAGGCCTTTTTTGACGCTAAGGGCGCCCACTTAACAATTTAACTACCCCCTATTTAATAGCATAAGTAGCCTTAATAAAAGGCTTATTAGGAATATTAAATATAACCTAGTTACTACCCTTCCTCTATTATACAGCCCTTAAGTCTATTTAAAACAGTTTTTCCCTTTATTTAGTCTTATATACCTCCTAAAAAAAAAATTTCTCTTATCTCTCTTTTTTTTCTTTACTGGATGCCTTTAGATTTTCTCCTTTACTTTAGTAGTAATATTATATATTAAAGTATCTTTTTTTTTCTTTATATATCTCCTTGTAACGGGCTCTCCCGAAAGGCACATATTAGATAAAACAGATAAAGGTTTTACTAATGTCCCACCAATGTCCGAGGGAAGACATGTGTCACGGGACACCTCCGTGACACCTTATACACGTCCACCTGTTTCCACCAACTGAGCAACTAGAGACCGACCACGAAACGACAATCTGATGGCAATCTACGGCAATCTAACGGCAATCTACGACAATCTAACGGCAATCTGCCATATTCTGCCTAGTCCACCAAATCCTGCCAAGTTCTGCCAGAACCGCTGTCCAAATCCTCTTCTGCCCCATGCACGTGTTGACTAAGCAACCAAGTCCACAATATATACCCTTTTTCCCCATTTCCTTACCTTCTTTCCTTATATAACATTTTAACTTTATTATACAGTTTATATACATAGCTTAATAATATCTACTTTGCTATATATTATTACCGCTTATACTTACTCCGTAATAGTATAGAACCTTATTATTATAAGCAGTTAGTAAATAAGTATAAATAAGTAAGATACTAAACATCTTCTTTATTTAGGTTTACTAAAGTATAAGTAATATTAACCTAGTATTAGGCCTAGTTATAGAAATATTAAAATAAATTAAAAGACCTATATTACTGCTAAAATCCTACTACCTATAATTTAGCAGTCTAAAACGCGAACTTACTACTATATTAAAGGCTTTTTAAAGATATAGGGTTATAAGGGCTTACTAATATACTAAATATATAGATAGGAATAGGTAAAAAGCTTATATTAAAGGTAAGATAAACAGTATATAAATATAAGGATTATAGGCTTCCTTTATGCCTACAGTGCTTTACCAACTTTTATTTAGTAGGTAATAATTAGCTAATTATTTTTAATCTTCTACTTCCTTAAGCCTCTAATATTAAGACTCTAAAGCTAATTAAGCCTTTACTATAGTATCTCTCTTAGCCTCCTTTAAGCTATCCTCTACTATCTTTATTAGACGCTAAGTAGGCTAATAGAAATAACATATATAATACTCTATAAGGAAGAATTTTAGGGGCTTAAAGGTCCTAAGAAGATATCTATAAGATAGTCCGCGTGCTATTATATAATATATTGCCAAGCTTAAAGAGACTGCCCTAAGTAGCCCCCCCTACTATCACGGAGTAAGTATAAGCGACGATAATATATAGCAAAGTAGATATTATTAAGCTACGTATATAAACTATATAATAAAGTTAAGACGTTGCGTAAGGAGAGAAGGTAAGGAAACGGGAAGAAAGGGTATATATTGTTAGTTTGGTTGCTTAGTTAATATATGTATAGAGCAGAATAGGATTTGGGTAGCGGTCCTAGTAGAACTTGGCAGGATTTGGTAGACTTGGCAGAATATAGCAGAATGCGGCAGATTGCCGTTAGATTGCCGTAGATTGCCGGCAGATTGCCATCAGATTGTCGTCTCGCGGTTGGTCTCTTCTTGCTGCGTCTGTGGAAACAGGTGGAAACAGGTGGATGTGTATAAGGTGTTATGGAGGTGTCCCATAACACCTACTAACATACCCCCCTAGGCTCTATAAACTCTGGCGAATAAGAAGCTCCTCTATAATAACTATACTATGCTTTATAAGGTTATAGTTAATAGATAGGAGTAGTATAAGGAGTAAGAAATGCAATTAAGAAAGAATTTTAGAATTTTAATAACGCTTAATCGCCCGTCTCCTATACTAAAAAGTAGTATTAATAAGCCTTTAAAAACTGGAACTAAGTCAATTAGCACCAATTTTAAGGTTCCGCCGGTTGTAGTATAATTTCCTAATTAGGCCTAGGTTACCTAGGAGACTTTAGTAACTCTAACACCCTTCTTAAACGCCCTATATATATCCTTTAGTAGAGCCTTTATTAAGCCGTTACTGGCTAGTCCACGCCTAGTATATAGTGTAGTTTAATCCTACCCTGCTTAATATCATCCTTAATCTTACAGAGCTTAATATCTGTATAGCGCTCCTTTAGCACCAGTCCCTAGCCCTTAGTAAGTACTTGCACGTTTACACTGTCTATATAGATCTAAACTGGAGCTAGATCCGTGCTGTTATAGCTAAGGGCTCTTAGGAAGCTCGCGATTTTAATCGCTTCTTATACTACTAGTTTAATCACTAGGTACTTTGCCACTGTCGAGAACATTACTACTATTAATTGCTTCTTTAAAGCCCATTTAATTAGAGCTCTGGCTAGTTTAATAAACTAGCCCTAAGTTAATTTGTGGTTATCCAGATTATTACTATAAGCTGTATTAACGTACACCTCTAGGTTAATTCCCTCTGGGGTATACTGCTTTCCGCTATATATTATTCCATAGTCTTTTGTGCCTTAGATATATCCAAATACTCTCTTAACGTGCGCTTAGTGCTTATTAGGTGGGTTAGCTAAACATTATAATAGCTTTCCTGTAGCCGTTATTATATCTAGCCTTATCTAATATAAGAGCTAAGTAAAGGATCTAACGGCTTCTAAGTACCATTTCTTATAGGCCTTATCTATAAGGTTATCTAGATAACGCTTTCTTAATTAAACGTTAGTAGTTATTAATATTGCTTTTAGGTTAATTCTAGTAGGTTTAAAAGACTTAAGAATCCTCGCTATATAGGCGTCCTATATAATCGCGATCTTTTAATTAACTTAGTTGCGTACTATATAAATCTCTAAAAAGAATTAAAGCTCTCCTAGGTCTTTAATATCATATCATTTCCATAGGAGCTCCTTAAGGGCCTTAATTACTAGTATTATTACCGCCGCAATTATAATGTCATCTATATATAAGCAGAGATATGCGTCCTGATGTTTATAATATTAAAATACGCAAGGATCTTTGTTAATTGGCTTAAATCCTATTATCTTTAAATACTCCATTAAGGTATTATACTATAGTAGAGGTGTCTATTTAAGGCCATAAATCGCCTTTAGTAATAGATAGACTATTAGCGACTTAGTCAATCAAGGCACGAGTACGGCAAGAGGGTCGCGCAAGCCTGTACGATTGGATTGTCTATAAACGAGGATCCAAAGCTAAAGAAAGGAAACAAGAAGAACGTAAGCACCGCTTAAAGTTATATACAATCTTCTGGTTATATAATGGCAACTTGCCGCAACTTGCTATTATATAATGGCAGTTTACAGCAATCTAACGGCAATTTGCTAGTGCCATAACATTACCCCCCCCCCCTTTCCAAAAAAGCCTGCCCTTAGGCTTTATATGTCTATATTACCCCCACAAGGCATTCTTATCTTTATACTCTACTAGTAATTTATCGTTTTTATTATGCTAGCACTTTATCTACTTATCTAAGTACTTTAGTGGTCCAGGTTTGTTAGGGTAATGGCTATAGAACTCTTATAACTTATAGGGGCTACCTATAAATTTCTATATGGGGTACCAGGTAGGGTCTAGATTATATCCTTTCTAACTTACATGGTACTTTAGTGTTCCTTATACAAGTTTATAGGCCAGTATTTCTTTAATTTCCTATTTATTATTATTATTAACTCAAATTAGCAGGGGCGGTTAATTTTTTTATTTAGGTAATAGGTTGTTTATAGCTTTCTATAGCTTATTTAGTAAATATTTAGAGTAGACCTTAATTGAATCTAGAAGCTTTACTTTATATAAGTTGCCTCTTTTCTTAAGAACCTTATACAGTCCTGCCATCTAATAGTCTAGCTTATGGCTAGGCCGCTCTATCTTTTAGTTCTTTATTATAACCCAGACCTTATTACTTATAGTAAAGTTAGGCTTACGCCTATACTTATTTGCCTACTGTTCCATTAATTTTTAGGCCTTTTCTAGGTTTATATAGGCTACTTTCTAGGCTTCTTCTAAGCGTTTAGTGTAATACTAGGCTTCCTTATAAGATAGTTTTTCGCGTATAGTCTACGGCCCCTCTGTTCTTTTCCAGTCAAAACTTATATAGGGTAAATACTCTATTTCTAGCTAGATAGGTGCAAATCCTATAAAGTTGTGGGGTAGGGTGGCCTAGGCGTAGTCTATTAGAGGTAGCAGTTCAGCCTAATTATCCTAAAAGTAGTTAATAAAGGGTTAGAGTCTCTGGTCTAAATACTGGTTTATAATCTCTATCTAGCTATCTATCTGGGGGTGGTATACTATAAAAAGCTTTAGCTTAATGCCTAGGATCTAGGTAAACTTGTTTTAGAAAGCTGATATAAACTATAGGCTATAGTTGGATATGATAGTATCTGGTAGTCTATAAATTTAGTAGACGTAGTGGACGTATAGTTAGGCTGCCTCTTTTATATTAATATTCTTATAACAGGGAATTAAGAATAGGCGCTTGCTAAAGCAGTTAACTTTAACTATAGCTATATTATATCTATTACGGTCTATAGGTAGCTTGTGGAAATCTATAGAGATATGCTACTAGGGGCGCTCTAGTATTAGGAGTGGTTTTAATAGTCCTAGGGTCTTATCTTATGGAATTATAGACCTATAGCAGTCGTTATAGTTCCGTATATAGCGATTAACATTTATAACTATTCTAGGCCAGTAATAACAGTCGCTAATAATCTTACGGGTCTTATTTTTTCTGGGGTAAGCCGTAGAGATCTAAGTATGCGCTTTAGCAATAAGCCAAGTCCGTAAGTTTTATTCTTTTACTACTATTAGCTATATCTAGTGTTTAAGCCATCCAATTTCAAGGGACTATAGGCTGTTAACATTCTTTATTTTTTTACGGTACTCTTATAGAGAGGGGGCTATATAGTTTGCCTGCAGCAGTTTATTAATAAGGTTAAGCTCTATGGAGTTAATAGGACATATCTTAGTATCTAAAGAGTCTATATTTAGTTCTGCCCGTATTTAGAGGTTAAGATGCTCTATTTATAGTAGTATTTAAGTCTATAATAAGATCTTTATGGCTGTCTAGTTATCTATATCCTATTTACGCCTTATAAGAGCATCTGCACAGTTAGTAGCGCCTAACTTATATATAATTTAGAAGTGAAACTAAGATAGGGTATTCGCCTAGCGTGCCTGCCAGGCTGTAAGGGCTTTAGTAATTATAAAGTATTCTAAGGCCTTATAGTCTAAAACTACCTAAATAGGTTTAGGGGTCCTTTCTAGCTGTGTGCGCCAGTGCTAAAGGCTAGAAATAATAGCCAGCATCTCTTTATTATGGATATAGTAGTTTAGCTTAGCGTCTATTATAGTCTTTAAATAGTATATAATAGGGTACCATTCTCTATCTAACTGTTTCTGGGAATAGACGGCAGCTATTACACTATTTAAAGCATCCGTTTCTAACATTAAGGGCTATTCTGGGTAGAAATGGGCTAGTAGCGGAGTAGAGACCAGCTGTTTTTTAAGTTTGTTAAAGGCCTTTTTATATATAGCATTAAAATAGAACGGTTGGTTCTTTTTAGTAAGGTAGTTAAGAGGCTGGGCAGTCTTGCTATAGTCTTTAATAAAGCGTTAGTAGAAGTTATAGAAACCTAGGAATAACTATACCCCCTTTACGGTCCTTAGGGGTTCTTATTAACTAATTATAGCCATTTTTTCCAGGTCTGCCTTAATTCCGTCCATACTAATAATAAACCCTAGGTACTTAGTGCGCTTAACACTAAATTCTAAGTTCCTAATATTGGCCTAGAGACCCGCTTCGCGGAGCCGTTATAGGACTTTATAAATATATTCCTTATGTTCTAGTTTATCCTTAGAGTAAATTATAATATTGTCTAGATAGGCTATGCAGAAGTTATTAAGGTAGTTAAAGAGTACATTATTTATATACCGCTAGTATATAGCTGGTCCGTTAGTCAGTCTAAAAGGTAGTACTTTATACTTATATAATCTATAGCGGGTCCAAAATATAGTAAGATTTTTAGATCTAGGGTCTATCTTAATTTGGTAAAAGGCCTAGCGGATATTAAGCTTTATAAAAATCTTAGCCTTACTTATATAGGCCAGTGTTTCTTTAAGTAAGGGCAGCGGATATTAGTCTTTGCGGGTTATACAGTTTAGTTTATAGTAGTTAATGTAGAAATAGAGTCCGCTGTTTAGCTTTTTTGTAAAGAGGATAGGTAAGGTAAAGGGGACTTGGCTAGGCTTAATAAGGCCCTTATTAAGGTTATTAATAATATACTACTTAGTGGCCCGTAGCTTATTAGTAGATTGTTAGCAGAGGGGGCTATAATTAAGGGTGTTTTCTTTATTAGGCTTAATCTTAATCTTGTGGTTATATAGTTAGTAAGGCGGGAGTATATTAGAGGCTGCCTTAGAGAATACGTCCTTAAATTCCTGGTATTAGCGGAGTAGTTTCTATTCCACCAGCTTCTTATTTATAAGCTTGCTTTCCCTACTAAGCTGGTTATAGGCTAGGGCTTCCTTATCTTTAATTATCTGGTTAATTTTATATAAGCTAGTTATAAAGGTAACAGTATTAGGCCGTTTTAAGTTTTAGTAGAACCCTATAGCACTAATACAGCAGATATTAACTAGTAGGAGGTTTTTAGGTTTCTTTACAGACGTTTTATAGACCATATTTTGTGGTAGAGGGTTTACAACCCTCCTTAGCTCCTATTCCATTTTCTATAAGTTATCCTTTTAGTCTATATATTTAGTATAGTATCTAATATTCCTTGCTGTTCTTTATAGCTATATAGGGTCTAAGCCAGCTAGCTTATTATTAACTTCCTAGGTTTCTAGTGCTGGTAGTACAATATTAGTAGTTTAGGGGTGGCGTAGTATACGGACCCATTGCAAATTAAGCTGTATATCTTTCTTAAAGGCCTAGTCCCTATGCATAGCATTGGCCTAGTAAATAGTATCTATCTATAGCCGCATAAGATTTTCTATTATAATGCTGATTTCCTTTATAAAAGAAGGTATTGGGGGTAGGGTTTTAGGCCAGATAAGCCGTCTACTCTATATATTAAGCTATAAGCCTAGATAGGCTAGCCATTTTCTTCTTAAGATTATATTATGGCTTCCTAGGTCCGTAATAAGAAAGGGGATATTATACTACCTTTGTCCGTCTACATAGAGGTAAATCTATAAGATAGTCGTAATAAGTAGTCCTATTTGTCCATTATACCTATAAATAGGAATTGGTTTAGGCAGTTCCTTAAGGGGTATATTTAAAAGGTTAGCCAGCTTTACGGTATACTATATATCTATTAAGGCAAAGGCATTTACTCTAGAGTTAACTAAAGTAGAGGTTAAAACTTAATATCCATTACAGAATAAAGTATAAGGGATAATATAGCTTCTTCTATTAACTAGCCAACCCAGATTAATATATAATATATTAATTCCTTTTAACCCTAGAGGGGAGTCTTACTCTAGGGTTCCTCTTTTTCTAACTTTATATTATTCTCCTAAATTAACAGGACCTTATTTATCTTTGCTACTATTAGGCAGTCTTTTATAAAGTAGTTTTTCTAGCCGTATAAAAAGTAGGCTCCTTAATGACTAAGGGCCTAAATATAAGGGTTGCTATATATAGGTTAAGTATTTACCAGACCTATAGTGGGGCCGGCTATATAGCTAGCCGCTAGGTTAATAGTAGGCGGTATAGTTAGTGCTATAGGGGTTGCAGATCTTACTAGGGCGCTGTGGCCCATTCTTATAGTACTTATATTCTAGTTAGCAGGGCTTCTATTCTTATACCGCTTAATACGTGCTTAATTTAGTAGAGGCCCTAGTTAATAGCTAGGCACTAGTCTATAAGTTCCTTTAGCGTCTATATAGTAATATAAACCGGCAGTGTAGCATGCTATAGGTCTAGGGTAAGCTTATTAAAGAGGTCTGGTATTAAATCTTCCTAGGGGATTTAAGCCTATCTGGCTAGATGTAAAAAGCGGGTTTAGAAGACCAAGAAGGTCTCTGTTGTTTTTATATTAAGGGCTTTATAGTTAAGGTGGGCGTTCTATATCTTAAAGGGGTCCTTATAAATAGAAGATAGGTAGTTAATTATCTTTTCTTTAGAGAGGAAGGGGTCTGCTAAGTCCTGGGTATATCGCGGACGTAAATGCGTCTATATATCCCCACCAATACAGCTAAAGATGTAGGCCATTTTAGCTTAGGTAGTAGGGAAGTAGTCCGCATTAACTTTAAGCTTGTCTTATAGTTAAAGTTTCTAATTATTAAATATAGGATTAGTTCCGTCTATAAGCAACGGGGGTTTTATAACCTTTACAGACCGCAACAATGCTAATACTATATATTAGGCTAGGGCCTTAAGGACTGTAGCAAGTCTCTAGGTATTTAATAACTCCTTACTAGATATAGGGGTGTCTCTGGTTTTAAGCAGCTCTTAAAGCCATTTAATTTTGATATTAGCTACTATAAGCTCTTCCTAGGGGGTTAAGACGGCGACTGTTTTACTATTAGAGGTATTTACAGGTCCTATAGTGGCTTTGCCAGCTACTATATTTCTTAGCATAGTAGTAGGGGTATTAGGTAATTTCTAGTATTTGTTTATTTCTTAGGGGTTCTAGTCTATGTATATCCTATTCTTAGGTTTTATGTTCTATTTATATTCTTTTAGTTCTTAGGGGTTTGTCTTATCCTTATAGTCCTAGTAATGTCCTTAGGGTCCTATTCTGTGTCCTTATCCTATTTATAGCCTTATAGATATATTTAAGTTCCTTTTTAGGAAAGAAGAGTAGTAACAAGCTTTGGATAATATTAGCGACTTGGTTAATTAAGGCACAAGTATAGCAAGAGGGTCGCGCAAGCCTATATAATTGGATTGTCTATAAACAAGGATCTAAAGCTAAAGAAAGGAAATAAGAAGAACAGAAGCACCGCTTGAAGTTATATACAATCTTCTAGTCACGTAATGGCAATTTGCTAGTGCCGTAACATAGACTAATATACGGTTATTCTCTTTAAATCCTTTTAGCTATTATATGTATATAAAGTGCTTCTTTATAAAACTGTTTAGGAAGACTGTAATAATATTAATTTAGTAAGCCTTAAGGTTATATACTGTAATTAACGCTAGTAGAATCCTATATATAGTTAAGGTCACTACTATAGTATATATATGGTTATAGTTAATATTCGCTACTTAGTAGTTACCATATATAACTTATTATGCCTTATACCTAATTACCTCTTTAAATATATTGTATTTAAGGTCAAATATAAACTTTAATAGTAGTACTTATACGCCCTTTAGTCTTTTAACTAATTAATATATTTTAGCTTTCTAGTATTAAGTTATTTTAACCGTTAACACCTAACTCTAGTAAGGAGCTTCTGGTGACTATAGAGTCTCCTTTAACATTTATAGTATCTTAATTTTATATAGAGCTTCTAGGTAAGGTTCTAGAGGACCTAGCTATATCTATATATAGGATAAGAATGTAATTGCTATATAAGAGACCTTCTTTTAGCTATAAGTAGTTCCTCTAATAGGAAGCTCCTCTAGTTTAGCAGCTTCTATCTCCACACTCCCCTTAAGCTATTAGTTAATTTAGTAAACTTTATTATTATCTAAGTTAATATTGTCTTAATTATTATAGTCCTCATTATTACTTTTAGCTATTAATAGTATTATAGTCTCTCTACCTGCTAGGAGGGAGTTAGCAGTTAATTTCTAAGCTGCCTTCTTAAAGGCTTGTAGCGCCTTTGCTGCGTCCTTTATAGTAGATGCATTGGTTATTTAATATATAGTGGCGTACCGTTGCATGTCTCTATATAGATTAATTGCCTTCTTAGAGGCTAGAGCTGACGCTAGGAAATCCCCTAACTCTATTAAGGAGCTCCAACTTAATAACTAATTTAATTGTATTGACGGACCTAGCTCTGGTAAGGGAGACAGGTATAGTATTGCCCCTCTTAGGCCTAGTTCTCCTAGTACTAAATTAGGAGTATGGAGTCCTTCTAGTTATCTTATATAGTGTTTCTTTTCTTCTAGTACTTTTATAGGAGAGTAGGTGACTGTAGTAATTATAGTAGTAGTTATACCTTGTAGTTCTAGTAGTAACTCTAGCTCTAGCTCCTATATAGTAAGCTTATCTTTAGTGTAGTAATTAGTAGATCTAGAGCCTTATTAAATATTACGTCGCGCAATTATATAATCTTATTCTTAGTTAGTATCTAGACGTAATAGATATAACTATTATTGCCTTTATAACTAACTAGGCGTCCCTTCTTGGCACACGGCCCCAGCTTCCTTAACTATATATTCTTTGGTCCTTTAATATATATATAAGCAGTTGTACCATGACGTTGTAAGTATAGTATATTTGGTATACGCATTTTAAACAGCTAGTTATAGTATTTAGCGTTAATTTAAAATGGTAATTTAGTCTCTTTTCCGTAAGGTATTCTATTCTAAATTTAAATTACTATCTTATAAGTTTTATTCTATAAATATTCTAGTAGATTAGCCTTAATCGTTATTAATCTAGCTATGCCCGATATAATACCACTAATGCATTTAGGCGTTCTATTTGTAACGGGACTAGCCTAGTTATAGTAGGAATGTCTTAGTGAAACACTTAACAGATAACTATCTAAAACTATTTACAACTGTCTGCAACTGTCTATAACTGTCTATAACTATCTACAACTATCTATAACTGTCTGCAATTGTCTGCTATAATCTACTATTTTCCACTAGCGCCGTAATACTAAAGTCTATTAAAGACCGCGTGTGTATATATATATATATTAACTACTAAGACCCCTAACTATTTAATTATATAATTCTCTTATTATTCCTTTCTCTTCTTTACGCAACGTCTTATACTCTATAAAAGCTATATACCCTTAAATTTAGATAGAATTTATATTATTCCTTTAAATCTTCCCTAAAGCCTCTTTACGCCCTTATATTATATTATATTAAAACAACTACTATTAAAATAGCAAATAAACCCAAATCCTCTTTAATAACTATAAGTATTATATCCCTAGTTAGGGAATAGTTAACTATAATATAATAGTCCTTTATAGATGCCTTAGCTTAACAGCGAGCTATATTAGAAGCCTAGCATTAGTAATTAATAGAAGCACTCTATAAAGAACTTTATAACGTTAAGGCATTTATATTAAAAACCCTAACAATAACACTTATAAATAAGATTAAAATAACCATATCTAAACCTAGCCTATTAAATGTAAACACTAAACTAGTAATAGTAGTTTAACCTATATATATAACAAACCTAGTACCTATTATAAAATCTAAAAAGCTTTCTAACTCTCTAATATTTAATAGAAACTAAAATAACCTATATCCCTTTATAACTAAGCTTTGTCTTAAACTCTTAATAAACTATAATTAATACCCTACTAAAGCTAGTAAACTTAGCTATGGAATGTCTTATTTAAGTAAGGATGCTATATAAACTATAGACCTATTCTTCCGTAACGGCACTTTTATTAATTTTAAATTTTTTGTCTCTCTACTAGAATAAATATATAATAACGCTAGCTATAAATATATAGCTATTACTAAACTTTAAAACCTATAATAATAGAACCAAGACTTTACTAGCTTCTTTTTAGAATTTTTAGGTTTTATTAGTAAGCTAGATTAAAATTAAGCCACTAAAGTTACTGCCCTTTAACAAGCTATCTTGGATAAAATTAGAGCCTAGTTAGTAGGTAGGGAACTACTAAAAAACCTATCTAAATTTGCTATAATATATTAACAAATTAATAAGGACCTTTAATATAATAAATAGACTTATTCTCTAAAGCTAACTATACCTTATATTTAAAACTCTATAAAACTAGTATATACCCTAAAGTATAATCCTTCTCTAAGACCTGAAAGTCCTATATATAACCCTATAGACCTTAATGCCACCTAATCCTATATGCCCTTAGAAATAAATAAATAAAGAACTTAAGCCGTAAATAGAGAATTTTTTAGATATGGTAAAAAGGGATATATTTAAAGGAATTATTAAACTTACCCTTTAAAAAGGTCTGCCATAGTTCCTCCTAGTCTTTAAATTATACCTATTCTATAAATTATACTTAGTCGCTATAAAGTATCTTGCCTTTAGTTAACTTAGAAAACAAATTATCTTAGGGCCAAGTCGCGCCTTAAGATAAAAGATAGAAGAGTATAAATGTCTAGGCTCTTTTAGCGCTAATATATAATATAACTCCCTTAATATACTTAGCGAAATTTAAATACTTAGAAAGTGGAAGGAAGTATAAATCCTTATAGATCGCGGAGCTACTAGTATAGGCTTTATTAATATAAACTATATAAAAACTTAACGCCTAAAATTAAAGAAACTTAATAAGCCCTAAGGCCTATAAGGCTTTAATGGTAAACCCTTAATATATAGTAGTAAGTTCTTTGATTAACGTCTGATACGGATCCTATCTAGGCCCACACAGACTACTCCATACATAAGGGAAACTTATAAATTGACAAGAAGAAAACCCTTATTGATGTAGGGGACGGAAAAACCCTATGAGCCGCCTCAGTAGGATAAAAAACCCCTGCTTTGCTATGTCCGTCCGTAGCAGCGGCCCTGCGGGCCTACAGCTATGTCCTGTCCTCCTTAGATGTTCAAACTCCTTGGGAACCACTGCTTCCTTCTCTAGCTTATCCCAGCTAGGGTTTACTATGTCCCAGCTCAGCCTTGCCAATTAATTGTTGTGCTTTGTTGTTGTTTCCCATATCTTAACTATCCCCTATATGCTATCTCTTGTAGACCATTGCCATATACGCCATGCCTCCCCCCCTAAGGCCTATTAAAGGCGTAAGGGGGATTCATCCGTTCTACCATCCTAATACCAAAAGACAAAAGCGGGATGTGTGTGTGTGTGTACTTAGGTATCTTTTGTGCCTAGGCCCCAGTCACTAGGCCCTCTCTAAGGGCACCACTCCGTTAAGAGGAGACAAGGAAAACCATATGGGGTTATCCGGCTGACGGTTTTAGTAGTATTACGGCAGTACAGCGAGTGACCGCATGCTCCGCGGGCGATCGCCCTAGGGGTTAGGAGGGGCCGTATATTTGCTCGTTCGTTCGTTCGCGTTCGTTCGTTCGTCAATATAAGGTCGTTAATGCTTTCCATTATGGGTCAAGGGGATGTTATTGAATGCTGCGTATCCATATTGGATCGTACAGGTGCCCTAATAGAGCAGTGTAGTAGTAGCTGTTATCGTAAAGGGGTACTAACAGTGGTGGTTTTCGAGATCTCACCATCCCATATGAAAACTTTTTACCACTGCCCCAACGCTCACAACCACCACCACTAGTCGTATCGCACGCTGTGCGACATCTCTGCGTTAGCTCTAAGTCTAAACTTCAAAGACCTAGGTTCGTAGCCGTTACCGCGTATAGGTGCAGAGTCCGTTTTTAACGGCCTAACCCTTAATATATAGTAAACTAACGCACTACGCTCTTATAAAATTATAGATAGGTAAATACCTTTAAAGTATTATAAGGTAATACTTAGACATAGATAGCTAAAATAATACAACCCTTTAATTAGCTGGGTTAAAGAAATACTAAAGTTCCATATAACCTACTACTAAAGTTATTACTTAAAAAACCATTTGCCCTATAAATATACATATAACTATTTAAATTTATTATAATATAAATTGCCCTTACTATAAGCCTTAAACTAAAATAATAAAGCTATAACTGCTAATAATAGTAAAGAATGCGAAGATATTACGCTAAAACCTCTTAAAATTTATATAATATAGGCCATACCTTTTATCTTATTAGCAAAAAGACAAGATTATAAAATCTTTACTATAACTATAGAAGATATTAAAAAAGCACTAGAACCGAAATAATATACTAATTCTTAACCTCTTATACCTAAAGAGTACTATAATCTAATTAATAAGTTTAAAAAATAATTTATAGACTAACTAGCCCTATACTAAAATAAGTATAATTTTAAGATAGAACTTAAGCCTAGTATAATACTAAAGTTTAGTCCGCTATATGGTATACTATAAAAAGAACTGCTTATAATATAATAATACCTTAATAAACATCTTGAAAGAGGATTTATTTGCCCTAGTTTATCTCTATTTGCCTTACCTATACTATTTATTAAAACGCTAAGAAGAGGCTTAAGATTCTATATTAATTATTAAGCTCTAAACGTAATTATAATTTAAAACTAATATCTAATTCCCCTAATTTAAGAGATGCTTAACTATTTAGTAAAGGTATAGTACTTTACAAAGCTTAATATAGTTACTACCTTTAATAAAATCTATATATATAAAGGAGATAAGAAATATATAGCTTTTTGTATATAATAGGGACTCTTTAAATACCTAGTAATACCATTTAGTATAAAGAATGGTCCTAGTATATTTTAGTAATATATTAATAATATACTTTATAAATTCCTTAATATATTTATTACTGTATATATTAACTATATTTTAATCTATTTATCCTTGCTCTCTAAATATTAAAAATATATTATTATTATTATTATTCATTGCTTAACGTCCGATTTGGATCCCTGTTAGGCCCACGCGGACTACTCCTTATATATATATGGGGAGAAAACTCTATTTGAGAAAACCCTATAATCCGTCTCCCCGCCTTTTAGGGCTCGCTTGCAAGTCACCTATAAGTTACTAGTGGTGCTCTACTACCTTACTTTTTAACCTCCTTAGGAACCACTGCTGCCATAACAAACCTATAGATGCGCTAGTATTATACACTGTACTCTACTCCTGTAGAGTTATTAGGGGGCACCTATTACTCGCCCCTTTGCTTTCCATTACTATTTCCTTTGCAACCCAGAACTGGTCTAGCATATTTTAGCCAATAAGCCACTGGGTAGCCGCCTTAAGGCCTTTCTGTGTTAAGAGCAGTGTATTATAGTTTTCTATACCAGCTGCTAAAAGCATTACTTCTCAGCTAGTGCATAAGGGGCATAACAGTATTACGTGTTTTGGTGTCTGTCTTGGCCAGCTACATTCGCACCTTAGGCTACCTACTAGGACACCCACCCAGTAAAGCCAATCTTTTAGTCCTATTATTCCTGTCCTTAAGAGTGTTGCTATTATATTTTCTGCCTTTATTAGGTCCTCTTAGAGCCCTTAGGTATTTACCCCCCATAGCATTACCTATACTATAGCTTAGGTTCCCCTTACCTAAGTCTGCCTCTATACCTTTAACTCCCATTTATCTCTCTAGTGTTGGTCCAACCAGTATTGTATTGCGGTAGATAGTTTTCTAGTACTTTTTTATGCTTTACTTTAGCTCCTTTCTCTCCCTTGCTGTTGTCTTTGCTGGCCTCTTACACATCTCCCTTCCTCCTCTATATAGGCCTGGGCCCTAGCGCCGCACCATTCTTCTTCTACTTTCTCTACCTGTTTTCCTAATATATCTTCCCTACTTTAGGGTTGTTGGTTCCTTCTCCTACAGAGCACCCTAGGGTCCCTCCATAGTTTGTTTAGGCGTGTCTTAATATACTTTATAACGTTAAAGTTGCGTTCCTTTTACACCCTTTACATTACATTGGCTTTAATATATAGTTATAGGGGGGGAATATTGGCTTCCTTCTCAAGCAGTGCTGTGGCCGTTCACTTATACCCGCCTATTATACTCCTAAGGCAGGCTGTTTGGACCTTTTAGAGTGGTTTAAGGAGTAATTTAGGGGGGCCTTTCTTGGTTTCTCTAGTAGCCCAAATACTAGATCTATACGTTATGGTTAACCGGATAACTGCTATATATAGTAGGCGTGACCTTTAGAAGCATAGACCCTATATAGAATTAACAATCCTAGACATGGCGATATACTATACTTGGCCCTTATGGGCCGCTTATACCGTATATACGCTCTACTGGAGCTTACTATCTACCCACACTCCTAATACCCTTAGGCCTTAAACCGGTTAACCCCTAAAGCCTTAGATATGGATTGTATACTAAAGATCTGCAGATTGGTTATATTTTCTTATAAAATGGATTAGCTGGTATTTCTCTAGTAAGAATTGGACTCTATGTCGTCTTGCCTATTCTATATAGGTGTTATAGGCTTTCTCTAGTGTCCTGCAGTTCTCTACGGCTGTTGGCCCATATATAATTAGGTTTGTGTTATTGACGAAGCCTATCCCCTAGGTCGCCCCTTCCTTAAAGGTGTTAAGTAGGTTACTTATAAAGAAGAGGAAGAGTATAGGCAACAGAGGTAATCCTTATGGTATTCCTGTTGCGACTATAATAAGGGGGCTCTAGTATCCACTAAAGACCAGTGACGTTTCTTTCTGGCCTGTAAATTCTTAAATAAACTAAATGATCCATTCTAGGAAGCCCTTTGCCCTAAGGATGTATAGGAGACGCTTATAGGGTATATTATTATAGGCGCCGCTAATATCTAGGCTAAGCATTAATACTATAAAGTCCTTTCACATAGCCCATGCAGTTTTAATAGTAGTAGCGAGTAGTATAAGTGCTAATAGCGTTGAGCGATTCTTTCTTACCCCTATTTAGCTTTATAGTAGTAGGGCGTGTTCCTCTACTATATCTGCTATGTAGTCCGCTATAACCTTTTCTAAAATCTTGCTTAGGGTGTTTTCTAAGGCAATAGGGCGGTAGCTTCCTGGGATTAAGTAGTCTGCTTTACCTTCTTTTTATAAAACAACCGTTATTATAGATCTTCTAAGTCGTGGGTAGTAGCCTATTGCAAAGCATGCTCTGGCTATGTCTATAAGCCAAGGTGCTATAAGTGGTCCACAGGTCTTTAGGGCTTTATTTAGGATCCCATCTAGTCCTAGTGCTATATTATTTAAGAGGCGGCTAATAGTTCTAGCCATTTCTTTAGTTATTATGTCGCTGTTAACCCTTAGGCGAGTCACCAGTGTTTTACTAGTAATGTCGCTAAGGTCTACTAGAGCTAGTTAAGGGAAAAATCTTTCTATAAGGATCTTTACCTTTTTGTTATTATTGCTTGTGGCCTATAGTTCGCCTGCTCTTTATAGGGGTAGTAGGTATGGATCTTCTACTAGGTATCCCGCCTTTTTCTTTACCTATTTCGCTATGGTCTAAAGGCCCTTGTTATAGGGGAGACTTAAATTAGTAGTGTATTTATTTATAAACTGTCTCTAGTTATTCCTTACTTCTTTTCTTAGGGTATTCTTTAGCTGGTTTCTTATGTCTTTATATTATCTCTCGTCCTCAGAATTATAGCTGCTTGTGTATTTCCTCCTTGCTCGTCGTTGGCCGGCTATAAAGGCCGCGCACTATGCGGACTATGTGTGTTGCGTATAGGGGCCCGGTTTTAAAACCAGGCAGTGCTTTTTTAGCCCGCTTTTAACTGCTGCCTAGATCCTTTTTAGTCTTTAATTAATTTCCTTAGGGGTAGCCAATAAGCCTCGCTTGTTTGGTATTAGGTGGATTTCTTCTAGGTCTTAGAGTTGTTGTTTAATTGTATTAAGGAAGCTATTTATATTAGGCTTCCTTATTGCGTATCTTTTACTATTTAGTTGCGCCTTAATGTCCAGATCTAGTTATATTTAGATAGGGATATAGTCTAAGGTAAGTACCCATTCTTCTTTAGGGGAGCACCTTTTAAGTCTCTGGTATAGGTTTTCGTCCATAATTGTAAGGTTAATTATACTTTTGGTAGTGCCCTGTTGCTATGTAATTGTACCTGGGGGGGTAGCTAGCTTAAGGCCCCCATTGTCTATAGCTCTTAGTAGGCACTCTACCTATTAATTAGCAGCAATATAGATGCCCCCCCACTATAGGTGGTAAAGGTTTATGTCTCCTAGTAGGATGGACTTTATATGTTTAGTTTCTAGCAAGCTTATTATAGATATAATATTCTCTATTTGTGCTACCCCTTCAACCCTAGGGTTATAGACATTAATGATTTGTACTAGTCCCCTATATATCTAGATAGTTATAACTGCAATATCTAGGTTAACTGCCTGCTATAACTATAAGGCAAGGCTGATATTTTTGCTAATTATAAAGCATACGCGTATGGCTGCTTTTGGTTCATACAGGAGCTAGAATCCTTAGGGGCAGTATGTCGATTATATATAGGTATTATAATACGGCTCTTATATAGCAAGAATATAGTGTTTCTCTGGGTCTAGACTATCTAGTAGGGGCCTTACTAGACGGTAGTTTATATTGCCGCAGTTATACTGTATAATGGTCAAGTAGCAGACCCCTGGTGGGGGTCCTTCGCCTCTCCTTCACTCCTCGCTTCTTCCGTTTCCACTTTCTCTAAAATATTCAGAACTTCTATCTCCTATATTTACTCCCTGGCCACTACTTATTTTATGTAGAGCTTTCTATTCCTATGTCTTATGTTCCTACTAGCCTTTCTAAATCTAAGTCTGTTATTACCTCTAGTTCTTCCCCCATTCTTACCAGTTGGCTATGTGCCCCTTATAAGCCAGCTGCGTATATTATATTTGCCGCGTTAAATCTAATTCTTAATTGTCCCGGCCTTGAACTTGCTATAGCCGTCTATAGGGGTCTTCCTACTAGGCGTCCTCTCCCTTGTGTCCCATGTGTCCCTTATATCCCTATTCGGTCTAGTAATATTATACGGCGTCGCTTTTAGCCCGTTAAAGCTTAGGATGGCTGGCTTAGCCCCCCAGTATTAAAGGTAGGAAACGCTAGGAAGACACCTACGTCCCCCTAGCTTATTGTCTATTGTTTCCATTTATATAACCTAGCGTGCAGTTATTCCCGCAGCTATTAAGCCCTTTCCTTTCGTCTCCTGTATTTAATGCAGTCTTCTCTCTCCCACGCCTTATATGTGCTTTGGTAACAATTCGCGCATTTTATTTAGTCTTAATTTATACATTGTCTTATATTATAGGGGCCTGTATAGTAGCCGTAGCATACCTATGCTGCGCATGTAGACTGGGTGTGTCCCTATTATACGCAGCAATAACATTATTCCAGGCGTAGTCTGTAGTTATAGAGCCTTGTATTGTATATAAGGCCATTTATAATTATTCCTTTTTGGATAAGGAGTTTTTGCATTCCTAGTATATATACGCTGACAATAAGGGAGCTATGTATTTGTCTGTCGTCTCCCTAGCAAGTCTCTGGCGCCCCTTATATCCTCTTATTGTTCTCATTATATGCTTGGTTTGTATTTTTCTATTAAAGCCATTAGATCCGGGTAATTACAAGTCCTAGTATAAGGCGTTCCATTTGTTTTACTATTTCCTATATAGTTGCTGTATTATCCGCCTAGCGTCCCCTTTTTACCCTAAGGCTTATGGGAACCGACAGGACTTCAACTAAGTAATCTTCACGAAGCACTTTTATGCCAATACGCTCTCCTAGCCTGTCCCCTGCCCTTACGGCCCGTTCCTTTACCTGTTGGTCCTTTAGGGTGACTCTAATGTCTCCACTCCTAAGGTGTCAGACTGCAACGGCGTCGTAGACCTCCTTGTAAATCTCTATAAGAACTTCTGTTTCTAATTGTCCCCTAAGTTCCTCTGCCTTTTCTATATTTAGTCATATTGTAATTATATGCCCAGTTATTGTTTTTAGGGGGGTAGGTTCCCTATACTATAGGAGCGCAGCTACAGTAGCCTAGGTGCGGTTCGCCTATAGGGGGGGGTTTTGTTTATCTTCAATTTTATTTAGCCGTTAGAGGATTTAATTAAGGGTTTGCTGGAGGGGCGCCTAAAGTTCACTAGACTGGAGCCATTCTGCTAGCTGTATTAGTTCATAATAGCTAATAGATACTCCCCTACAGTTCCGGATACTAGACGCGTCTAATAGGCTTTATATTTTGTCAGATGCCTTCTTAATTAGGGTATTTCCGCTTTCTAGTGTAGTATTCGCCCGTCCTTGTTATTATTATAGGGGGCCATTATTGGGTATAGGTCTGGCGGTCGCGCGCGACTATATACTACTATCGTTCCACCTGTGCCTCCCCTGTAATGTTACGGACGCTTTAAGTACGATATTACGACTACTTAGAGAAGAGTCGGCGGAAGCTAGTTGGTTGATATAGGCACGGTCTAGGATAGATCCGGTGGAACTATGTAATAAGGAATGGTAACCAAGGTCACGTGGTGTTGAACGTATTAACTATGTTAAACGGAAGGGACGTTATGTTTAATATAGATAACACGTACCTTACGTACAAGAGAGGATTTCTTAGGAGTATGGTTGTGTATTTAAAGGACCTTAGTCCCTACTATAGATAGTTCTCTCCTTGTAGTGAATCTTAGAATATAATTGGAGTTAATCTATTAGGCAACTACTCCACCAGTTATTATTATGTTATTATTTTATTCTTACCTATATACCTAGCCTAATAACAGAACCCACTGTAGTCTAAGCTATAAGGTTCCGTTACACATTTACTACTAAGGTTACGGTATTTAAATAAGATTGAATAATATGCCACTAAAAGCAGTACTAGTTATAACGGCGTTAGCAATAGCCACAACCTTAGGGCCAGGTGATACTAGTATGGACGATAGGGATTCTTAAGTAGTTACACAAGGTTAGTTATAGGAAATGGTTAATTACTTATAAGATAATAGTAGGATACTTAAAGAACGCATTAATGGAATTGGAGTAGTAAAGATTAAGTTACCTTTAATTAAACGATTTTTAGGAGAGAAGTTAAAGCTTAAGGGATTTCTTACGCAGATGCACTTTAAGGTAGTACAGGAAGGAGCGAAGTTAGTAATATTATTGGATTAAGTAGCCTATATAGGATTGTTCCTGACAGGGAGGGTACTTAAGTGGTTTAAGCCGTATCTTATGGAAATATAGGCCAATGGCATAACAACTACTAACCAGGACGTATGGTATATATTTACCAGTTAAAACGGGTTTATAGAGTAACTAATATAGATGTTTAGAGACCTAGAGGCTATAACTACAGCGGAACGAAAGCTTTAGAACTTAGTATAACGCACTTCAGTAATTAAGTATATAACATAGTTTTAAACACTAGCTATATAGGTTAAGTGAAATAATAGGGCGCTTATAGCACAGTATAAATAGGGACTTAAGGCTAAAGTCTAGGACGTAATTATCCTAATAGAAGATGCGGATACTCTAAGAGAGTTAATAAATTAGTTAATAAAGATTAATAACAGAATCTACTAAAGGGAATAAGCTAAGAGAGGGTAAGACAGAGTTCTATAGTTGTATAAGGCGCAGAGTACGCAACGATAGACATAGAGTTAAAAACTATGGAATGGCGCAGAGCTAATAGACCTAAGCGGTACTAAAGAAACCTAAAGATGGGAAAAGAAACTATAGAAACCTAGAGGTTAAGGATTAAATAATTAAAGGACCTAGAAGCAGAGGCCAAACCAGGGATCTTAGTAGTAGAAGACGTTTAGGCGGACTCTATAGCAAGAAAGATGGTTTAAAGATAGAGCTTATATAAATTACAGAAAACAGGGTCATTTCGCTAGAGACTATAGAGGTGGTTAGAGTAACTACGCGGTAAAGGGAACCAGACTAGCAGATAGCATATACGTACAGAGGGATAATGGTGCACTGTAAAGAACAAAAGAATGTTTAATTAACAGTTTTGCGTATTGTTATAACAATGTATGCTAAATTTATAAAGACGCTAAGTACGGCGTAAGCTATTGGCCGCAAGAGCTAGAGTTAAGAGGACTTAAAGGAACCAGAAAGTTAGACGAAGAATAAGATTAACTCTATAAGCTAGATTAAGATGTTACAGTAACATATAGATAAAGATTAGCAGTAATGACAATAGAGTTAGAGTACTTATTGATTACCAGTGATGAGGACAAAAAGGAGGCTAACTAGGAGCACTTAAACCTCAATAATGCAATAGAAGTAGAGACTAAGACCATTACAGAATGAGGTTTAGTAACGGGTATTATAATACTATTGGATACGATTTCCATCGCTTTACAAGATAATAGGAGCAATATTTAGAAGAAACTAAGCAAGTAGATAACTACTAGTGCTAGCTTATCACTTAATAAAGGCAAAAGGCCACAGGCTTAAGATTCTTAAGAAGAGATAAGAGAAGCTTAAGATTCTTAAGATAAGATAAAATATACCTAAGGACCCACAATAGACGAAAACTGATGGGAAAGGGCAGTAACTTAGTTTAGTAATAAACGAATAAGTATAGGACGCAAGTTTAAGAACTATAAGTTTAGAGAACGAGTAAGAATGCTAGTAATCCTAGGTAAACGCAGTGTTTAGCCTAAAGATTAAATAGTTAATACTAGGATTAAAAAGCAAGACAACTACAAAGATCTAGCTGCAAGACGCAGAAAATAAGAAACTATAGATAAGTTTAGGACAAGAATTATTGTATAGCAAGAGCAAAAGCTAGATAAGAGATTAGCTATACTAGGTTATATAAAAAATAGAGTACCTATATAAAGAGTTACTAATAGGCCAAGTGCAGGGATACTTAGGGTAAAGTAGTTAGATAAACTAGAACAAGAGGAGGATCTAGATATTCTAACTAGGTTTAAAAAAAGACATACTAAAGGATGTTATAATATAGTAGTAATAAGGTACTTTCTAATAGACAAACTATACATACTAAACCAGCTATACAGAAAGTAGTATAGGCAATAATATAACGATAAATGGGAAGACTTTTATATATAGCTAGATAAAAAAGTTGTCCAAGACTAACCTATTATGGAGAAACATATAAGTCATATTAAAGGAGTATTAATTATAATGTTAAGGAATTTAGAAAAGGGATCTAGGGACTAGAGAAGCAAGCGACAAATCTTAGTACCCATAGTAGAGATACCAGTGGTTAGGTTAACTAGGTATAGGTTTAAACTTAAAAATAAAAATAAACTAAGAGTTAACCTAAAATATATAGCGCACTATATACTATTGTGGATAGCTTATGTAGATAATATATGTAACATATATAGAGCACTAAAAGATAAGAACCGGAAGTACCTAGTAAGGATATATTAGGCACCAGAGAAAAAGCGGTTTAAGAACGCCAAGTATATGCATAGTTGGCACCTAGTAGAAGTATAAGGTTAAAGAGACTTAATACTTTAACTAGGAAGATTCCTTACGGAAGAATGCCTAGATAGATAATAGTAGTAGAAGTACCTAGAGAACACTTATCCATAGTATATAGAGGAAAAGAAATAAACTAAATATTGGCTAAAGTTGGACTAAGTATAGGCAGGATTAAGCAGCTAATAGTTAGGAAAAGGGGAGGCGTATAAAACCAGAGGGAACTAGTATTAGAGCCTTAGACCCTTAAAGAAATTTAAGGATAATATCTAAATTTAAGAGCTAAGTGGCAAGATTAGCAGTTTAAAGCATTAGTAGATAGTGGAGTAACTAGGAACCATATATTACCAAAGGTAGTGGAAAGGATAGTGTTACTATATAGATAAAAGGAACACCCGTATCTACTTATAATAATTTTAGGAGATTAGATAGCCTATAAAGGAGGCATTATTAATCTTAAAACAGGACCTATTTAGATAACTATTAAAGGGAGACCAGTTAGAATGTCTTTTAATATCCTACCGTTAGGACAGAATAAGGTGATACTAGGAATGCCTTAGTTACAGAAGTATAATCTAAAGATTAATTGGGTTATAGGTTAAGTTAATATTAAGGATATATAATAGCGCAAAGTGCGATAGTAAACTAAGTTGGTATAGTACCAAGTCAGAGCGATATATAAAGAGACTAAGCGAGGCTTAAGTTATGTACTAAAGAGATACCACAAGTATGGTAAAAAGTTATGGTTACTAGAAAGTGAAAAGCTGTTAAAGCATATAGTATGGGACTATAAGATAGAATCAAAAGAGGGAATAAGTCTAAAGTTCTTTCTAATCTATAAGCTTACTGAAACCGAGTTAATAGCGCTTAAGGAGTTTATTTAGGAGAACTTACAAAAGGGATATATTAGACCGTTATAGTTATTAGTAGGATATCCAGTATTATTCATCCTAAAGAAAAACAGAAAACTTAGGATGTGTATAGACTATAGATAATTAAATAGCATTACTAGAAAGGATAGGTATTCTTTACCCTTAATTAGCGAAATCTAAGATAGGATAGGTAACGTAAAGATCTTTATAAAAATAGATCTAAGATGGGCGTACCATCAGATTAGAATTAAGGAAGGCGACAAATAGAAGGCAGCCTTTAGGTTAAAGGAAGGACTATATAAGCCATTAGTTATATAATTTGGGCTTATAAACGCATTAGCAACATTCCAGAAGCAAATTAATAGTGTATTAGGAGAACACCTAGATAAGTTTATTATAGCATACTTTAACAATATTATTATCTACTTAGAGAGTAAGGAAGAGCACGGAGAACACGTTAAGTGGGTCTTAAAGAGACTATAAGAAGAATAGATGCCAGTAGTAATTAAGAAATATAAGTTCTTCACCTAGAAGACCAATTTTATTAGATTTATTATTAAACTAGGCTAACTTAGTATAGATCTAAAAAAGATTAAGGCTATAGTAAATTAGCAGGAACTAGAGAACGTTATACAGTTAAGATTATTCCTAGGGTTTTACAATTACTGTAGAAGGTTTATAGCGTAATAGTTATAGAACATTAAGCCATTTACACAGTTAATAAAGAAAGAAGAACTATGGGTATAGGGAAAGGAATAATAAAAACTATTTAAGAGAATTAAAGAGTTGTTTACCTAGGAGCTAGTTCTTAAGATCTATTAACTAGGTCTAGAGACGGTTATAGAAACGGATATATTAGACTTTATACTAGGGGCATACTTTCTATAGAAATATTAAGATGGATGGCACCTAGTGGTATACTATAGTTAAAAGATAACACCACTAGAGTTAAACTATGATATCTATAACAAGGAGTTATTAGGTATAGTAATAGTACTTAAAAAATAGAGAGCATTCTTACAAGGCATAGAGAAACCATTTGTGGTTAGAACGGATTATAAGAACTTTATAGGATTCCTAATAATAAAGGAACTTAACCAAAGATAGGTTAAATAGGCGGAAATGCTTATAGAATACTATTTTAAAATTCAGCATACTAAGGGTACAGACAATGTATAAGCAGACGCTCTAAGCAGGAAGGCTAAACTATAAAGTAATAAAAAGCTATTGGGAGCTTTATTGCGAAAGGATTAAAACGGATTAATTAGGTATAATTATCCAAAGATTACAGCAACTAAGGAAAGTTAGATCTATAAATTACTAAAGAGTAAATGGATATAGAAGATCTAAAAAGCATAGGTAGAGGATCCAGACTTAGAGCAATATAAAAACAGAGAAGTAATATATATGCCTAAGTCTATTATAGAAGAATTTGTTAAGGAATTCCATAAGGGAATAATATAAAAACACAACGGAGCTATAGGCTTAGTGTTAAGACTTTAAGAAGAGTATATTATTTAAGGAATCTAGGGACTAGTAAGATAAGTTATAAAGAAATATCTAGATTACTAAAGAAACAAACCAACAAGGTATAAGCTGTATAGAGGGCTATAACCTATTAAGACACTAGGAAGACTATAGGAGGTTATATTATAGGACTTTATTATTAAGTTACTAAAGTTAAGAGATCCTATTATAGGACAAGATTATAACGTAATTTTAGTAATAGTAGATAAGCTAATAAAGTAGGGATACTTTATAGCATGCACTAAAGAAATATTAGTAGAAGATGTCGCTAGAATCTATATAAAGGAAGTGTTTATAAGATATGGAGCACTAGATAAAATTATATTGGATAAAGATCTAAGGTTTATAGTAGCATTTTAGGAAGTGTTTCTGGCAAAATAAGGAGTTTGCGTAGCAATATCTACAGCGTATTATCCGCAGACAGATGGATAAACAAAAAGACTAAACTAGACACTAGAGTAGTATCTAAGGCATTATATTAATCACACGCAGAATAATTAGGTATTGTTATTACTAGTTATATAGTTTATATACAATACAACACCATAAGAAGGAATAGGGACATTACTATTTAAGGCGAATTATGGATATAAGCTAAGAACATCGTTATTACTATATTAAGCAAAAAAGATAAGTAGCACAGCTAAGCAAAGAATAGAGATGTTAATGAATCTTTATATAGACCTTAAAGAAACAGCTAAACTAGTACAAGAACGAATAAAAAGGTACTATAATACTAAGAGATCTAAGGGACCAGATCTTAAGGAGGGGGATAAAGTGTGGCTACTATATAAAAATTTTAAGAGTTAACGACTAAGTAAGAAATTGGACTATGTTAGACTAGGACCTTTTAAAGTTAAGCAAAGAATTTTATTGGTTATATATAAGTTAAAACTACTAGCTAAAATAAAAATCTACCCTATACAACATGTTGCAATGCTAGAGCCAGCACATGGGAATATTAAGCCACCAGTCTATAAGGCAGACACGTATAGAGGATAAGAGGAAGATAAATAGTAAGTTTTAAAGATTATTAGTTATAAGGATGTAGATAATAAAACGTGGTATAAAGTAAAGTGGATAGGCTATAGTAAGACTATCTAGAAACCACTAAGCAACCTAAAAAACACTATAGGAAAGGTATAGGAGTATTAGAAGAGAGTAGGTTAGGTAATATTAACAATAAAGGATTGCTAAAGAATAAGTCACCTAAGGGGGACCTAAGAGGAGCAATTGCTAAGCTACTTAGAGTTGTTTCCCTTGCAGAAGGAGAGCTAGTCCTTTTATTACCTAGCTTAGACAAACCCTATTAAATAAGTTTCCACTTCTTAAAACGGACCTTCTTACGGACACGTTTAAGACGTTAAAGACGAGCATAAGCTAAACGTTAAGCTTTAAGAACGCGTACAGACTCTTCTAAGGCATATTAAACCTTAAGTAGCGCAGAGGCCAGCTTACTATTAAGCTTTATAGCGGTAGATTGAACATAAGACCCTATAATAAGTTACTTAGGGAACTTAAAGACTGTTAAGAGTTATAGGACGTGTACACTTAGCGTTAGAGATAGAGCGAATATCGCAGGACGATTAAACGTTTGCTTTGGTACACTTAGAGCAAGAGGAGGGTTGTTAAAATATAGAACTTGCTAGCGCAACACAAACTAACCCCTCTTTAGCGCAATAAAAGTAAGGGATTGCCATTACTTTACCTAGTAACAGTATGGAGGAAACTATATAAAGGCAACACTTAACCCAAGAAAGAGAAGAAGAAGCTTTAGGTATAGTAAGTACGGATATTAACTAGAATAATTAAACGGACATTATACCTCTAGTAGACGACTTAGAGATATTAGGAATCTTTAAGGACGAAGATAAAGAGGAGGGAGATAGTATTACGGACGCTTTAAGTACGATATTACGACTACTTAGAGAAGAGTCGGCGGAAGCTAGTTGGTTAATATAGGCACGGTCTAGGATGGATCCGGTGGAACTATATAACGAGGAATAGTAACTAAGGTTACATAGTGTTGAATATATTAACTGTATTAAACAGAAGGGATGTTATATTTAATATAGACAACACGTACCTCACGTATAAGAGAGGATTTCTTAGGAGTATAGTTGTGTATTTAAAGGACCTTAGTTCCTACCGTAGATAGTTCTCTCCTTATAGTAAATCTTAGAATATAATTGGAGTTAATCTATTGGGCAACCACTCCACTAGTTGTTGTTATGTTGTTGTTTTGTTCTTACCTATATACCCAGCCTAATAACAGAACCCACCGTAGTCTAAGCTACAAGGTTCCGTTACATGTAATGTATATATCTTAGGGGATTATTAGGGTGTTTTTTAGGGTTCTTTTGGTTAGTTTAGTCTTTTTAGGCCAGGTATAGCAAAAGCTCCAAAAGTCGTGTTATAGTTATAAAATACTGCAGGTTCTTATGGTCTGTTAATACGCGTATCGGGAACAACAATCTTTTAAGTTCTGGATGCCATTGTTTAAAGCATCTAATAATTGTAAGTAGCTCCTTATCGTATATCTTGTAGTTCGATTCGGCAGGGGCGAGCTTTTAGGAGAGAAAGGCTACTAGACACAGCTTACCATTCTTATTATACTGCAAAAACACTCCCCCTAGGGTATTTAAAAATATATTAAAATAGTTCTTAAACGCCTATAAGATATAGGCTTATAATACAATATTAAGAAATGCAAGTTCTATATGTCTAAGGTTATATACTTAGGCTTAATTATATCCTATAATAGAATTAAAATAGACCCTAAAAAAGTCGCTATAATTATAAACTAGGGAAGCCCTAGTAATATATAAGATTTTTAAGGATTTTTAGAATTTATAAATGTTAGTATGCTTTAACAACGTGCAGAATACATATATCACAATAATATGTACTATGCGGTGTTGTAGATAGATGTTGTCTTCCAATACAAAGAAGGGTAAGGAACTTAAGGTTCCTTACTACGCTAGTGCCGCGGTAACACGTGACGGCAACTTGCCTTACGTAACAGCAACTTGCCACACATAGCGGCAATTTACCTCCTATTGCAATACAATATATTCTAGCTACACTGGGAGTACTTTAGAAAACGCGGAGGACTAATATTCTATAACTATGCAGTTCTGCAATCTATATATACACTTCTCTTTCTTTTCTTCCTTCCTTCCTTCCTTCCTTCCTTACCCTATGCCTTTATATCAGTGCTATTGTTAGTAGCATGTTCTACCCATTCTACTATCTTCAACTTAATTTGGTTTGTATTAATAAGTCGCTTAAGAGCTAATAACGGTTTGCTTTTAGTTATAGCGTCCATAGGGTTACTGTCTCTATCAATCCACTTAACTTTAGCTATTTTGCGTCTTTCATATAACTAACGTAGGCACATAACATCAATTATAAGTCTCTTCTCCTATGTAGTTCCTAGTTTAACGAGGCATTCGTAGATTAACTTTAAATTAGTGCAAAGAATAAGCGGTAGGCTAATATTAAGTTACAATTTAACTATAGCCTTAATTACAGCGCCGATGTTAAAACCATGGGCTATAGCATATAATTCGGAGGCTAGTACGCTTCTAGTAATTCTCTTACACTTAACTAAGGACCAGTAGACAATATTCGCCTTATTTAATAAGTCTACTAGTACCAGGATATATCCAATCTATAATAAGAGATCCTTATTGTTTGCAAATAAGGAATCAGTAAATACAAGTAGTTATAATATCTCTATATTAAGTTTAACAAAGTTTAAACCTCTTATTAGGTTCTCAATTTGCCACTAAATCCTCTTATTAAGCAGTTTTACATCTTTCTTATCAGGGTTAATCACCTGGGCAGCGTAGGATAAATCAAAAGAAGCTTTAGGCTGGTATACAGACGCAATATAAGCTCCTCTTACTTATTGGGCGATGTATTGGTCCTTAAGTATAAGTGCTATGCAAATAGTGCCTCTAGAACTAGTTGTTGTAATAGCTTCCTTAATATTAACAAGGGTCAAGTTCTGGCATTAGCGCTCCTATATAAGCGTAATTATATAATCCTATTATCGGATAATGCCTCCATTAAACTTAATTAGGTGTTCTGGCGTAAGTTGTTTACGTTTCTTAGTTGGGAACTTAGCTTTCTTAATCTTCTCCTATTCTAAAGCTGCAAAGACTAAGTTGGCAAGTAGGAGGGTGTCATCAGTCTATAAACCAACTATTCCGAAATTTATGGGGTTGTTGAGGTAGAGTAAGTAGGGGTTATAAGTAGATTAGCTCATATTTAGTTCTTTAATATAATAGTTATAGTAAGTCTTAAACCAATAATTGCCTGCCTTAGGAATACCGTATAAAGGTCTAATAACCTTTAGAATTATGCCTTATAAGACTCCAAGTGCCATACTAAGTTCGAGAGGTGCCCTGATATAGAAGTCTCGATTTAGTCTTATAGCTAATTATACATAGGCCCATAAAATATCTCGTAAGTAGAGATATATGCCATTGTTCTAAGTTATGGCCGTAATACAGAGAATAAGGCGTTGGCTGACTTATTGGATTATAGGTAATTAGGTTAATACAAGGTCTTTTTCTAAGTCATTATATACCTATACAACTAGTCTTAACTTCTTAAAGGCTTTATTAAAACCGGGGTTTTTAATCTCGTCAACAAATCTAGAGTTAAATACTCTATTACTTTGTGGTATATCTTTAGGGTTAACCAGTTCGAAAACTCCTTTCTTAAGTAATCCCTTGATTTCCTTCTAGCGTAATACTATAAACTAATTAGACTTTATAAGTTAATCATTGTCCTCATCTTATAAATATATTAAAATGTTCGCGGTATTAGCTTTAATAGGGTACTTGTATAGTCTACCTCTTCCACACTTAACGGGTTAAGGTCCAGGCTTAGTTTAAGGTAGGGGTTCAGGTTCAGTTTAAGGTAGGGGTTTAGGTTTAGTTTAAGGTAGTTCACTTTTATCATCTTCTAGTTGCGTATCCTCTGTAATCTTAGGGTCTACCAGATATGGTTTCACAACCGTGCTGCGGAAGTTAGTAGGTCCATAGGGAAGTTATATAGTACAGGTCTTATTTTCAATACTAAGTAGGTTATACGGACCAGACCAGTAGCCAGGTTGGCCTATAGGTCCTTCTCTCCATACCAATACGGGTGAGTTAAGTGGTAGGTTATAAATTGCAGTTATTTTAGGTCCGTTACGCATGTTAAGGGCATCTGCCACTTAGCGCTCAGCTCTAAGCTTCTTAACTTCTCCCATAGCCTTTTTAAGAGCTGCTGCTCGTTGTATAACTATAGGGTTAGGTGCGTCGGATTCCACCATACATAGGTAAGCTCCGAATACTAGTAAGGTGGATATAAGACCATTAGGGCCTGCGGAATCGTTAATTGCTTTAAAAGCCATTTGTAGGGCTATATCCTTACTAATATCTAGCAGTTCTGTAGTAATAATATGGTATATGCGACGGAGGGTGCCATAGTAGCGTTCTACCATTCTAACTAAATTATGGGCTTTGACAGGTACACTTCTTATAACTGTTCCAAATATTGTGGCGTATTGTTTAAATTCCTTACTCACAAAATTCTTGCCTATATTATATGTGATAATATCAGGAGGTCCTAGGTATGTATTAATCTAGCATATTTATAATACATCCCATATATGCTTGGCGCTGATATTTTACAGCTATCTGCCAACTTAAAATCGTGTTCCTTCATCAACAATATATAAAAGGGGTGCGCTATTAATATACATAATATCAACCACGATTAAATAGTTGAAATTAATATTATTATATAAGGTAAATCTAAATCTACTAGGCAACTTTCCATATTTTTAATAATAGTGGTAGTAGCGTATAAGATGATCTAAGGTCTTGCTGTTAATATTATACCCTAAGCGTTTAAGTATTCGTACAAGACGCTCAGCTAAAGGGTAGCCAAAATAGCGATGCAGTTGCTTCAATTCTACGTTAGTAAGGTAGTAGGGGTTTTATTCAAATAACTTAGTTAAATAAGTACACAGGGATATATTCTAAAGTAGGAAAGGATAGCTAAAGCAACGTACAACGGGTACTTCGCTTTGAGGGGTAATTAGCATATTTTTCAGGTTATTGTAGTACACTTATAGGTGATCTATGTCTGCCAAGCAAAGCAAAAATGGGGTGTCAACCTTAACAATATAAAACTCAATTATGCCAATTAGGGTAATTACTTTAGCTAATCTAATTAATAAAGTTAATCCAATACCAAACTATACATTAACCATGCCTTATATAGTGGTATTAAGCTATATATCAGTATCAAGTCTCTAGAATGCCAAGAATTGGCTATATCCTACTATGGATCGTTTAGATGCTCCTATATTAATTATTATACCTATAAACTTGTCTGCAGTATAGCGGGACGTAGATGTGGTTGCATTGTAGGTAAAGGGGTCCTAGTCGGTTATAAGAGGTACTATATTGTCTATAGTTATGACCAAATGGCCAAAGGCTTTATCAGCTAGGGTAGCGGCCATAGAAATCGCTTTCTGCTATTCCACTTAGCCAAGGGAGGTATAGTAGTAATCAATATTCAGTTATAAGTTCTTGTCAGTTACCTTATAACTTACATTAATAGTTAGTGCTTAAAAAGCTTCCTTAAGCTCTTCTTCTAAGTTGGTATCGTCATCCTTGTAATCCATAATATATTGGTTAAGTTGTTTCTTAAATTAGTCATCAAATTTGCCAAACCTGTCTCTATTAGCAGTTCTAAACTTAGCTTTAAACTCTTCTTACTCCTCCTTAGTATGTCTCCATAAGCGACATCCTTCCCTATTACATATAAAGCAACGTGGTTTCTTTCGGTTGCGGTTATACAGAGGGTTGTTACGGTTGCTGCGGTCATAGTTATTATCTCTTTTATAGAACCGTCGGTCTGTAAAGAAGGCTTATGTCTTCTCTATATACTCTTTCTCGTATGCTATAATAGACGATTAAAGTTTATTAATAAGGGCTCCAAGGTTATCTAGTGGGTCAGAGACTATATATCTGCATACTGGTATTCCCTAGCAAGAAGTGACGATTTTATTATAAAGGAAGTTTATAGTTTATAAGGTAGGTCTAAGGCCATACTATAGTTGATAAAGTCTGTGGATTAACAATTGGAGACATTTACTTATTAACTTATCTATGTTTCCTGCTATTGCTATTATAAGTATAATGGTGTTCCACTCGTCTAGGTTCTTACGTTAAAATCCTAATCCTTTAAAGAAATTCTAAAGGTGCTCGCAAGCTTTGGCAAATAGTAGGCGGGATAGTTGGTTTATATAGAAGTGGTCCAAAGCTAGTCCTTTTAGCATAGTAGGGAATGCCTTAAGGTAGGCTTCTTAGGGTACGTCCGCTCAATTATAGATATCGTAGAATATTGTTAATTTATAGTTAAGGCTTTTGTTTGTGCCACCGTATTTCTGCTCCTCTGTGTATATCTTAGCTGTATTCGCAATTTCCTTGCTATAGCTGGTTATAGTAATAGGGTGGTTCTCCTCATCTATAGATTATACATGGAGTTGCTATGTTATTGTTGCGGGTTAAGGCGTAGCAGATAGTATAAAAGTGGACGTAGTTGTAGATTAAGGTATAATAGATAGTGTAAAGGTAGAGGTAGTCAGTGTACCAGTTAATTGGGTTGCGGTAGCTTTAGCTTATTATTACTCCTCTAAGGTACCCTCTGTTATATATACCTTAATTAATCTTAATAACGTTAGTCCATACTTATTATTAGCTAATTTAATCATCTCTCTACTCTATTTAGTTTGGTCTTCTTCTTATGCTATATTATATAAAGACTAAGGGAGTGTTTTATTTTGTTTATAGTTAACATTAACCCATACTCCTCTAATATTTAGGCAGTTATATAGTTGCTAAAGCCAGTATAAGGGGATTTGCGTAAAGATATTAACCATAAAGTCCTTAAAATCTCCCTAGAACAATTCCCAGAGTATTAAGTTGAGCTAGTTATATATCTCTGTGTATAGGTACATCTTATATTGTAGGTAGTTAGTTAGTTTATCTTTAGAGGCTTCTGTTAGGTTAATCCCATTTTCCTATTTAGCTGCTTCTTCCTCCTAGTCTTTCTCTGTTCCTGACATCTTGTTTATTATATATTGTTTAGGTAAGTAAGGGTAAAGGTAAGGGTATTTAAAAGGTAAAGGTAGGGGAACGGTTAAGGAGGCAGTTAAGGAGACAGTTAAGGAGACGGTTAAGGGGATAGTTCGAGTTAATTAAGTAGGGTAAAGTGCTCTACGTAGTAGTCTTCTAAAATAGATAGAACGAGATATCTAGAAGTTGTCGTAGATACCAAACAAGTACTCCTAGGTGGTTTCTCTTCTTCTCTTCAACTAAAATAGGCTGATACAAAAGGTGGATAAGTATAACTATCTTCTAATCTACTACAAGGTGGATAGTACAACTGTCTTTTAAGCTATCTACGTGTTTCCTAATCTGTGCGCGCTCACTAATTAGTATTGGTATGCTTTAACAATATGCAGAATACATATATCACAATGGTATGTACTATACGGTGTTATAAATAGATGTTGTCTTCCAATACAAAGAAGGGTGAAGAACTTAAGGTTCCTTACCACGCTAGTGCCGCGGTAACATATGACGGCAACTTGCCTTACGTAACGGCAACTTGCCACACATAGCGGCAATTTGCCTCCTATTGCAATGCAATATATTCTAGCTACAATAAACTTCTATTATTAATTTATTAACCACTTCTTAGAAATTGCCTAACTATTAGTAAACCTAATAAAGAAGAATATAAAATTTAAATAAACCGTTAGATATAAATAAGCTTTTAATAACTTAAAATATTGCTTTATAACTACTCTAATTCTTGCCTATTTTAACTCTAACCTTAAATATATTATTAAAATAGACTTATCTAATTATGCGCTAGGTAGAGTATTATTACAATATAATAAGAACGGCGAGCTATATCTAGTAGCCTTTCTCTTCTAGAAACTCGCCCCTACTAAATTAAACTATAAAATATATAATAAGGAACTACTTATAATTGTTAGATGCTTTAAATAATAGCGTCTTAAGCTTAAAGTATTATTGTTTTTAATATATATATTAATGGACTATAAGAACCTACAGTACTTTATAACTATAAAGTAATTAATATAGCGCCAAATTTATTAGGCTAAATACCTTTTATAATTTAACTTTAAGATTATATACTAATTAGGCAAACTTAACTAGAAGCCTAATATATTAATATAATAATTATAGGATCTACCTGCAAATACTTTAGATAAATAAATTATAAATTAATTACGGATCTTATTACCCCCTAAATATTTTAAAAAACTATATTCTATATTTTTAAATACAGAACTTAATAGAAATAAATTAAAAGTTAATAAATAGGAAATTGAAATTAATAAGCTAATAGAATATAAATATAATAATAATTGTCGGGAATGAGGCAAGTTGCCGTTACGCGAGGCATATTACCGTCACGTGTTAACGTGGCCCTAGCGTGGTAAGGAACCTTAAGTTCCTTACCCCTTTCCTTATTCCTATCAAGAATTAATTAACCATTATCATACTATCTATGAACCGTAGCTATATGATATCACCTTATGTTACCAACACTGATTAGTGGTTAACTTCACTGTTATACTATAGAACAGCTAAGTATTCCTAAGAAGAGATGAGCTACTGTACCAGTGCTACTCGTGCTAAAGGAAGCTGTCTTTTGAGGTTAGAACTAGTCCTAAACCTTAAATAGAACTCTTCTATAAATCTAAGGATCTAAAGGCCAGAACTGGTCCTAAGCCTTTTCTAGATTACAGATTCTTGCGTCTATTACGCAGAATAACACGCTTTACAAGTCTTCGCGATTTAAGGCCAGAACTGGTCCTAAGCCCTATAATCGCAGATTCTCGTCTAAACGCATACTAAACGATAATTGACAATCCCTATACCAATAACACCTCCTCTCCTATAACCCTATAACACTTCCCTTCCTCTAAAAACATGGCTAATAACTAGAGAGACTCCTTACTACTAGGGGTAGCCACGTACGCGAAACTCATTAATGAAGATTGGGACGATTTTCCTGTTTTTAATACAACAACCTATATAGTAAAATAAGTCAATGGCTTCCTCCTACACTATATTCTCTTCTACTGAAGTAGACACTACGCCGATGTATAACTATAGGAATATTTTAGGGAGGATTTTATGGGATGGACTGCCGATACTTAGGTACTTGGAAATGTTAATATTATCTAGGATTTTTAAGACTTCCTCCATAGGAATGGGGTATATATTACTAAGAATGGTAACCTAATTACTAGTAATATTTAGGCCGTTATTATTGGAATAGAGGAGCCAGTATAGAAGGAAGCTAAGATTATACGTTAATTATAAAAACCTAAAACCAACTAATATTCTTTAGAAGGCAACTTTAATTTATATCTAAACCCCTAGAACGCTACTCTCCTACCTAGAGGTACTTTTCTACCTAGAGGTACTTTTCTACCTAGAGGTACTCTTCCTCCACCTCCTCTACCGCCTCCACTTCAGCCAACCAGTAAGCCTCTATTATGAGAAGTTACGAATCTGATAAAGGTATATTCGGACAAAGAAAAGAAGTTTAAAGGAGAACTGTATAATATGCTTAGAACAAAACTATAGGTCTTTTACAACTGTTGTAATAAGGTTGGAATTTAAGGCCACTAGTACCACCATACTTTCTCTGTTATATTAAAGGGACGGGTGGCGATATTCTATTACAACTATATTACGGGTAAAAACTATAGCTTTAACATAATGCTTTAGCTTACTAGAGCTTACTTTAAAACCAATAAGAATCGCCAACTTTATATATCTAAATGGCGGGAGACCATATTCTAAAGAGTTATTGCTTTTAACCTAATAAAGACTCGTTTAGAGTGCCTTTAATTACTCTTTAATAAACTCTAGAAAATCCAATATAGCCTTACTAAAACTTACTAAAATGAGAACAGCCTAAGGGACCAGGTTATCTTAGCCTACTATAGCGTTCCTAAGTACAATCTAGCGCTATATAAACCTATAGATACGTTTAAAGGAGCATATGCTAAGCTACGCTCCGCCGTAGGTACTACAATATAAATATAAGAATCTTAACAGTTTTATACCGAAAACCCTACCTAACTAAGTATTTCTGACTAATATAATTATAACTGGACTGACCAAATATATAGTGGCCGTGATAGGGAATACGGCAAAGGGTATAATCAACGTCGACCATAAGGCAATTATGGAGGTCCTTATGGAGGTTTATTTTAAAGTAATCGCCAGAAGAAGTGCTATGTTTATAAGAAGCCAAATTACTAGTTAACTAGATACTCCCTTAATAAGTAAAAGGAGGCATATAATAAGTTTCGTTAGAGTGCAAGAAATATTAAAAATTGTAAGGTTATTATAGCCTACTTCTAAAGCTTCCTAGTTTAATATAAAGGCGTAGAAGATCTTAAGGGTGAGGTTAATAAGACTAAACAGCTCCTTATAGATATAGAAATTAAGGACTACTTTTCTAACCAATACTTTACTAAGTATGGTAAGGTAGATGGTATACAAACTATTACTGTTCTTAATGACTAATCTACGCTCCATTCTATCACGAAGTTAGATATCTTTAATAAGCCAAAGAAAAGCTCCGCGTTCTCCTTTAATAATAGATACTCGGCAAACGTCTTCTATGGTATTATGCCAGATATTAGAGCCGCAGGAGTATCTATAGTAGGAGAACCTTAAGTTTAAGCCCTTTAGCAGCTTAATAGCTCTGTTTAGATTAACCAATTAACGGCAGGCTAATATATAATACGCTTTAGCAAGGGTACCGCGATCTCTCTTGGCATAATTAGGGTCTAAACCCCCTTAGGATATATCACTTTCCACATTATTTCCGCAAACACTCCGTTTCTATTCTATATTAGGGATATAGATAAATTAGGCGTTAAGCTTGACAACCTTAAGAATATGCTCGTGTAGGGAGATAATTGGGTGCCTATTATACGCAAGTAGGGTCACCCTTAGCTGCTCCTTTAATAACTAGAAAGGAGTGTTGCTTAGAGCTATTTAACTAAGTTAGAGTTATGTCAACTACACCGTCGTTTTGGCCACCTATCCGTTTACTAATTGCTTAGGGTTCTTCAGTGAGTAGGTTATAAAGTTAAGGTTAAGGCAATTAAGCATCTTATAAAGTACTACTATCACTACTAAATAAACCAGAAGTCCCCTAGCTGATTTAAGTTCACCCTTAAAGATAACTATAACTTTAACTTCTGTATTATTGTTAACGTTATATATCTTAGCGGCAAGCCAGTACTCTAAGTTATTAACTTCTTAACCTCCTTCTAAGCCGCACGTTTCTTAAAGGATATATTAGCTAGGAACGCATAGGATACCCTTTAATTGTGCTAGATTAATATCTACCTAGAACCCCCTAATTAAATCGTCTATAATATAGGAAAGAACTTCTTATCTACAGAGTTTTGATAATAGATAAAGGCAATAGCAATTAAGGTTAAGGAAGTCCCTATTAAGGCATATAATAGTGTTGGAAAAGTGGAGCGATATTATACGCTATTACGCCGCGTATATAAGATTATCTCTTTAGAACTAGAGGACGCTAGCAAAGAACTTACCTTATAAATAGCTATTAAAGCTATTAACGATTCTGCTAGCCCGGATGGACTTATACCTACGTTGCTAGTCTTTAGCGCCTACCCTTAAATAACTAATAATTCCCCACTATCTCCCTCCATTGTATAACGAGCTGAGGCTATTTGCAAGGTAATAAAGGAGGTACGATATCTCTACGCTATACGCCAAGTTAATAACGCACTAGGAATAAGAAATGGCCTAAACACCTTAACTACGCTTGATCTGCCACTCTAGTTTAAGGTACGCGTATAGCGTAAAAAGGGAGGATAGTTAGGCCCACATTAACTTATTACAATTAATGGCCAGACCTGCTCTATTTAGATGCCTTACGGACCCACTTAATTCCGTTTAACTGTTATTAAGCCTTACTACAAAGATAACAGTTCTAAGCCTTTGCAGGATATTATAGAAAATGCCCTAGAGGAGAGCCACGATTAACGTGCTCTAGAAGGCGACCACAATTCTGATATAATTATAGTAGATACGCCGTAACTATAACGCGGTAGAGGTCGCCTAAAGGGATTACAAAATCGCTAATATTTTATTAATTTTAAAGAGCAATTTGTTACCGCTATTGAGAATAGAGTTAAGCTATTAATGGCCTTTATAATAGCTAAAGAGAAGGCTAACTTTAAACTCGCAAAATAGCTCTAAAAGGAAGGTTATATTATAACTCTAGGAGCTCCTTTCTAAGTATCTAATAAGTAGGAGATTGATGGTCTTATCGCAAGAGGAGTCTTTAAATTTAAGAAATATAACCCTACTAAGTTTAATGAAGTTCGCATCTTTAAATTAAGAATAGTTAATAAAATTAAGGGCAAAGCTACTAATGCCCTATTTAAGAAATTAAGGCTTATTATCTAAGGTTATAATAATAATAGTAAGGAGGTAATTCTTATATAATCTCCTATAATTTAATGAGCTAGTTAGCGAGTTATTATTGCAATAGCTCCCTCCTTAATAAAGAATAGAATAGCGGTTTATTTATAAGATATTACTTAGGCCTATACCCAATTAGAGACGCACCTTTAACGCTTAATATTGGCATACCTTCCAGAGTAAATTTGTCACCAATATTCCGAAGATATAATTATGGTTATGCTTAAGCCATTATATGGAATTGCAGAGGTAGAAACCTATTAGTAGGCTACCTATAGTAAGTACTATAAAGAGAAGCTTTTAATGACTATTTTTATATTTAACCCATGCTTTCTGATTACAACTATAGGAACTCTATTTGGAATCGTTGGCATGTAAACTAATAATATAATTATCTTAGGAGACGACCAATTCTTAGCTCTTAAAGAAGATGAGTTAATAAAGGCAAATCTTATAGCAAAGCTAAAGGAAAAGCTTAATTTAATAATACCATTACTCTTTAATAGATGCACCCTCTCCCTAAATAAGGATTCTATTGCTTTGCGCCAGAAGGGTTAAGGTAAGAAGATTAACGTTATTAACGCTAATTCTCTAAAGTAAGGATATATAGAGTAACGCGCTTATAGAGCTTATGTTACTTCTATCTATCAACCTAAGGCTTTATTTAATCTCTCTATTGCCGCCTAATACTAGGAACTAACTAAGGATAACGTTCTTGCCCTAAATAAACGTCTTTTCTAGCAAATAAACTATCTTAATTAGGGACTACTCTATGTGCCTATTAATCTTCCTACCGCTAAGCTCTTTGTATTTATTGATGGATTATTTATAAATAACAAAGATTTTAGCTCCTAGTTAGGATATAAGATTATTATCGCGAACGAATTTACTGGAGAGAATGACTTTATAATCTATAGCAATCTTATCTATTGGAGCTTAACTAAGAGTAAGTGTGTTACTTAAAGCGTTCTAGCGTTAGAGATATACGGAATAGTTAGCGGAGTTAATATAGTAATTGCAATTGGAACTACCCTAAAGATAATTATAGATTAACTCGAACTTCCTATTATCCCTATGATTATATACACCAATTTATACTCCCTCTATAAGTGCTTAGTTAAGCTTGGTACTATAAAGGAGAAGCGCCTTATAATTAATATTATAGCACTTTATTAATCCTACAAACGGTAAGAACTCTTTAAGATTTAATAGATTAACGGTTAAGATAACCTAGTAGATATAATAATAAAGGCAAACCTAAATAAGGCTCTAGAAACGTTTGTTAACACAAATACTCTATATATATAAGTTAAAGGTTAGGTTAAAAGGGAGTAGGAGTATGACATTCTATAAACCCTAACTTAAACCAGCTAATTAGGATTTTCCATCTCTGGGATAAAAAATCGCTATTGGCTCGCTTACTACTAGCGCCTTAGCGGCCTACCCGTCTTTATATTATCCGCTAAATTCTGCTAACTGCCGCATTGTCGCATATTGTCGCATATTGTTTGGTACTGTTGTACACTATCTAGTATTGTTGCATCCTGTCTGTTTGTATATATATAGATAGCAACCACAAAAAGAAGAGTTGCTAGTGTTAGGAATAAGGCAAGTTGCTATTACGCAAGGCATATTGCTGTTACGTATTGACGTGGCCCTAGTGTGGTAAGGAACCTTAAGTTCCTTACCCCTTTTCTTATTCCTATTAAGAATCAATTAACCATTATTATACTATCTATAAACCGTAGCTACGTGATATCACCTTGTGTTACCAATAATAATATATAGATAATAGATATAATAAAGGCAATTTAAATAGGAAAACAACAGTATAAAGATATTATATTCACTAAATTTAAAATTTAAAATAATTAATTGTATTATTAATAGAAAATAGTAGTTCTAAATTCCAAACCTTTAAGATTTAAGATACTTAAATTTGTATACAACTCCCCTATAGTAGGGCATCCTAACTATATAAAGACTTATAAGATTATTTAATTAGTATACTACTAGCCTATAATATACAACTATATACAAAAATATATTTAAGTATATAATAATAATAATTCATTGCTTAACGTCCGATTTGGATCCCTATTGGGCCCACACGGACTACTCCTTATATATATGTGGGGAGAAAACTCTATATAAGAAAACCCCGTGATCCATCTCCCCGCCTTTTAGGACTCGCCTACCTAGCGCCTACGCGGCGCCTACAAGTCGCCTGTGGTGCTCTACTACCTTACTTTTTAACCTCCTTAGGAACCACTGCTGCCGTAACAAGCCTACGGACGCGCTAGTATTATAAACTTTACTCTACTGCTGTAGAGTTATTAGGGGGCGCCTATTGCTTACCTCTTTGCCTTCTATTACCGTTTCCTTTATATTTAAGTATATAGGATATATGTATAAGGAAAGACCTCTTATATAAAGAAGTAAGGAGTATTTTAACTACTACCAATTTTAATATAAAGATGGCGCGATGTTTTAATTAACTTTATAGTTAACTTGCCTAATAGTAATAGGTTTATAAATATTATAGTAGTTATTAACCGCCTTATAAAAATGTAATATATAATTCCCATAGATTTAATTAATGCGATATTAGTAGCTAAATGTTTTGTTAAGTATATCTTTAAGCTACACGGACTTCCTAACTTAATAATATCTAACTATAGAAGCTAGTTTATTTTAAACTTTTAGTAAGCTCTATATAAATAATTAAGCATTTAAATATAACTCTTAACTATATTTTATCTAAAGATAGATAGTTAAACTAAAATTATAAACATAATTATAGAATAATACCTATAAATATACTACTTTTACCTATAAAATAACTGGGGAAAATAGCTGCCTTTAGCTAGGTTTACTATAAATAATATAATAAATGTATTAATAGGCATAACGCTATTTTATGCAACCTACAGATAAGACCCTTATTTTGGATTTAAACTATAACCTAAAATTAATATAATAGGACCTATAATTAAGTGGATTTAGTTAATTAATATATATAACTTGATTAATTAAGTAAAGTAGTTAACGGAACTATTATAAAGTAAATTAATATATGCTTAAATAGTATAGAAATAATACGCGAATAAAGGACAAGCTCCTGTATAGGACTTTATAGAAGGTAATATAGTTTATCTAAATATACAAAACCTATAGACTTAACGGCCCTTAAAGAAACTTAATTAGAAGTTTATAGGCCTATACTAACTTAAGAAAAAACTAAGATAAAAATATACCCAATATTTTATATAAGCTTATTATAACCTTTAAAAGATAATCCTATAACTTTCAAAGTACTGCTACTACCTCCTATAATTATTAACAATAGTAATTGTAGAAATCACGGTGGGGGGGGCTTTAGTTTCAATCGATTTCTTCTCTTTTCCTCCTACTTCTACAGGTGGAATTTGATGGATCTCCTAAGCTCGCTTAGCTTATATAGTCAACCCAATTAGTTACAAGCAACTGTGTCTACTATATTACAGAACCTTATTCAGACACTGGCAACAACTAGAAAATAAGAGAAAGAATAAAAGGATACTGGTAAATAAGTCCGTAGTCTCTATCCTTCTCCCTTCGCAAATTCGGTCCAAAACACCTCCGCCTCAGGGTCGCCGTGATAACTAGGACAGGGTTCTATATCAAAGTAGAAGTTTAAAGCTTCCTAATTTTCGTTATCTTCAGTATTATTATTACTGCCCTCAAAATCGGAGATATATTAACGTATTCTTCGGTCCCTTTCGTCCTTTGTATGGTTTGTAGACCAACATCCAGATTTACTGCATACAAAGCACTTTTTGCCCTTGTTGCGGTATTGACGGTTAGGGGGGTAGTATCATTGGTCAGAGGAGTGGTATTGTCAGTTAGTATAGAATGATTCAATCTCTGGTTTACCGTTCGTCGCGATTAAGGATTTAATGTCGCTAATAAGGCCGGCAAGGGTAGTAGCGGGTCGAAAACAGGCTGGTTTACAAGCTGGTACGTCTTGGCACGCAGTAAGGAGCTTATTATAGAATGTCGTGTTATTTTGGAGGTCCTTTGCTAACCCACGTTATAGCTACCACATCTCGTCAATTAATATCTGAAATGCTTGGCCTGTATCAAGTCCTTTTTAAGCAGTAACTTGTTTAAGCGTAATTGCATTCCACTTTAATAGGATATCGCGTTTGTATTCGTCGCCTTTAAAGTATAATTTAAGGCCTATGCATACATTCTCAAGAAGGTTAAGATCTTTAAGGTAGGTAAAGTAGTATTTAAGAGCAAGGCCGCGGAGCATAGTAGGAATAGCAATAATGTACGCTTACTTAGGGACGCTAGCTCGAAGGCAGTAGTTTTGGAAGATCTTAAACTTAAAATCAAAGTTATCTTGTTCGCTGGAGTATTTGACTTCATCCGTATAGAGCTTAGCTAAGTTAGTAATCTCTCTTCCGAAGCTTCCTTGTAGGGCGAGCTGGTCTGTGGCTTGGGTCGTAGTCGGTAGTAATGGTAGAGCTAGGGTAGGGTCGTTGGTAGGGTCGTTGGTAGGGCCGTTAGTAGGGTCGTTGGTAGGGCCGTTAGTAGGGTCGTTAGTAGGGTCGTCAGCAGGCCATTTTAAAGGAGTTGGTTTGTGAATAGCTCCTAGAAGGCCGTCTGCAATTGACTTCCTTGCCTCCTTCCGTATGTATACCCTATTTTCACAGAGGTAATCCCTGATCTCCTTTAATCGATCCTTGCTAAGGTTATTAAGTATATCCCTTATAAACAACTCAAAGTCGTCAATAAAGCTCTTCTATAAGTCGAATCCCTTCTATCCCTTCTCCTTGTATATTGATAAACGCCAATTAACAAATGCTTTAATTTCCTTGATATCGGTTACAGTTGCGTTAATTCCGGTCTCCCATTTTTCGGTATCCATTGCGGAGGTAGCCATCTTTTAGTTCCATAGTTAATTTAATTTAACAGTTGGACTAGAAGCGTGGAAACGACCACAAACTAATCGTTCTAAAGGCGTAATGGACGTAGGTTAGAAGCGCGAGTAACCTCACAAACTGGCCTTTAGGCTTAGCAAGCAATACCTTAATTCTTAGCCTTTAACAAGAGGTCTAGAGAATCAGATAGTGCCTCTCTTTGTTATACCTTGCTAATCTGTGCGGCACTAATCAGTGTAGTTATTACGGTAGGGGGGGTTTTAGTTTCAATCGATTTCTTCTCTTTTCCTCCTACTTCTACAGGTGGAATTTGATGGATCTCCTAAGCTCGCTTAGCTTACGTGGTCAACCCAATTAGTTATAAGCAACTGTGTCTACTATATTACAGAACCTTATTCAGACAGTAATAGTTCTTACTTTATTAACTTGATTAATAATATGCAATAGAAAACACGATTTAAATAATTTAAACTTCTTATTAAGTGGAAAGGATATAAAATATAAACCTAGGAAACCAATAACCAGATTAAGGCTAATGCATCTTCCTTAGTAAAAAAATTCTATAAGGACTATTCTTTGCGGCCTACTCTAGCTAAATAGATATAATATAAAGGTAAATAACTACTACTTAATATAAATATATGAAATATAATAGCAGGAAACTTAAAATTAGAAAGAACTTAAAATATATTATAACGCTTATAATGCAATAAGTTATAAATTCTTAACTAAATTAAATTATTTTAGGTCTTTAGCTAAATGGAAGGGTACTATAATAGAACTAGCCTAGTTATAGTAGGAATGTCTTAGTAAAACACTTAATAGATAACTATCTATAACTGTCTGCGACTGTCTATAACTATGTATAATTATTTACTGCAATCTACTATTTTCTACTAGCGCTGTAATACTAAAGTCTGTTAAAGACCGCATATATATATATATACGTATTAATCACCAAGACCCCTAACTATTTAATTATATAATTCTCTTGTTATTCCTTTCTCTTCTTTATATAATATCTTGTACTCTGCAAGAGCTATATATCCTTAAATTTAGATAGAATTTATATTATTCCTTTAAATCTTCCCCAAAGCCTCTTCGCGCCCTTATATTATTCTACTTAGAGGTATAGGGAGCTATATGCAGTATATTTATACCTACTAATTTAGCGTAGTTGGTAAGCTCTTTAATACTAAACTCTCTGCCGCTATTGATTATAAGTGAACTAATATATTATTAAGTTTAGTTATATACTAGAATATTAAGTTCTTAAAGCCCCTTTACGGCGATCGTCTTCTTAGTTCTAAAGTAGGCATATATATATCTGACGTACGCTTCTATAAAGATTGCTATATATTTATTACCCCTAACTCCCTTTAGGGTAACGTAGAAGGTATTAGAATGCACACGTTTAAATAGATGCTAAGGTAGTATAGGTATAGTTTAAGAGACCTAACACTTTATTAACGCTAGGTGGCAGGCTTTGCATTAAGTTAACGTACCTATAAGGTTAAAGTCACCCATTTTAGCCACCTTCTATAGTATATCCTTACCTATATAGCTAAGTCGCTAATACAGTATATTAATATTGAGTTGCTGTATGGAGGCGTACGCAATATATTAAGGCTTTAGAGCTAATTAAACCACGTATAGGCCGTTTATATAAGTCGCTCTACCTACTATAAAGTTATCTAAGTACCTTTAAATTGTATAGCTACCTGTTTCTTTATTAGGCCTAATATAGAGCTGCTTGCGCTTTCTAAGAGCTAACTCTAAGAGGAGCTTATAAGGTAATTTAAATGCAAAGAAGGCCTTAGTAGCCACCATATAGGTACTGCCGTTGTCTATTAGTAAGGCTATATACACCATTCCTTTGCTAATTGTATAACGGATAGTCCCTCCTAATATTCCTATTATAGTAGGTGTCACTAGGGTCTTATAGTTAATAGACTTACTTTAATTATTGCTTATTATAATATTAGAATAGGAGTTAAGGAACCAGTCGTCCTAATTACTATTGCCTAAGTTATTGGCTATAGGTATGCTGCTAATAAATAGGCCTCCTACTAAGCCTCTGCCTATTATCCTAACTTAATTCAAGTTTAGTATAGTTGCCTCCAATTCCTAGTGTAGATCTATATATAGTATATCCTTATTAGAAGGCTTCTATATTAGGGGTTAAAGGTTTAGTTAGAGATAGAAGTACTTCTCTTTACTACTAGGATGTCTATTCTTGTAATAAATATAGAACTTAGACTTCCTTAATAATATTAATCCTTCTATATTAGGTCCTGGTTAATCTTCTTTAGGTAGTTTTTTACTAACTAAGGATATCGCGGAGGTAGCTAGTTAAGTATAACTCTTATCTATAAGGTCGCTTACTAGCTCCTCTATTATAATAAGATTGTCCTCCCTTATAACTCTTCTGGCTGCCTCTTAACAATTAGCTGTCTAAATTAGAAACTCTTTTTTTATAGCGTAAAGCAATCTAGCGTGCGCCTACTTCTTTAATATTGGCATTAATACTATATTTAATTTCCTTATGCCTAAGACAAAAGCTTCTATATAGGCTTTAAGTAAGGTATAGTCTTTACAATTAAGGTCAAGCTAATAGTTCTATATTTAGTGGTTATAAATAAGACCTTATATAGTATAGAGTAATTAAATTAAATTAAGTAAATCCTTAATAGAGTTGCGTGGCTTATCTAATGTAGTAAGTTAATCGCGAACTAATTCTAATACTGCGTCCTTAATTACCTTAAGTCCTATTATCTATTTATAACGCCAATCTCTATACTTATCTATCTGCGAAGGTGGCTCTATAGCTGTTGGGAATGAGGCAAGCTGCCGTCACGCCAGGCATGTTGCCGTCACGTGCTGACGTGGCCCTAGCGTGGTGAGGAACCTTAAGTTCCTCACCCCTTTCCTCATTCCTATCAAAAAGAAGAACAACTATTATACTATCTACAAATCGTAGCTACGTAATATCCCCTTATGTAACCAACACTAATCAGTGGTTAACTTCACTGTTATACCACAGAACAGCTAGGTATTACTAAGAAGAGACGAGCCACTATACCAGTGCTACTCGTGCTAGAGGAAGCTGTCTTTTAAGGTCAGAACTGGTCCTAAACCTTAAATAGAACTCTTCCACGAATCTAAGGATCTAAAAGGCTAGAACTAGTCC
>Ga0307507_10001483_pt1 | contig 52375 bp, 10 predicted proteins | sample 7_EM_MG_FD_207223 | JGI IMG/M metagenome (GOLD analysis project Ga0307507, IMG submission 207223) | Populus trichocarpa ectomycorrhiza microbial communities from riparian zone in the Pacific Northwest, United States - 7_EM | ecosystem: Host-associated > Plants > Roots > Unclassified | place... | reverse complement strand
TCTCTTCCGAAGCTTCCTTGTAGGGCAGGCTGGTCTGTAGCTTGGGTGATTTGTGCTAGAGTCCGGGGGGTAGTTGCTGGGGTAGGGTCGTCGGTAGGGTCGTCGGTAGGGCCGTCGGTAGGGCCGTCGGTAGGGTCGTCGGTAGGGCCGTCGGTAGGGTCGTCGGTAGGGTCGTCAGTAGGGTCGTCAGTAGGGTCGTCGGTAGGCCATTTTGAGGGAGTTGGTTCGAGAATAGTTCCTAAAAGGCCGTCTGCAATTGACTTCCTTGCCTCCTTCCGTACGTATACTCTATTTTTACGGAGGTAATCCCTGATCTTCTTTAATCGATCCTTTCCAAGGTTATTAAGTATATCCCTTGTAAACGACTCAAAATCGTCAACAAAGCTCTCCCATAGGTCGAATCCCTTCCATCCATTCTCCTTGTATATTGATAAACGCCAATCAACGAATGCTTTGACTTCCTTAATGTCGGTTACGGTCGCGTCAATTCCGGTCTCCCATTTTTCGGTATCTATCGCGGAGGTAGATTTTTTGATATCTGTCGCGGAGGTAGCCATCTTTTGGTTCCGCAGTTGATTTAACAGTTAGACTAGAAGCGTGGAAGCAACCACAAACTAATCGTTCTGAAGGCGTGATGGACGCAGGTCAGAAGCGCGAGTAACCTCACAAACTGGCCTTTGGGCTTAGCAAGTAATACCTTAATTCTTAGCCTTTGACAAGAGGTCTAGAGAATCAGACAGTGCCTCTCTTTGTTATACCTTGCTGATCTGTGCGGCACTGATCAGTGTTGGAATCACGGTGGGGGGGGGGGTTTTGGTTTCAATTAATTCGTTCTTCCCTCTACTTCTACAGGTGGAATTTGATGGATCTCCTGAGCTCGCTTAGCTCACGTGGTCAACCCAATTGGTTACAAGCAACTGTGTCTACTATATTACAGAACCTTATTCAGACACTAATATTTAATTCCCCTAATTTAAGAGATGCTTAACTACTTAGCGAAAGCACGGTACTTTATAAAGCTTAATATAGTTACCGCCTTTAATAAAATCCGTATATGTAAAGGAGATAAAAAGTATATAGCTTTTCGTATATAATAGGGACTCTTTAAATACCTAGTAATACTATTTCGCGTAAAAAACAGTCCCAGTATGTTTTAGTAATACGTTAATAATACGCTTTATAAATTCCTTAATGTATTTGTTACCGTATATATTAATAATATCTTAATCTACTCGTTCTCGCTTTCTAAACATTGGAAATATATTAAAATAGTCCTTAAACGCCTATAAGATGCGGGCCTATAATGTGACATTAAGAAATATAAGTTCTACGCGTCTAAGGTTATATACTTAGGCTTAATAATATTCCGTAACGGAATTAAAATAGACCCTAAGAAAGTCGCCACAATTATAAACTCGGAAAGCCCTAGTAATGTATAAGATATTTAAGGATTTCTGGGATTTATAAATTTCTATTAACAATTTATTAACTACTTTTTAGAAATTGCCTAGCCGTTAGTAAACCTAATAAGGAAGAACATAAAATTTAAATACACTGCTAGATATAAACAAGCTTTTAATAATTTAAAACATTACTTTATAACTGCTCTAATTCTCACTTACTTTAACCTTAATCTTAAATGTACCATTAAAACTAACTTGTCTAATTATGCGCTAGGAGGAGTATTGTTGCAATATAATAAGAATGGCGAACTACGTCTAGTAGCCTTTCTCTCCTAAAAACTTACCCCTACCGAATTAAACTATAAGATATATAATAAGGAACTACTTGTAATTGTTAGATGCTTTAAACAATAGCGTCCCAAGCTAGAAAAATTATTGTTTTTAATATGTATATTAACGGACTATAAGAACCTATAATACTTTATAACTATAAAATAACTAATATAGCGCCAAATTTATTAGGCCAAATACCTCTTATAATTTAACTTTAAGATTATATATTAACCGGGTAAACTTAATTAAAAGCCTAACATATTAACGCGATAATTATAGGACTTACCTATAAACGCTTTAGATAAACGGATTATAAATTAATTACAGATCTTACTGCCCCCTAAGCGTTTTAAAAAACTATGTCCTATATTTCTAGATACGGAACTTAATAGAAATAAATTGGAAGTTAATAAATAGGAAATAGAAATTAATAAGCTAATAGAATACGAATATAAGAACAATATATAGATAGTAGATATAATAAAGGCGATTTAAACTAAAAAACAACAGTAAAAGGATATTACACTTGCTAAATGCGAAAATTAAAACAATTAATTATACTATTAACAAAAGATGGTAGTTCCAAATTCCAAACCCTTATAATTTAAAATACTTAAATTTATACACGACTCCCCCATAGCAGGACATTCTGGCCATATAAAAACTTATAAAATCGTTTAATAAGCATATTACTGGCCTATAATGCACAACTATGTATAAAAATACGTTTGAGTATACAGAATATACATGTATGGAAAGACCTCTTATATAAAGAAGTAAGGAGTACTTTAACCGCTACCAATTCTAATATAAAGATGGCGTAATATCTTAATTAACTTTATAGTTAACTTGCCTAGCAGTAACAGGCTTATAAATATTATAGTAGTAGTTAACCGTCTTATAAAAATGCGATATATAATCCCTATAGACTTAATTAATGCAATATTAGTAGCCGAATGTTTTATTAAGCATATTTTTAAGCTATACGGACTTTCTAACTTAATAATATCTAACTATAGAAGCTAGTTTGTTTTAGACTTCTAGTAAGCTCTATACAAATAGTTAAGTATTTAAATATAACTCTTAACTGTATTTTACCTAGAGATAGATAATTAAACCAAAATTGTAAACGCGATTATAGAACAATACTTATAAATATACTACTCCCACCTATAAGACAACTGGGAAAAATGGCTGCCCTTAGCTAAGTTTACTGCAAATAATATAATAAACATATTAATAGGCGTGACGCTATTCTACATAACCTACGGACAAGACCCTTGACTTAGATTTAAACTATAATCTAAAATTAATATAATAGGACCCACAATTAAACGGATCCAGTTAATTAATGTATATAACTTTGCTAATTAAATAAAGCAGTTAACGGAACTATTATAAAGTAAATTAATGTATACTTAAATGTTATAGGAATGGAATATAAACAAAGGACAAGCCCCCATATAGGACTTTAAGGAAGGTAATATGGTTTACCTAAATATATAAAACCTAAAGACTTAACAGCCCTTAAAGAAACTTAATTAAAAGTTTATAGGCCTGTACTAAATTAAGAAGAAACTAAGCCTATACGCCTATAAGCTTAAACTGCCAACTAAGATAAAAATACACCCGATGTTTTATATAAGCTTACTATAACCCTTAAAAGATAATCCTATAACTTGTGAAGTGCCACCGCCACCTCCTATAATTGTTAATAATAGTAACAGTTCTTACTTTATTAACTCAATTAATAATATACAATAGAAAACATAATCTAAACAATTCAAACTTCTTGTTAAGTAGGAAGGATATAAAACACAAACCTAAAAAACCTATAAATAGATTAAGGCTAACGCGCCTTCCCTAGTAAAAGAATTCCATAAAGACCATCCTTTGCGGCCTGCTCTAGCTAGATAGATATAATATAAAGGCAAACAACTACTACCTAATATAAATACACAAAACATAATAGCAGGAAACTCGAATTTGAAAAGAACTTAAAAAGTATTATAATGTTTGTAATATGGTTACGTAACACGCAAGATATTAAGGAACTTTAACCATCGGTTAAAGTTATCTAATTAGTTAGATTTGCCTCGCTAAGACTGCTACTTGGCGCTAAAATACAACCCGCAATAAAATTATAAAATTTTAACTAAGTTAAATTATTTTAAACCTTTAGCTAAAGGGGGGGGTACTGTAACGGGACTAGCCCAGTTATAGTAGGAATATCTCAGTAAAACACTTAATAGATAAATTCCGACGCTTTAATTAAATTCTACTAAATTCTACTAAGTTAATTAAATTTTGCCAAATTCCGCTAACTTAATTAATTTCTACCAGTTTCCACTAAATTCCACTAATGTAATGGAATTTGGTTAAAACCTGTTAAAATCCGCGTAGGCTTATGCCTACGCGTCTGCTACCAAGACCCTAAATATTTAGTTATATGTTTCCTATATTCCTTTCTCTTCTTTATATAACGTCTTGTACTTAGCAAGAGCTATATACCCTTAGATTTAGATAGAATTTATATTGTTCCTTTGAATCTTCCCTGAAGCCTCTTTGCGCCCTTACAATTATAAAGATAAAAATTTTAAGAGAATAGAGATATAAAGACCTAGGCCCTATAGAGGTATTTATAGGCTTCTAAATTGATTAAGACCGTACGAACTAAACCCTTAAGCTATATTAGTTAATATATACTAAGAAGCTACTTAAACGACTAAAAATAGACAACTGTAATCTAGTTAAGCTACTAATACTAACTAGTACTATTTTGAAGCCTAATATTAAAAGCCCCCTTAAGTATAATAATGCAATAGTATATTAATAGATTATTGGCTCTATAATCTACCTCTTAAATTATACATATCCTAATACCAACTATGCTGTTAATTAGTTAGCTAGGTTTATAGTAGCACTAGGAGAATTATATTACCGCTTAAGTAAGCAGCTACTGTAATATTTAAATGGCACTCTTAAAACCGGAATTACCTACTTAAATTAAGCAGTTTACCTTCCTCTATATAAGCTTATGTTAACTAATCTACCTACTAGCTATAGTATCTTTATTAATACTATATAGGGAACAGAATATAATCGGATATTATTTTAAGGTATAGCAGTTATATACTATAGGGGAGCAGTAATCTGGATGGCTTAAAGGCAAAAGTTAACGGTATTAAGCTTAATAGAAGTAGAGATTACGACGGTATTAGAAGAAGTAAGGTTAGTAGTATAGCTTAAGAAGCTAATAAAAGGTCTAGGGGAGAGAGATAATAATAATAAGCCCTTTATTCCTAGGCTCTATTATAATAATAAGGGTATAGTCAACCTTTTATATAATATAAAACACTACTAAAAAGCCAAGTATATTAAAACTTGATACCTCTTTATATAAAACAATATAGTTTAGTAAGATTAACTTAAAGTAGTATATATACCAGGTAAAGATTAACCTAGAGATATGCTTATAAAACAGCTACTGATTAACTAATTTATGAAGTATTATATAACGCTAGGAATTGGTAACTAACGGAGCAAGTAACAAAGGTTTTTTACCTATTATAGGTTTTTCCTTTTATATATAGGCCAAATAGCACTTATAAGGTATTTAGAAATAGCTTTATAATTACCTATTTAGGAAGTAGATAAGGAGAGCCTTGTTAATATAGGGGAGTATTAGAATTAGCGTAAGGAATGCTGACTAAGCTCTGGATATATTACGAGGTTAAAGTCCGTATATAATCTATATAGACAGATATTAACCGCATCTACTACATCACAAATCAATAAATATTTATCGTCTGCGTTATCTCTATTATTAATTAAACCCTTAAGATAGCTTTGCTGTAACCTTATAACCCTATAATTCTAACATCCGTAGAGCTTTATATAGAGCTTCTATAGAGCTATGACGATTGGGGCCAAATTTACTAGCCAATTAAGCCCCAAAACACTAGAAATCGACATTAGATAGACTTGTAAATATATAACTTAGTAAAAGTTAATATTTAAAGTTTGGAGGTAGCAATATTCTACTTTAGGAAGCCCTCTAGCCTAAAAAGGGAGGTGGTTTGCTAGTATAAGCAAAACCTAGGGACGAGCAAAACCCTATGTGTTACGTTAATAATAATTATAAAACCTTTACATTTTTAAACTTTTAATTAATATTATATATAAAATAGCACTTTTATAATTAAATAAAAAGTTATATAACGCTTTATTATTATATTTGATTTATATATAAAAAATTATATTAATATCTATTAAGGTAGAAGAAAAAGTTAAGTAAAAATCAATAAGGCAGCCTAACGTTACAACAGCGAGACGCCACCTCGCATATACATCACGTGATCAATTATGTAAATCTATATCACGCGATTATCACGTAAAGGCCACCTGAGTCGAAACAGCGAGACGCCACCTCGCGTAGCGAGGTGGTAGATTGGATTCCCTCCTAGTAATTTAGTAGGATAATAGATAACCCACTTTCAGAATTAGGAATACGGGGTTGTACCGGTGATGGGTAATCGAATATGGAAATGCGCAAGGTTGAAAGTTTTGATGGGGGAGATATATCGCTTAGGGCTTGGCGCATGGGACAAGCGCTGCCTAAAACAGCGAGTAAACCACCTGAAAATGGATACCAGTGTCTCGGGACACAGAGTTACTGTGGTAAAGCTTGGTCCATAGCAATTACCCGTAATCGTTAATTGAGCTGGGTTAGATAGCTCGCCCTCTTAGCCGAAGCCTGAATTGTCCATTAACTGCGTGAGATAGAGTTAAGAGAAGGACAAGATCTGGCCAGATCTATTCACTAAATTCGGAACATAAGTTGGCGAGTGTCACACCACCTGCACTAATCAGCAGTAAAATCACGCGGATTAAACAATTGCGTAGACTATCAAATCACCCCTCATCATGTCATGACACCAGATGACCAAAGAACCATCCTTAAGGGTTTCGCACTTATAACCGGCACATCTTCTCAAATTCTACTACGCCATTTAAACCAAGCTGGCTTTCGAAAACCCAACATCACATTAGTGTATCATCCTATAATTTTCTACATACAGATAGTACGTAAGCAACTACAACTCCACCTTCGGCTCATTTCCAAACCACTTCTAATATTAGCTTCTCCAAGTTCATCAACAAACTTTTATCGTCACGTTCAAGATGACCAGTGAGATGCTGTATCATGTAAAGCTCACCATGGTCGATTTTAAGAACGACGCGACCGGTGCACTCCAAAAAGTTGACATCTGCGGGACGTATACCAATCTCGCGCAAGCCAAAACGGCTGCGAAGAGTGCTCTTATCAAGAGCGGCTACGAGGAGACGTGGTTCTCAGTCTACGACACACGGGACGCATCGAGCGAATGGACGCACGGCGACGGCATCTTCGTCTACGCGAAAGCACCTGAAGGCGAGACCTTCACTGTCAGCCTCGAGACGACTCCGGATACGCTGGGATTGAAGGGTAATGCTGACGGCAAGGTCGAGGACAAGCTCTACTATGTGCTGCAGACTACGATTCACTACAACGCTGATCGCTCAGGCGCCCGCCGCGACACATCAATTGAGGGCACCTGCACGAACTTTAAAGATGCGAAGAACGTGGCTGTGGCTTGCCTGCTGGACGAGGATGTTACGAAAGATTCGTTTGTCGAATTCGACGAGTACTCTGGACAGGAGGACTGGGCCTATGGAGAAGATATTCTTGTGCACGCTGTTGGAGAGGAAGGTGAGAATTATTTGATCGCTGTCATTTCGAAACCTTGAAGAGCACCGGAAGGCCTTGACATGTGTGCTGGTGCATCTAGGCAGTCGGGGTGCAACTTATTATTTAGTGGATTTGAGGTACTGGAAAACCGAGGCATTTCCCTTGCTTAATGGCGTTTTAAATTCCCGTTTGGACTTTGAATTTAAATCGATTAATTAAGCTTACGCAAAATCGAAAGGCGGTAGTGCCCAGGCGCTAGGGCGACGACACGAGATCTCGTCGCTGAGAATTATACTGCTTGCTTCATATTCATGTAAAGGACATTCTATGAGACTGGAAACGGGTACTAAGCTTTCAAACTATATTATCAATAATGATAGCGAAGGCAGTGAGGAAGAGTGACTCGCGGTCAAAGGAACCTTCTGGTTCGAAATTGAGCATGAAAGACCCTTATTCCGGGGACTATGGTGCCGGTCGGGGACGTACATACAGTCGCATCCCGCTTCAATAGATTTCAGACGAGAATACTACAGCCTGTGGTTGTGTTATGGCCCAGAAATGTTTACTTTGCACGATGAGATGACGGTGGTGCGAATATATTGTTGAGCTGCTGCAGAAGGGCACTTCAAAGGAAAGGTCAGACTAACTGATACGACGTAGCTTTCTAGCGTTGCTACCGTCCAACTACCTGGTTATTGGGAAGCACAATAACTAGGAAGCTGGGTAAACAACGATGATAGCATAGCTGAGTAACTCGCCAAATTCTAGATGCGGAAATGATAGCTGCAAGGGTAGAGCTGATTGAAGAAGCATTGAGTTTGAAATATGAAATCTCGCCGAGGTTGGCCGGCATATACCGATCCCATTACCCATTCCTGCCGCGGTTAAAACTTATTGGTATCAAGGATTGAGGCCTTTTGTTGGCTTGTAGACGAGTAATTGCAGCCCAATGAAGAAGGTACGGGACTGCGTTTCCTGCACCAGCATTACTCTTGTCTGCATAAGAGCCAAAACGGCCAGTCTTCGAAACGGCCAGTCTTCAAAGCAGTGGAGCTTGAATAACTCGCTTGCTTCTCACCTGATGTCTTGTTTTGGTTGTAAGGTGATTTGGATTAAGATGGAGGGATATTGTCTTGCTGGTCAGGCCACGTCACTTCATGTACCGCGTTAGACCCATAGTTCACCAACCTTGATCCTCGACTTGCTTAGCACGCTATCATGTTCCGGGCCCGGCATTAGTCATACCTAAGTAGTTATTTAAACTTAAGCGAATCTCGGAGGCCTTTCATCTGCTATCTTTTATAAAACGCCTCTTCGTGCTACTTTCAACCCATATAAGAATTTCGGTGATATCTTACTAAATATCTCCTGGCTTATCCACTGTAAATAAAACCGAGCAACCCTCCCAGGAAACCCATAGATGAGAGTATTGCGAATATGCACTCCTCCAACTCCTCCAACTCTGCTGAGCATCTGCCAAAGGAGGCCCAGGAAGGATCACTGTTGAAAGAATCTGATCTCTACATTGGCGTAACAGATACACATCTCGAGTGCACCTCTGCAAGCTCAGATTTCAAGCCTAAATTACCAGGGCCAACTTTCCAGATGAAAGTTGTATCAGACACGCAACAAACTTCCATCTCTCAAGGCCATCCTAGCAGCCCTATATGCATGGAGAGCTACAAACGAGAATGGTACAAAGGCTACATTAGAACAAAAGCTTATGAGCAATCTGATCCGTTTGGATTCTCCTCAGCAAATGTCAGTCGAGACCCAAGCAGAGCACCCAGTCCGATGCCTTACAACACCCCGGGAAAGCACCAGACGGCCCGCACGCTGGCAGCGAACCATGGCATCTATGGAAAGGTTGAAGACGTTAACAAGAAAACGGTATAGCAGATAGTAAGTGTGAGTTGATTAGACGCAAAACAACTATTCACCATGTAGGTAGCGCGTAAACCAATCACATTATCCACATGCCTTGGATTTATGGACCGCTTTTATGAAAAACTGGGGTCTGGTGCTTGAGGCTAGAATAAACGAATGGGACGGGCCAAGAAATTGATCAATGACCTTTCGGCATAGGAATTAAGTTTTATTACGAGGAAAGCCGGCATTCAGGCCTCTAGATTGCACCCCCCTGCGAGCATTCTCACTCGTAAATCTTCCAAACGTGTCACGAAAATTGTGATCTACAGTGCCAAGACATTAGTTTCCCGACACGCGAATTCTCACCAAAATCGACACAACTTTGAACAATCTCTTATAAACCCTTCAAAATTCTGCTCTGCCCGGACACTATCACGTGCAGGAACACCAAAATCCCCTCAATATACTTACACTTGCGATGCACCCCCCAATATTACCTAAATAATTTTTCCATTTATATAAGTTTATAGAGCTTACGAAGCGCTTTAAAATGGCACTGCTTTTATCCAAATATTCTAAGGACAAGTAATATTGTAGACGTAGAGCTTGCAAGAGCTCTACAGAATAAGGGCTTGTTTACTAACTTTTTTCACCTGTTCGCGCTCACCTGTTCGACGCCGCCAGGTGGATCAAATTAAGGCTCAACAGGTGGATTGTAAGCGCCACTAGCAAGCGCTCGTGCAGGGGTGTAGATCGAACAGAGCATTACTTCTTAGTTGGTGCGTAAGGGGCATAATAGTATTACGTGTTTTAGTGTTTATCTTAGCCAGCTATATTTATATCTTAGGCTACCTACTAGGACGCCTACCTAGTAGAGCCAATCTTTTAGTCCTACTATTTCTGTTCTTAAGAGTATTACTTATTATATTTTCTACCTTTATTAGGCCTTCTTAGAGCCCTTAGGTATTTACCCCCTATAGTATTAACCATGCTATAGCTTGGATTCCTCTTACCTAAGTTAGCCTCTGTACCTTTAACTCCTATATACCTCTCTAGTGTTAGTTTAACCAGTATTATATTGCGGTAGATAGTTTCCTAATACTCTTCTATACTCTACTTTAGCTCCTTTCTCTCTTGCTATTATCTTTACTAGTCTCTTACGCATTTCCCTTCCTCCTTTATATGGGCCTAGGCCCTAATACAGCATCATTCTTCTTTTGCTTTCTCTACCTATTTCTCTAATATATCTTTTCTACTTTAGGGTTATTAGTTTGCTCTCCTACGGAGCACCCTAGGATCTCTCCTTAGTTTATTTAGGCGTTTCTTAATATACTTTATAATATTAGAGTTGCGCTCCTTTTGCACCCTTTATATTATAGTAGCTTTAATATAGAGTTATAGGGGGGGGATATTAGCTTCCTTCTTAAGCAGTGCTGTGGCTGTTCGCTTATACCCACCTATTATACTCTAAAGGCAGGCTATTTAGACCTTTTAGAGTGGTTTAAGGAGTGATTTAGGGGGGCCTTTTTTGGTTTCTCCTATAGCCCAAATACTAGATCTATATATTATGGTTGGCCGGACAACCGCTATATATAGTAGGCGTGACCTCTAGAAGCATGGACCCTATATAGAATTAACGATCCTAGATATTATAATATATATACGCTCCACTAGAGCTTGCTGTCTACCCGTACTCCTAATACCCTTAGGCCTCAAACTGGTTAACCCCTAAAGCCTTAAATATAAATTATATGCTAGAGATCTGCGGATTGGCTTTATTTTCTTATAAAATGGATTAGCTGGCATTTCTCTAGTAAGAATTGGACTCTATATTGTCTTGCCTATTCTATATAGGTATTATAGGCTTTCTCTAGTGTTTTATAATTCTCTGCAGCTGTTGGCCTATATATAATTAGATTTATGTTATTGATAAAGCCTATCCCCTAGGTTGCCCCTTTCTTAAAGGAGTTAAGTAGGTTGCTTATAAAGAAAAGAAAGAGTATAGGTAAGAGGGGTGATTCTTATGGTATTTTTGCTGCAACTGTAATAGTGGGGCTCTGATATCTGCTAAAGATAAGTAATATTTCTTTCTAGCCTATAAACCCTTAAACAAATTATATAATCTATTCTAGGAAGCTCTTTGCCCTAAGGATGTATAGGAAGCACTTGTGGGGTATGTTATTATAGGCACTACTAATATCTAGGCTGAGTATTAATACTATAAAGTCCCTTCGCATCGCCTATGCAGATTTAATAGTAGTAGTAAGTAGCGTAAGTGCTAATAGTGTTAAGCAGTTCTTTCTTGCCCCTATTTAGCTTTATAGTAGTAAAGTGCGTTCCTTAGCTATGTCTGCTATATGGTCCGCTACTACCCTTTCTAAGATCTTGCTAAGGGTGTTTTCTAAGGCAATAGGGCGGTAGCTTCCTAAAATTAAGTAATCTGCTCTGCCTTTTTTTTTTATAGAATAACTGTCATTATAGATCTTTTAAGTTATAGGTAGTAGCCTATAGTAAAGCATGCTTTAGCTATATCTATAAGCTAAGGTGCTATAAGTGGTCCATAGGTCTTTAAGGCCTTATTTAAAATCCCATCTAGTCCTAGAGCTATATTATTTAAAAGGCGGCTAATGGTTTTGGCTATTTCCTCTATTATTATATTGCTGTTAACCCGCAGACGAGTCTCTAGTGTTTTACCTATAATGTTACTAAGGTCTACTGGAGCTAGTTAGGGGAAGATCCTTTTTATAAAGATCTTTGCCTTTTTATTATTGTTATTAGTAGCCTATAATCCCCCTACTCTTTGTAGGGGTAGTAGGTATAAGTCTTCTACTAGGCGCCCTACCTTTTTCTTTACCCATTTTGCTATAGTTTAAAGGCCCTTATTATAGGGGAGGCTTAGGTTAGAAGTGTACTTATTTATAAACCGTCTCTAGTTGTTCCTAGCTTCTCTTTTTAGGGTGTTCTTTAACTAGTTTCTTATGTCTTTATATTGTCTCTTATCTTTAGGGTTATGGCTACTTATATATTTCCTTTTTGCTCGTCGTTGGCTAGTAATAAGAACTATGTATTATGCGGACTATATATATTGCGCGCAGGGGCCTGGATGTAAAACTAGGCAGTACTCTTTTAGCCTATTTTTAATTACTACCTGGATCCTTTCTAGTCTTTGGTTAATTTCCTCTAGGGTAGCTAATAAGCCTTGCTTATTTAGTATCGCGTGGATTTCTTCTAGGTCTTAAAGTTATTATTTAACTATATTAAAAAAACTGTCTATCTTAAGCTTCCTTATTATATATCTTTTACTATTTAGTTGCGTCTTAATATCCAGATCTGGCTATATTTAGATAGGGATATAGTCTAAGGTAAGTGCCTATTCTTTTTTAGGGTTACACCTTTTAAGTCTCTAGTATAGGCCTTCGTCTGTAAATATAAGGTCAATTATACTTCTGGCGGTACCTTATTGCTATATAATCGCTCCTTAGGGGGTGGCCAGTTTAAGGCTCTAGATGTTTATAGCTTTTAGTAGGCACTCTACCTATTATTTAGCAGGAATATAGATACCCCCCCACTATAGATAGTGGAGGTTTATATCTTCTAATAGGATAGACTCTATACCTTTAGTTTTTAGTAAGCTTATTGCTAATATAATATTCTCTATTTATGGGATCCCTTTAACCCTAAAGCTATATATATTAATAATTTGTACCGGTCCCCTAGATGTCTGGATTATTATAACTATAATATCTGGGTTAACTGCCTACTATAACTATAAGGATAGGCTAATAGCCTCACTGATTATAAAGCACACGTATATAGCTGCTTTTAGTTTATATAGAAGCTGGAATCCTTAGGGGCAGTATATTAATTGTGTGTAGGTATTATAATATAGCTCTTATATAGTAAGGATATGGTGTTTCTCTAGGTCTAAACTGTCTAGTAGGGGCCTTGTGAGATAGTGGCGGACCCCTAGTAAGGGTCCTTTGTCTTTTTTTTATTCCTTGCTTCTTCTATTTCTACTTCTCTAGGATTTTTAGAACTTCTATCTCTTGTGTCTGCACCCTAGTTGCTACTTATTTTATATAGAGCTTTCTATTCTTATATCTTGTATTTCTACTAGCGCTTCTATATCCAAATCTATTATTATCTCTAGTTCTTCCCCTAATCTTGCTAGTTATCTATTTACCCTTTATAGGTTAGCTACGAATGTTAAATTTGCCGCGTTAAGCCTAATTCTTAATTGCCCTGGTCTTGAGTTTGCTATAGCTGTCTATAGGGGTCTTCCTATAGGGCGTCCTCTCCCTTATGTCCCCTGTGACCCTTATATCCCTATTTAGTCTGGTAATATTACATAGCGTTTCTTCTGGCCTATTAAAGCTTAGGATAGCTGGCCTAGCCCCCTAGTATTAAAGGTAGAAAACGCTAGGAAGGCACCTGCGTCCCCCTGGCTTATCGCCTATTGTTTCCATTTATATAACTTAGCGTATAGTTATTTCTATATCTGTTAAGCCCTTGTCTTCCGTCTCCTATATTTAATATAGTATTCTCTCTCCTACGCCTTATATATACTTTAGTGGCAGTTTACGCATTTTATTTAGTCTTAATTTAAGCAGTATCTTATATTATGGGGGCCTATACAGTGGCCGCAGCACACCTGTACTTCGCATATGGATTAGGTATGTGCCTATTGTGCGCAGTAATAGTATTATTTTAGGCGTAGTCTGTAGTTATAGAGCCTTATATTGTATATAAGGCCATTTATAATTATTCCTTTTTAAATAAGGAGTTTTTACATTCCTAGTATATATATACTAATAATAAGGAAGCCATGCGTTTGTTTAGTATCTCCCTAGCAAGTCTCTAATAACCCTTATATCCTCTTATTGTTCTTATTATTTACTTAGTTTGCATTTTCCTATTAAAGCCATTAGATTTAAGTAATCTCGAAACCTAGTATAAGGCGTTCCATTTATTTTACTATCTTCTATATAATTGCTATATTGTCTGCCTAGCGTCCCTTTTCTATCCTAAGGCTTATAGGAACCACTAGGGCTTTAACTAAGCAATCTTTACGGAGCACTTTTATGCTAATACGTTCTCCTAGTCTGTCCCCTACCCTTATAGCTTGTTCCTTTACCTATTAGTCCTTTAGGGTAACTCTAATATCTCCGCTCCTAAGGTGTTAGACTGTAATAGCGTTATAGACCTCTTTATAGATCTTTATAAGGACTTCTAATTCTAATTATCCCCTAAGCCCCTCTGCTTTTTCTGTGTTTAGTTATATTGTAATTATATACCCAGTTATTATCTTAAGCGGGGTGGGTTCCCTATACTATAGAAGTGCAGCTATAGTGGCCCAGGTGCGGTTTACCAGTAAAGGGGGGTTTTATTTATTTTTAATTTTACTTAGCCATTAGAGGATTTAATTAATAGTTTACTAAAGGGGCGCTTAAGGTTTACTAGACTGGCGGAGCCATTCTACTAGCTATGTTAGTTTATTATAGCTAATAGTCACCCCCCTATAATTCTAGATACTAAACGCGTCTAATAGGCTTTATGTTTTATTAGATGCCTTCTTAATAGAGGTATTTCCGCTTTATGGTGTAGTATTCGCCCATCTTTATTGTAGAGGGCCATTGCTGGGCGTGGTTCTGGCAGTCACGTACAAGTGCAAACCGCCGTCATTTAACGTGTGCCTCCCCTACGATGCATGCATCTTAGGGGGATTCTCTGGGTATTTTTCAGGGTTCTTTTGGTTGGTTTTGGTCTTTTTGGGCCGAGTGCAGCAAGAGCTCCTTTTATATTATTATATGCAATATATATAGAACACCTAAAGACAAATATTATAAGTATCTAACTAGAATATATTAGATAATAGATAAAAAGCAGTATAGAGATACTAAATATATATATATATAGCACCTAGTAGAAGTTTAAAAGTTAGGCAATTTAATACTTTAATTAGGAAGATTTCTTACGGAAGAATGCCTAGATAGATAATAGTAGTGAAAATGTACTAAGAATATATATCTATAGTATATTAAAGAAAAGAAGCGAACTAAGTATTAGCCTAAAGAGGACTAAGTATAATTAGAATCTAGTAGCTATTAGTTAGGAAAAGGTAAGGCCTATGGGACTAAAGGGAGCTAGTAGTAAAGCCTTAAACCTTTAAAGAAATTTAAAAACAACACTTAAATTTATAAGTTAATTGGCAAGATTAAAAGTTTAAAGCATTAGTAGATAGTGGAGTAATAAGAAACTATATATTACTAGCAGCAGTTAAAAGGATAGGGTTACTATATAGATAGACAGAATACCTATACCCGTTAATAACAATTTTAGGAGATCTAATAGCCTATAGAGGAGATATTATTATTCTTAAAATAGGACCTATTTAGATAACTATTAAAGGAAAAAGAATTAGGATATTTTTTAATATCCTACTATTAGAAAAGGATAAAGCAATATTAGAGATGCGTTAGTTATAGGAATATAATCTAAGGATTAATTAGGTTATAGGTTAGGTCAGTATTAAAAATACTTAACGCCGCAAGATATAGTAGGTAATTAAGATAGTATAGTACCAAGTTAGAGTAATATATAAAGAGGCCAAGTAAAGCTTAAGTTATATACTAAAGAGATACTATAAGTGTGGTAAAAAGTTATAGAGCCTAGAAAGTAAAAAGCTATTAAAGTATATAATATAGGACTATAAGATAGAGTTAGAACTAGAAATAAGTCTAAAGTTATTTTTAATTTATAAGCTTACTAAAATAGAGTTAGTGGCGCTTAAGGAGTTTATTTAAGAAAACCTATAAATATAACGAAGACTTATAGGAAATACTACAGTAGACTTGCTAATAGGCTAGATATATAGGTAAACAAGAAGTTAATAACATAATAACTGGTAGAGTGGTTGCCTAATAAATTAACTCTAATTATATTCTAAGATTTACTATGAAGAAAGGAACTATCTAGGTAGGGACTATAGTCCTTTAAATATATAACTCCTTCCTATAGTAATAACTAAGTATATTAGTATGAGAAATAAGCAAATTTTCTAGGGAAAATTCCAAATTGCGGACTTTTAGCTCGCAATTTGGTCCTTATTATTGCTTTGCTACTACCCTACTGCCCTACTACCTTACTGCCCTACTGCCCTACTACCCTGCTACCCTACTGCCCTACTGCCCTATTACTGCCCTACTATTGCTTTGCTACTACCCTACTGCTATACTATTCCCCTATATCTTAGCCTATAACGGCTAGTAATATACTAAAACTATAGCAACACCTCCAGATATATAACATTAGTAGTTATAGCATTCCTATCCTATGGTAGTAATAGCAAAAGCCCGCCTATATCCGTTACTTTTAATAGCGCAATATATAGCTGCCTATGGGTAAAGACCAGTATACGTAAATTAACACCAATAAAGTTAAAAGACTGCCCCTGCGACTTATTTATAGTTATAGTAAAGTATAGCCGGATTAGAAGCTGCCTTCTACTAATAATAAACGGCAGTTCTCCTTTTGTAGAGGTGGGCTTAATATAAGGGATTAGCCGTAGCTAGTTGTAAAAGCTACTACTAAGTATTTAAGTTTTAATATAGCGGCGGCCTATGAGTGTAATAACTATATAGGTGTCGTTATAGAGCCCTTTATTAGGGTAGAGGTTCTGTAAAAGTATTATAGATACGCCTACCTTTAGGGAAAGCTTTAATAGAGGTAGGCTATTAGGGTTAAATATCTGCAAAAGCTCTGCCGGCGGCAGTTCTATATAATTATCTTCTCTATTTTGCTCTATAGAGTCTATAGAATAAAAGGTGCTTAGGGAATCGTAGAGCCGCATAAGGACAGCGTCGTTAATCTTAGCTATAGTATTATTATAAACGGTTAGGATGGCGCGATCGCGGAAGGTATTAGGAGTAGTATATACCCGCGTTAGCGGTTGCGGAGGGTATATATACTTATAAAAGGGTTTCTTAGACTAAAACTGGGCTATACTAAACAGGATACTAATGCTGCTAGATAGGGACGTATTATAGGATAAGCTCCGTACCTAAGCTATAAACTACTAATTAACCTTACCCTAGTAAATACGCATATTTAACCGCAGGGATAGTATATAAAAGGTAGGCTAGAGGAATAACCGCTGTAGGCAGGTACCTATAATAGCTGCGCAGTTCCCCCACGGGACGATAGGCAGTATTTAAGTAAAGTTACCACCTAAGATAGCAGGGAGTCTGCTAAAGGTAGAGTTATTAGAATGGATATTAGTAAGCATATAGTATATAGCTTTAAAGTAGTAGCGGTGCTATATTGGCACCTTATTCTAGATAAGCAAAGAGGTATAGTATAGAAGCTTAGCCAGATCTAAGGTTTTGGAGATATTATAAGTAGACTCTTTATATAGATTAAGAGGTATCCAAAAATAGAAGTGGGTATTATAGCCGCTAGGCAGTAAAAGGGTAGTAATACTAGAAGAAGCTACGCAAAGAATAATCTTACCATATAAGCGGTAGTAGTGGTAGAGGTAGTAATAGAGAAATGTTTTACTAAAGAAAGAAGCAGGCTATCTACAGATCTATATCTATAGTAGTAATAATAGTATTAAAGCATGCTGCCTAATCGGTATTTAGCTACTAGCATACTTTAGTAAACTAGTGACCTTCCTCTATAAGGTTGTATTGTAGTAGCTTCACTATAAGGAGCGGGTTACTTCCCTTGGCAATAGTAGCCTACTAGTGCTAAAACTAGGGTAGGCTATAGTCCGTAAGTGTTTTTTAATAATCCGTAAGCATCTAATAGATAAGGTATAGGCCGTAATTAAGATAGACGTTATTATCCTCACTAACTATAGAAGGAGTATTAGGTCAGCGGGCTAGAAAGCGAGGCAGATTATTATAGATAGACTATTTAAAGCAGTTCTATAAAGCAACTAGCTCCGTAATAGGGCCGTAAAGTAAAGCGGTTATAAATAAGGAGCGTAGCTAGGCGCTAGTAGTAAAAACAGCGGCCTCTATAAAGCAATTAATCTATTTATAATTATTCTCTAGTAGCCCTAGAGCTATATAGGCGGCCTAGAAGGTTAGATAGACTATACTAATAACAGTATAGAGGTCCTTAAAGGAGGTAGGGCCAAAAATAGGTATTAGCAGCAGCTATAAGTAGAACCTCTTGCCCGTAATAGGACTATAGTAATATATACGGCCTATTATAAAGCCTTATTAGCGTAGATGCCACTTCCATTACTTTAAAATAAAGGTATACCATTTAGGGAAGTCTTAATATAGGTAGTTACGGCCATTTTTATACTCCGCGTTATACTTAAAGAAGGCCGTTAATATAGAATAGGGGAGTTTAAGGCGCTACTAGATTTCCTCTATGGACTAGTCTGGCTAAAAGTATATAGGCTACTCGCCTAGAAGGTATACCATAAGCTAGATTATAGGAGGGAACTTATAAACAGGAAACTTAAATAGCCGCTAGATAGCCTTAGAGGGGCTAATATAACAGCCCTATAAATACTGGCTTACCTTATTACCGCCCATAAGTTGTAAAGTAGTGCGGTCGTTCCCCTTATATATATACTTATATATATACTTAACAGACTTTACAGAGGTGTAGACCTTAACATTCATATAGGTATAATACTTTGCGGTTAGATATGGGCTATATGGAATAATCTAGCGGTTATCTATTTTAAATATAGCTCCCCTTAGTGAGCGGGCAGACTATAACCGCAGATTATTATAATAGCAGTATTCTAGATAGCCGTCCTTATATATAATAGTAGTAGGGTTAAAAGGCTTAGGGTACCACTTTAAGCAGGTCGGCAGAAGGCCCAGCCCTAATAAAACTATATAGGGAGCTCACGGATTCCAGGAGCCGCAAGGGCCGTAAACTATTATTAACTTTATAATCCTAGTAAGATAACCAGTAGGATTGTTCTCTGGCTATAGAAGCTCTGGGAATATAAAATAGTTAATAACAGCTGGGTCTAGCAGCCTATTATGGTTATACAAATATAAGAAGACCGGTAGATATATATGGAGTAGGCCATATTTTTGGTACTTAATAGTCTAGATAGAGCCGCGGTACCGGCCGAAGATCTACTTCCGTTTTAGGTTGTAAAAGAAGTAGATAAGTTTTATGTAGAAGACGCGCATAACTAGATCGGGCCTATCTATAGCAGTCTACCCAGGTAGTAGCTTATAGGTAATTTCGTCCTACCTAAAATTAGCAGTAAATATAAGAAATATACTTAGACGGCTATATTTACGGACAATAGCTATTAAATTCTAATAGCACTGCCTAATAAAGCGATCTCCGCTAAGGAAACTTAATAGAAGGACTATACAGCGGCCTAATAACTTAGGGTCTAGATTATCGCGGGTAAAAGTATTTATAATACTATTATACAGCTCTGCGTAGAGGGTTGTTTAGTTAGAGCGGATCTAGCTAAGCTTATTCTAATTATATAGCGCCTATATATCTAAAATATACTACTAAAATAGCTAGTAGTAGGCAAAAGGGACCAACTTAGAGTTATTATAGATGTATAGGTAGAACTAAAAGTATACCCACTACGTTAAATGGTCGCGCTAATGGGCTTAATTAGAGTTGTGTAGCTAGAGACCCTAGTGCTAACTAATATTACCGCGGGGAAGAGCAGTATGTAGTGGAGCGGCATATATATAGTATGCGTTAGGTTGATACGGTAGTATTATAGCTACTTATTAGGCGTATAACGCTTTATAAGCATAATATTACAAAAGCTAGTATTACTATAGCCGCTATTATAGCTGCTGCTACTTCCGCCGCTACTTCTCCCTCTACTTTATACCTCTTATACCGTCCGTATTAATCTAGCCGCGACCTACTATAGTTCGCCCTATTGCGGAGTAGCTAGATTATGGTTCTATTACTACCGTCCCTATATTACGGAGCAGCTAGATCTTAGTTCTATAGACATTACCTATAACTTCTACGCGGCCCTATATTAGATTAATAAACGTATTAGTATATTACCCGCCAGTAATCTACGGTCTAAAGCCTACTATAAGTATAGTAATATAAACCTCCCTCTATTTTAGCCACCGCTAGAATATTTATATAATCTTTTAGAGTCCTATAGTACTTCTGCTAGGCAGTTTAAGGAGCGGCTTTACTTATATAATATAGCATTAGCTTTTATATCCATAAACTATACGATTACTAATTGTAGTATAGCCTAGGGTGGCCTAAATTACTTCTAGATATATAGTGAGCTTTACCATCTATAGGGCCCGTTGAAGCCTCCTACTAATATTACTCCGCGGTATACTTAGCTATATTTTTATAACCCTGGTTATGCTATAAATATCTGGCTATAGGCCTGTTCTAATACCTAGTTAGATATAACTATTTATGGTGCCTTACTGCTATGCTATCTAAGATACGGAACCCTTTTATCGCCCTCTATTAAACTATAAGGGAACGGCTTTAGGCTTAGCCTATAACGGCCCTATTACAGATTATCTTAAACCTATAAATATGGCTTATTTTAGAGGCTAGTGCTAATTAGCGCCGTAAAAACCTCCTAATAAGTAACAAGGTCGCCGTTATTATACTAGATAAGTTTAGTTTAGTTTATAGGCTACGGAAGGTCCGCTAAAGATTATTATTAAAACCGTCCCTTTTTTTTTCCTATATATAGAGTTAGAAAGGTAGTAAGTAAAAAATAAATAAAAAGAATTAACCCTATAAGATTTATAGGTTTTATATAGAGCTCTAAAACGGTTTATTATAAAGTTAGTAGAAGGGCGATGCTGCCTATAGGTAGTATAAAATATATAATTAGAAGGCATTTAGGCAGTAGGTAGGAAGTAGTATTTAAGTAGTAAGGGGTAGGATTTAAGGTTATAAGGTTAAGGTCGCGAATTTAATGAGGTAGAATTTAATAGGGTAGTACGTTTCTTTATTAGGTAACCTAGACCAATTTTTAACTAATAGGAACTTTAGGTTTAACCCAAACTTAGTATAATATAGACGTTAGTATATTAGTATATCCCTTACGTTCCTATATTCTTATATTCCTATATACTAAAACGGTGATATAACTAGCTATATAACTTAACTACCTCTTATTCTATAGCTTAATTAGTTCTAGTGCCTCCTATACTATCTTAACTAATCCATTTATATCTTCTTTTAGTAGTCGTACTACTACTAATATAAGGTCTGTAACACTATCCCCCTCCTTTTTATCTTTATCCTTAAAGATATCTTATATCTCTAAATCGTTTATTAAAGGTGTAGTATTTCCGTTTTTAATTTAATAACATTTCTAATTTATAATACCTTTTATTAAATCCTTTTTATCTAATTATTATAACCGGCTGGTAACTACTATACTTTTACTTAGTAAAGTTATAATATTCTGTTTTTATTATGCTAAAAAGAAATTAGTATATATTATAATCACGGCTCTATCTAGTTGCTAACCTTCTTTCTACGCTAAGCGTATAAAATTAAACATACGTTTATCTGATAATATTAGATCTATCTCTAACGCTAAGTATATATATCTTATTACTCTTTATAGGCGTCTAGTACCCTATCTAACTTATTATAGGTTCTTGGATTTAGTTCGTTGCTAAAAAGTTAAAAGACTAACTCTTAGCTACTGTCACGGAGTAAGTACAGGTGGTAATAATATATAGCGAAGTAGATATTATTAAGCTATGTACATAAACTGTATAATAAGATCAAGATGTTGCGTAAGGAGAGAAGGTAAGGAAACGGGAAGAAAGGGTATATATTGTTAGTTTGGTTGCTTGGTCAATACGTGCATAGAGCAGAATAGGACTTTGGCAGAATATAGCAGAATGCGGCAGACTGCCGTTAGATTGCCGTAGATTGCCGGCAAATTGCTATTGGGTTGCCGTCTCATGGTTAGTCTCTTCTTACTGCAACGGTGGAAACAGGTGGATGTGTGTAAGGTGTTACGGAGGTGTCCCATAACAGTACCCCCCCTTTAAACTCGAGCTTCTGTAAGATGGGGCTGTAGTAGTTCTAAGTAGAGTTTATAAAAGTCTTCTGCGGCTTGTGTAAGTCCTATAGAGTTAACGGGTTCATATGTGGGTTTATAAAAGCTTCTCCATTTTATAAGGTATATATATTAGCGTTTTTATTTGTCGTACTTAATGTTATTAATTCTTTTAATGAGGTACTTATCCTTACTATCCACTTTAACTAGTGGGGGAGAGTCCTAAATCTGTCTAGGCAGGGCGTCTAATATAGGGGCAGTAGGGTAGAGGACTGACGTGTGGAATATGGGGTAGACTTTAACCGTATTAGGAAGCTTTAGTTGGTAGGTATAAAGAGAGACAACTCTTTTAACCTTATAAGGGCTGGCGTTCTTCTAATTAAGTTTTTTAGTAGGTTATTTTATGTTTAGATTTCTTATATCTAGCTAGACAAAGTCGCTAATTTAGTAGGCTGGTGCTAGGGTTTAATTCTTATTTGCTACGGCTTCGTAAATAGATTAGGCCCATGTTATTTTGTTAGTAAGAAACTCTTATAGTTCTTTTATCTTCTTTATAAATTTGTTTGCTTTTATAACCTATAAGGCATAATAAGCAAGGCAAGGGATATTACTAAAGGGTTTAAAACCCATTCGCAAGTACTAGCTGTAGTTAGCCAGGAACAGGGAGACCTTTATGGTTTCTAAGACAGAGTTGTTTATGGTAAACTTAGTAAATGCGAGCCAGTTTATCCAGTCGTCCTATAAATACGACGTGTATATCCGAATATACTATTCTATTATAGTATTTACACATTCCATTTAACCGTCTATTTTTAGGTAGTATACTATAGACAACAGTACTTTAATATAAAGTTGGGTAGTTAGTTCTTTCTAAAATATAGAGATAATTGTTTTAGGAAGTCTGTAGAGTTTCTATACATAATTTAGGAATAATTGGGTAATAGTAGGTGCTGACATATTAGGGTAGGCGATTAAGTGTTTTATCTTAGATAGTTGGTCTATAGCTACTATAATATTTATACACCCTTTATTTATGGGGAGCTTAATAACAAAGTTAATTAAGATATCCTTTTATCTTTGGTCCGGAACAGGTAGTAGCTTTAGAAAGTCATTATATATCTTATGCGAGGCTTTGGCTTATTAGTAAGTATGGCAGCTAGAGACGTACCTTCTTATTATATTATACATGTTCGGCTAATAGTACTCTTATTGGAGGAGTTTTAGGGTTTTTCCTTAGCCTAGGTAGCCGGCTATTAGTAGATTGTGTGCATATTTAAGGAGCTTAAGCTTAAGTTTGTTGTGGTTAGGTATAACTAGGCGGTTTTAGTAGTATAAGCGGTCTCTATAGGCTTTATATTTACTTAGAGAGATCTTTTTAGAGCGTCTAACGCCATCTTAAATTAGCTTAAATGTCTCTTAAATGAACTTGTTATTTGGGTATTCGTTAACTATTATCTATTTAATTAATTAATCAGTTATTTTAAGGACGTGTATTATAACATCCTTAACGGGAGGGTTAAATAGTTTAGGGCGAAGTAGGGTTTAATTACGGTAGGCATGCACTTCTTTCTGTGACGGCATATCTTGTAAACATTGGGTTAGGGTATTAGGTTTTTGGCCTTAAACGCCTAGATAGTATATAATTAAGAATTGGAAATAGGACAGATATTCTAACTAGTAGGCTTAATAATAACTTAGCTGTTTTATAGTTATAAAATACTATAGATTCTTATAGTTGCTAAGGACCTTAATTAGAAATCCAACACCTTTTAGTTTGGGTCGCCATTGCTTAAAATATCTAATAATGGCTAACAATTCCTTATTATAAATTTTGTAGTTATATTTAGCTAGACTTGGTTATTTTAAAAAGTATGCTATAGGGTATAGTACTTCTTTCTTGTTATACTAAGAGAGAATGCCTCTAGTAACGTAGTTGGATAAATTAGCTTCTATAACACTCTTTTGGTTTGGGTTAAAGTGTTAGAGTATAGGTATAGTAGTAAATATAACTTTAAGATAAGCAAAGGCCTTCTTATATTCCTTATTAAAGATAAAAGCTTTATCCTTTTAGGTTAGAGCTATAAGGGGTAAAACTAGAGCGGAGAAGTTGTTAATAAACTATTAGTAGAAGTTAGCAAATCCTATAAAAGCTCTTATATCCTTAACGTTATTAGGTTCTTGCCAGTTTACAATTACTTTAACCTTCTTTAGATCCATTTATATGCCATTTATAGAAATAAAGAGTTTAAGGTATAGAACTTCCGTTTTGTGGAATTTATACTTGTCTATATTTAATTATAAGCTAGCTCCACATAGGGCTTCCAGGATAAGGTTAACGTGTTTCTTATATTTGGTTAGGTTATTGCTATATACTAGGATATTGTTAATATAAGTAGTATAGAAAACATCCAGATAAGGTTATAGGGTGTTATTTATAAAGTGTTAGAATAAACTTAGGGTATTTATAAGGCTAAATAGGGTTACTAAGTATTTAAATAGTCCGTATCTAGTACGGAATGCGGTAAGCTATTTATCTCCCTTTATAATATAGAGGCGGTTAAACGCGTAGATAAGGTTGAGTTTTATATAGTAGCAAGCCTTACTTAATTGGTTTAGTATCTCTTAAATTAATGGGAGCGGGTACTAATCCTTAATGGTAATAGCGTTAAGAGCTCAGTAGTCTATATAGAAGCGCAGACTGCTGCTAGGTTTCTTAACAAAGATTACAGGTATAGCTATAGGCGAAGAGCTTACTCTAATAAATCCTTTACTTAGGTGCTTATTTAAGTACTTTTATAGTACTTTGAGTTTGTTCTGGGACATTCCGTATAGGGGTCTAAATCCTGGCTGTTTTCCTTCTTTAAGTACAATCTTGTGGTTATATAGTTGGTGTTCTGCTAACTTATTAGCTTCTTTTTATGAGAATACCTCTAGGTACTTATGGTGGCATACTGGTACTTTCGTGGTAGGGTTAGTGTGCTTCTTTGGTGCTAAGGCCTTCTTAATATTAGCCATTATAATAGCGAAGATTATATATTCTGGTTTCTTGGCGAGTTATGCTAATGGGGTAGCTCTAATTATGTAAATATCTAAGGTGTTAAGCTTGCTTAGATCATCCTTAGTTTCTTATATAGGTTTGGGTTTAGTATTAAGTATAGAGTTAGTGTCAGATTTAGGTTCGGGTTCTTTAAATATCCTTTTTATAGTAGAATACCAGTTCTTCTGGTACCTTTATATATTAAGCTTAGACTTCTGCTTGGTTTGGGGCGGTGTAGTAGTTAGAATCGGCTTGTGTGGTTTAGTGTGATTTTCGGGTTCTTAGTAGACGTCGGTAGAAATATTATGTTGGTAGAATTTGGTGGAATTCTTGGGTTGGTGGAAGCTACTTCTATATTTAAAGCAGAGGCCTAGCTTGGTGCGTCGTTCCCGTTTAGAGGACCCTAGTGGGGCGTATCCTAAGGTCTTAGTGTCGATATCCATGGCGTTGGGGTGCTTAGGCTGGGACAATAACTTAGTAGACGTTTACGGGGTTATTATATTATATTAAGGAGAGGGCTTTGGTATTAGGCGTAGTATATTATTATACCGTTTATTAATAACGTTTACGCAGGCGTTGAAGGCTCCTAGTAGGTCTACACTAATTAGGGTGGTTTTTAGTTTAGGGCTTAGAGATTTAATAAGGCTGTTAATTAATACGGAGTCGTTTTAGCCTATTTCTTTTGCGTAATAATTAAATTTAGAGAAGTATACTGGGAAGCTTTTCTTTTCTTAAGTTATATGGTTTATCTTCTTTTAAGCGGTAGCTTGGCGGTTTAGGTTACCGTATATAGCTTCCAGAAGTACGACTAGGCTTTATACTAAGTTCGGCTAGAGAGGTTTAATAAGGTTAGCTGCGTCTCCTCCTAGTTAACTTAGGGCGTAGTAGAGTTGGTTAGCTTTAGTTAGGTAACAGTTAGTATTACTAGTTAGCTTATTCTTAAGTCGGCTTAAGAATAACCAAAGCTTTTGTTATTTGCTAGTAAATACTAGAGGGTCTAGTAGTTTTTCAGATTGTTATAATATAGTAGTTGGTTTTACTGGTGGGACAACTATTGCTAATTTAGGGCTTGCGTTCCGCGTATTAGCTTCTAGTAATAGCGATTAGTCTTAAGGGCTTAGCGTAGGTGTCTTAAGGGTGCGGATTTCTTTTTAGAGGGCCTTAATTATTTTCTAGTGCTATGCTTCTTATTTGGCTTACTATTAAGCTATAGCAGCTTAGTTTTATGCGAGGGCGTTTATAAAGGACTTTTATATATCTACTAATTATTCCTAGAGTGCGGATATAATATCAGCGGCCATTATAGGGGCTTTAAGGTCGTTCTATATTTTAAATAGGGCGGGGCAGAGTATAGGTTTTTAAGGTTTTAACGTAATGTAGTATTACGGAGTAAGTATAAGTGGTGATAATATATAGCGAAGTAGATATTATTAGGCTATATATAAACTTTGTAATAAGATTAAGACGTTATATAAGGAGAGAAGATAAGGAAATAGGAAGAAAGGGTATATATTATTAGTTTGGTTGCTTAGTTAATGTATATATAGAGCAGAATAGGACTTAAGGAGCGGTCCTAGCAGAACTTGGCGGAATTTAGTAGACTTTGGCAGAATATAGCAGAATGCGGCAGACTGTCATTAGATTGCTATAGATTGCCAGCAAATTGCCATCGGGTTACCATCTCGCGGTTAGTCTCTTCTTGCTACAATGGTGAAAACAGGTAGATATATATAAGGTGTTACGGAGGTGTCCCGTGACAGCTACCTATAATAAACTTTAGTCCCTTTATAATAAATAAGATCGCGCTTTAGCTAAGTTCCAATATCTTTATACTAAAGAATTATAAATACTTAATGCTTAACTGGCTGCTTACGCTTAGCTAACCTATCTTAAGAAGGTTTATAAAAAGGTTTATTTATAGGAGTTAAGGTTTGCTAAATAAGGTCTCCTTAAACTTAAATAGAAAGAGGTATTAGCTAAAAAGGATTTATATCTAATAGAGAGTGAAATAACTCTAAATACCTTAGTAGTTAATCCTTTTAGATCCCCCTTAGGTAACTTATTCTTTAGGCTGCGTTCGGTTGCAAAACTTTAGATTAGATCTGAACTGAAAGTGTAATGGAACCTTGTAGTAGGAACTACAGTAGGTCCTATTATTAGGCTAGGTATATAGGTAAGAACAAATTAACAACGTAATAATAACTGGTGGAGTGGTTGCCTAATAGATTAACTCCAATTATATTCTAAGATTTACTACAAAGAGAGAACTATCTGGGTAGGGACTATAGTCCTTTAAATACACAACCGTACTCCTAAGAAATCCCTTCGCTCCGTAAGGTACGTGCGCTCTATATACTCCATACAGATCACACAGATTATATAGATTATATAGATCACATTATATAACCTTAGCTACCATTCCTCGTCACATAGTTCCACCAGATCTATTCTAGACCGTGCCTATATTAACCAACTAGCTTCCTCCAACTCTTCTCCAAGTAGTTGTAATATTGTACTTAAGCTATCTATAACACTATCTCCCTCCTCTTTATCTTCGTCCTTGAAGATTCCTAACATCTCTAAGTCATCTACTAGAGATGTAATGTCCGTTTAATTAATTTAGTTAATATCCTTACTTATTATACCTAAAGTATCTCCTTCTTCTTTAACCCTTTGTTATACGCGTACAGTTTCCTCCATACTGTCGCTAGGTAAGATAATGCCGTCTCCGTGTTCTCGTTATGCGAAAGAGGGGTTGGTTTATATTGCACTAGCAAGTCCTTCTACCCGACAACCGTCCTCTTATTTAGAGTGCACTAAAGCGAATATTTAATCGCGCTATGATGTTCGTTCTATTTCTAACGCTAAGTGTGCGCGTCCTATAACTCTTAACAGTCTTTGAGTTCCCTAAGTGACTTATTATAGGGTCTTATGTTTAACCTACTACTGCAAAACTTAATAATAAGCTCTTAGCTTCCCTTACTAAGCTTTAGCGTACTTATGCTGCTTATAAGGCGTACTTGTCTGCCTTGGCACGTCTTCTTCGTCTTAAGAAGGTTCGTAAGAAGGTCCGTTCTAAGAAGTAGAAACTTGTTCAACAAGGTCTATAGGAACTTAGTAATAAAAGATTAGTCTCTCTTCTAACTAAGAGGGAAACAACTCTAAGTAGCTTAGTAGGTGCTCCTCTTAGGTCCCCCTTAGGTAACTTATTCTTTGGCGATCCTTCCTTATTAATGCTGCCTAACCCTTTCTCTTTTAATACTCCTATACCTTTCCTATAGCGTTCTCTAGGTTGCTTAGTGGTTCCTAGGTAGTCTTACTATAGCCTATCTACTTTACTTTATACCATATTTTGTTATCTATATCCTTGTGACTAATAATCTTTAAAACTTACTATTTGTCTTCTTCTTGTCCTCTATACGTGTCTGCCTTGTAAACTGGTGGCTTAATATCTCTATATACTAGTTCTAGCATCGCGACATATTATATAGGGTAGATCTTTATTTTGGCTAGTAGGTTCAACTTATACGTAACCAATAAAATTCTTTACTTAACTTTAAAAGGTCTTAGTCTAACATAGTCTAACTTCTTGCTTAGTTATCAACTCTTAAAATTTTTGTGTAGTAGCTATACTTTATCTCCCTTCTTAAGATCTGGTCCCTTAGATCTCTTAGCATTATAGTACCTTTTTATTTGTTCTTATACTAGTTTAGCTATTTCCGTAAGGTCTATATAAAGATTTATTAACATCTTTATTCTTTATTTAGCTGTGCTACTTATCTTTTTTGCTTAATATGGCGATAACGATGTTCTTAATTTATACCCGTAATTTACCTTAAATAGTAATATCCCCATTCCTTCTTATGGTGTTGTATTGTATGCAAACTATATAACTGGTAATAATAATACCCAATTATTCTATACGTGATTAATATAATGCCTTAGATACTGTTCTAGTGTCTAGTTTAGTCTTTCCGTTTATCCGTCCATCTGCGGATAATATGCTGTAGCGGTTGCTGCGTAAACTCCTTATTCTACTAAAAACACTTCCCAAAATGCTGCTATAAATCTTAGATCTTTATCTAATATGATTTTATCTGGTGCTCTATATCTTATAAATACTTCCTTTATATAGATTCTAGCGACGTCTTCTACTAATATCTCTTTAGTGCATGCTATAAAGTATCCCCACTTTATAAGCTTATCCACTATTACTAAGATCGCGTTATAATCTTATCCTGTAATAGAATCTCTTAACTTCGGTAACTTAATAATAAAGTCCTATAATATAACTTCTCATGGTCTTCCTGGTACTTTAATAGGTTATAGCCCTCCATACGGCTTATACCTTGTCGGTTTATTCCTTTAGTAATCTAGATATTCTTTTATAACTTATCTTGCTAGTCCCTAGATTCCTTAAATAATGTACTCCTTTTAAAGCCTTAACACTAGTCCTATAGACCCGTTGTGTCCTTATATTATTCCCTTGTAGAATTCCTTAACAAATTCTTCTGTAATAGACTTAGGTATATACATTGCTTCTCTATTTTCGTATTGCTTTAAGTCTGGATTCTCTACCTATGCTTTTTAGATCTTCTGTGTCTAATTACTCTCTAGTAATTTATAGGTCTAACTTTCTTTAGTTGCTATAATCTTTAGATAATTATACCTAATTAATCTGTCTTAATCCTTTTGCAATAAAGCTCCTAATAGCTTTTCGTCACTTTGTAGTTTAGCCCTTCTACTTAGAGCATCTGCTTATGCATTATCTGTACCCTTAGTATACTAAATTTTAAAATAGTACTTTATAAGCATTTCCGCCCATCTAACCTGTCTTCGGTTAAGTTTCTTTATTATTAGGAATCCTATAAGGTTCTTATAGTCTATCTTAACTATAAACGGTTTCTCTATGCCTTATAAGAATACTCTCTATTCCTTAAGTGCTATAACTATACCTAATAACTCTTTATTGTAGATGTTATAGTTTAACTCTAGTAGTGTCATTTTTTAACTATAGTATGTTACTAGATGCTATACGTCCTAGTGCTTCTATAGTAAGTATACTCCTAGTGCAAAGTCTAATGCGTCTATCTTAACAACCGTTTCTAACTTTGGTTAATAGATCTTAAGGACTAGCTCTTAGGTAAACAACTCTTTAAGTTCCTAGAACAGCTCCTTCTATTTACTACCCCAAACCTATAGTTCCTCTTTCTTTATTAGCCTTATAAACGGCTTAATGCTTTTTAACCATTATGCTATAAACCTCCTATAGTAGTTATAAAACCCTAAGAATGATCTTAACTATATAACATTCTCTAGTTTTTACTAACTTACTATAGCTTTAACTTTCTTTAGGTCCATGCTGATCTTTTCTAGTTTAATAATAAATCCTATAAAATCAGTTTTTCTTATAAAGAACTCGCATTTTTTAATTGCTACTAGCATCTGTTTTTCCTATAGTCTCTTTAAGACCTATTTAACATATTCTCCGTATTCTTCCTTACTTTCTAAATAAATGATAATATTGTTAAGATATGCTATAATAAACTCATCTAGGTGTTCTCCTAACACACTATTAATTCGCTTTTAGAACATTGCTAGTATATTTATAAGCCTAAATTATATAACTAATAGCTTATATAGTCCTTCCTTTAACCTAAAAGCTGCCTTCCACTTATTACCTTCCTTGATCCTAATCTAATGGTACGCCCATCTTAGATTTATTTTTATAAAGATCTTTACATTACCTATTCTATCTTGGATTTCGCTAATTAAGGGTAAAAAATACCTATCCTTTCTAGTAATGCTGTTTAACTGTCTATAGTCTATACACATCCTAAGTTTTCCGTTTTTCTTTGGGATAAATAGTACTGGATATCCTACTAATAACTATAACGGTCTAATATATCCCTTGCGTAAGTTCTCCTAGATAAACTCCTTAAGCGCTACTAACTCTATTTTAGTAAACTTATAAATTAAAAAGAACTTTAGACTTATTCCCTCTTCTAATTCTATTTTATAGTCCTACACTGCATACTCTAATAGCTTTTTACTTTTTGGTAACTATAACTTTTTACCATACTTATGGTATCTCTTTGGTATATAACTTAAGCCTCGCTTAGTCTCTTTATATATTGCTCCAACTTGATACTATACCAACTTGGTTTACTATCGCACTTTATATTATTAAGTATCCCTAATATTAACCTAACCTGTAACCTAATTAATCTTTAGATTATACTCCTATAACCAAGGCATTCCTAGTATCGCCTTGTCCTGTCCTAATAGTAGGATATTAAAAGACATTCTTACTGGTCTTCCTTTAATAGTTAGCTGAATAGGTCCTATTTTAAGATTAATAATGCCTCCTTTATAGGCTATCTAATCTCCTAAAATTGTTATAAGTGGATATAGGTGTTCCTTCTATCTATATAGTAACCCTATCCTTTCTACTACTTTTAGTAATATGTGGTTCCTAATTACTCCACTATCTACTAACGCCTTAAACTGCTAATCTTACCACTTAACTTATAAATTTAGGTATTATCCTTAAATTTCTTTAAGGGTCTAAGGCTCTAATACTAGTTCCCTCTAGTCCTATACGCCTCCCCTTTTCCTAACTGTTAGCTGCTAAATCCTACCTATACTTAGTCCAACTTAGGCCAATACTTAGTTTATTTCTTTTCCTCTACGTACTATAAATAAGTGTGCTTTAGGCACTCCCACCACTATTATCTATCTAGGCATTTTTCCGTAAGGAATCTTTTTAGTTAAAGTATTAAGTCTCCTTAACCTTATACTTCTACTAGGTGCTATCTATATATATACTTAGCATTTCTAAACCGCTTTTCCTCTAGTGCCTAATATATTCTTACTAGGTACTTCTAGTTCTTGTCTTTTAGTACTCTATATATGTTACACATATTATCCACACAAGCTATCCACAATAGTGTATAATACGCTATATGTTTTAGGTTAACTCTTAGTTTATCTTTATCCTTAAGTTTAAACTTATACCTAGTTAACCTAACCACTGGTATCTCTGCTATAGGTATTAAGACTTATTACTTACTTCTCTAGTCCCTAGATCCTTCTTCTAGGTTCCTTAATATTATAATTAATACTCCTTTAATATAACTTATACGTTTTTCCATAATAGGTTAGTTTTAGACAACTTTTTTGTCTAGCTACATATAGAAATCTGTCTATTTGTCATTATATCGTTACCTATACCACTTTCCATATAACTGGTTTAGTGTGTATAGTTTATCTATTAGAAAGTACCTTATTATCGCTATATCGTAATATCCTTTAGTATGTCTTTCTTTAAACTTGGTTAGGATATTTAAATCCTCTTCTTATTCCAGTTTATCTAACTACTTTACCCTAGGTATCCCTACACTTGGCCTATTAGTAACTCTTTATATAGGTGCTCTATCCCTTATATAACCTAGCGTAGCTAACCTCTTATCTAGCTTTTGCTCTTACTATGCGATAATTCTTATCCTAAACTTATTTATAGTTTCTTATTTTCTGCGTCTTACAGCTAGATCTTTATAGTTGTCTTACTTTTTAATCCTAGTATTAACTGTTTAATCTTTAGGCTAAATACTACATTTACCTAGAATTACTAATGTTCTTATTTATTCCCTAAACTTATAGTTCTTAAACTTGCGTCCTATACTTATTCGTTTATTACTAAACTAAGTCACTACTCTTTCCCATCGGTTTTTGTCCGTTATGGGTCCTTAGGTATATCTTATCTTATCTTAAAAATTTTAAGCTTCTTATATCTCTTCTTAAAAATCTTAAGCCTATGGCCTTTTACCTTTATTAAGTAATAAGCTAGCACTAGCAGTTATCTACTTACTTAGTTTCTTCTAAACATTACTCCTTTTATCTTGTAAAGCAATAGAAATTGTATCCAATAGTATTATAGCATCCATTACTAAACCCTATTCTATAATGGTCTTAGTTTCTACTTCTATTTCAACTTCTTTAAGGTCTACATACTTTTAGTAAGCTACCTTTATTACCTTATTATTAGTAAATGCTTCGCCTATATTAAATTTATCGTCTTTAATATCCGATCTATAAGCTGGTTTATTAGTTCCTCTAAACTTAGATAATAATAGCTCCTATAGCTAATAGCTTGCGCCATACTTAGCGTCCTTATAAATTCGGTATATGTTGTTATAACAATACGCAAAACTGTTAATTAAACATTCTTTTATTCCTTATAGTGCACCGTTATCCCTCTATATATACGTGCCATCTGCTAGCCTAGTTCCCTTTACTACATAGTTACTTTAACCACCTCTATAGTCTTTAGCGAAATAACCTTATTTTCCGCAATTTATATAAGCCCTATCTTTAAACCATTTTTTTTGCTATAGAGTCCGCCTAAATATCTTCTACTGCTAAGATTTCTAGTTTAGCCTCTGCTCCTAGGTCCTTTAATTACTTAATTCTTAACCTCTAGGTTTCTATAGTTTCTTTTCCTATCTTTAGGTTTCTTTAGTACTGCTTAGGTCCATTAGCTCTGCGCTATTCTATAGTTTTTAACTCTATATCTGTCATTGCGTACTCTGCGCCTTATACAACTATAGAACTCTATCTTGCCCTTTCTTAGCTTATTCCCTTTAATAGATCCTATTATTAATCTTTATTAACTAGTCTATTAACTCTCTTAGAGTATCCACATCTTCCATTAGGATAATTGTGTCCTAGACTTTAGCCTTAAGTCCTTACTTATACTATACTATAAGCGCCCTATTATTCCACTTAACCTATATAGCTAGTGTTTAAAACTGCGTTGTATACTTAATAGCTAAAGTGCGTTATACTAAGTTCTAAAGTTTTCGTTCTGCTATCGTGGTTGCTTTAGGGTCTCCAAATATTTACGTTAACCGTTCTACAAATCCGTTCCAACTTACAAACACATACCGTACGTCTAGGTTAGTAGTTGTCACACCATTTACTTATATCTCTATAAGGTAAGGCTTAAACCACTCTAAAGCTCTTCCTATTAAGAATAGTCCTGCGTACACTACCTAATCCGTAGGTGTTGCTAACTTCGCTCCTTCCTACATAACCTTAAAATGCATCTGCATAAGAAACCCTTTAAGCTTTAACTTCTCTCCTAAGAATTGTTTAATTAAAGGTAACTTAACCTTTACTACTCCAATTCCATTAATACGTTCTTTAAGTAGCCTACTATTATCCTATAAGTAATTAACCATTTCCTATAACTGACCTCGCGTAACCACTTAAGAATCCGTATCTACCATACTGGTATCTCCTAGCCCTAAGGTTGTGGCTGCCGTTAACGTCGTCGTGACTAGTGCTTTAGGCGGCATGTTATTTAATCTTATTTAATACCGTAACCTTAGTAGTAAATGTATAACGGAACCTTGTAGTAGGAACTACAGTAGGTCCTATTATTAGGCTAGGTATATAGGTAAGAATAAATTAACAATATAATAATAACTGGTGGAGTGGTTGCCTAATAGATTAACTCCAATTATATTCTAAGATTTACTACAAAGAGAGAACTATCTGGGTAGGAACTATAGTCCTTTAAATACATAACCGTACTCCTAAGAAATCCCTTCGCTCCATAAGGTACGTGCGCTCTATATACTCCGTACAGATCACACAGATCACACAGATTATATAGATTATATTACATAACCTTAGCTACCATTCCTCGTTACATAGTTCCACTAGATCCATCCTAGACCGTGCCTATATTAACCAACTAGCTTCCTCCAACTCTTCTCCAAGTAGTCGTAACATTGTACTTAAGCTGTCCGTAACAGAAAGTCCGGCAGAAAAGGACGCGTTCCTTCTTCATTTGGTATGCATTTGTGGCTTTATAAAAGCACGGGCATGTGCAAGCTGGAGGCTTTAGATTGCAACTAGATAGGGTCTAGAACTTAGACTTCCAGATTAAACTAACGCCAAGACCTTTAGTTCAGAAGCCGTATACGGTAAAGTTGCCAACTTTTTAGTAACTTTTAGCGTGGTTTTTGGGCGGTCAGAGGAATATTAAAATTTTGTAGCTAAAGTTAAGTTGAACTGGAATTCAACCGAACAGTTGCCTTAGAATCAGATTGGAGCTCTAGATCAACTCTAATCTAAAGCCCTTATTCTAATCTAAACTTGCAACCGAACGCACCCTTAGTAATCCCTTTTTATTAATACCCCCTAACCTAATTTCTTTTAATACTTTTATACCTTTTTATAGCGTTCTTTAAATTATCTAGTAATTCCTAAGTAGTCTTATTATAGCCTATCTACTTAACCTTATACTATATTTTGTTATTAATGTCCTTATAACTAATAATCTTTAAAACTTCTTATTTGTCCTCTTTTTGCCTCTATATATGTCTGCTTTATAGACTAATAGCTTAATATTCTTATATGCTAGCTCTAGCATTATAATATACTATATAGGGTAGATCTTTATCTTTTTTAGTAAGTTAAGTCCGTATATAACTTCTAAGATCTTTACTTTAATTATAAATAGTCCTAGTCTAACATAGTCTAACATCTTACCTAGTTATTAACTCTTAAAGTTTTTGTATAGTTGCTATACTTTATCCCCCTTCTTAAGATCTAGTCCCTTAAATCTCTTAGCGTTATAGTACCTTTTTATCCTTATCTGTATTAGTTTAGCTATTTCTTTAAGGTAATTATAAAGATTTATTAAGTCCTCTATTCTTTCTTTGGCTATAATACTTATTTTATTTATTTATTATAGTAATAATAATATTTTTAGCCTATATCTATAATTCGCCTTAAAAGGTAATATGCCTATCTCTTCTTATAGTGTTATATTATATATAAACTATATAACTGGTAATAATAATACCCTAAGTACTATTTTAATGTTTAGTTTAGTCTTTCTATTTAACTATCTGTCTATAGGTAATATACTGTTAATATTACTACTTAAACCCCTTATTCTACAAAGAATACCTCTTAGAATACTGCTATAAATCTTAGATCTCTATTTAATATAATTTTTATTAGTACTCCGTGTTTTATAAACACTTCTTTAATATAGATTCTAGCTATATTCTCCGCTAAGATTTTTTCTATACATGCTATAAAGTAGCCCTACTTAGTTAACTTATCCACTATTATAAGGATTGCATTATAATCCCATCTAGTAATAGGGTCCTTTAACTTTAGTAGCTTTATAATAAAGTCCTTTAATATAACCTCCCATAGTCTCTCTGGTATTTAATAGATTGTAGCCCTCCACATGGCTTATACCTTATTGGTTTATTTCTTTAGTAATTTAAATATTTTTTTTATGGTTTATCTTACTAACCCCTAAATTCTATTAATAATATACTTCTTTTAAAGTCTTAATACTAAGCCTATAGCTCCGTTGTGTCCTTAGGTTATTCCCTTATAGAATTCCTTTATAAGTTCTTCTGTAATCTCTTTTAGTATATATATAGCCTCTTAGTGTTTATACTGCTCTAAGTCTAGATCCTTACCTTATACCTCTTAGATCTTTTACGCCTATATAATCTCTAGTATCTTATAGGTCTTTTCTTCTCTAGTTACTATAATTTTAGGATAATTATACCTAATTAGTCCATCCTTATCATTTTGTAGTATAGCGCCTAATAGCTTTTCGTTATTCTGCAGTTCTGCCTGTCTACTAAGTACACCTACTCTTGCGTTTTTAGTACCCTTAGTATACTAAATTTTAAAGTAATATTCTGTAAGTATTTCCGCCCATCTAACCTATCTATAATTAAACTCTTTTATTATTAGGAACCCCGTTAGGTTTTTATAGTCCGTTTTAACTATAAATAATTTTTCTATGCCTTATAAGAATGCTCTTTACTCCTTAAATGCCGTAACTATACCTAATAACTCCTTATTATAAATATTTTAGTTTAGTTCTAGGGGTATTATTTTTTAACTATAGTATATTATTAGATACTATGTGTTCTAGAACTTCTATAGCAAATATACTCCTAGTATAAAGTCTAATGCGTCCGTTTCTACAACTATATCTAACTTTAGTTGGTCAATCTTAAGGATTAGATCCTGGGTAAATAACTCTTTAAGTTCTATAAATAGTTTCCTTTACTTTTTACCCTATACCTATAGTTCCTCCTTTTTTATAAGTCTTATAAACGGCTTAATGTTTTTTTAACTATTGTGCTATAAATCTCCTATAGTAGTTACAAAACCCTAGGAATAATCTTAACTATATAACATTCTCTAGTTCTTACTAATTTACTATAGCTTTAACTTTCTTTAGATATATACTAATCTTATCTAGTTTAATAATAAATCTAATAAAATTAGTCTTCTGGGTAAAGAACTCGCATTTCTTAATTGCTACTAGCATCTTTTCTTCTTATAGTCTCTTTAAGACCTATTTAACGTGCTCTCTATGTTCTTCCTTACTTATTAAGTAGATAATAATGGTATTAAAGTGTTCTCCTAATATACTATTAATTTATTTCTAAAACATTACTAGTGCGTTTATAAGTCTAAACTGTATAACTAATAGCTTATATAGTCCCTCTTTTAACCTAAAGGCTACCTCTTATTTATTACCTTTCTTAATTCTAATCTAATAGTATACCTATCTTATATCTATCTTTATAAAGATTTATATATTACTAATCCTATCCTAGATTTCGCTAATTAAGGGCAAAGGATACCTATCCTTTCTAGTAATGCTGTTTAACTATCTATAGTTAATATACATCCTAAATTTTCCGTTTTTCTTTAGTATAAATAATACTAGATGTCTCGCTAATAACTGCGATGGTCTAATATATCCCTTTTATAGGCTCTTTTAGATAAATTCCTTAAGCGCCATTAACTCCATTTTAGTAAGCTTGTAAATTAAAAAGAACTTTAGACTTATTTCTAGTTTTAATTCTATTTTATAGTCCCATACTATACACTTTAACAGCCTTTCGCTTTTTAGGCTCTATGGTTTTTTACCATACTTATAGTATCTCTTTAGTATATAACTTAAGCTTTACTTAGTCTCTTTATATATTGCTCTAACCTAGTACTATACCATCTTAGTAGCTTATTATATCTTATATTATTAAGTATCCTTAATATTAACCTAACCTATAACCTAATTAATCCTTAGATTGTATTTTTGTAACTAAGAAATTCTTAGTATTACCTTATCCTTTTCTAATAGTAGGATATTAAAAGATATCTTAATCCGTCTTCCTTTAATAGTTATCTAAATAGGTCCTATTTTAAGATTTATAATACCTCCTCTATAGGCTATTAAATCTCTTAAAATCGTTATTAACAAATATAGATGTTCTTTTTACCTATATAGTAACCCTATCCTTTTAACTGTTATTAGTAATATATAGTTCCTTATTGCTCTACTATCCACTAATACCTTAAACCTTTAATCTTGCTATTTAACTTGTAGGTTTAGGTATTGTCCTATAATTCCTTTAGGGGTTTAAGGCTCCACTACTAGCTCCCTCTAGTCTTATAGGCCTCGCCTTTTCCTAACTATTAGCTACTAAATCCTATTTATACCCAGTCCTCCTTAGGCCAATACTTAGTTCGCTTTTTTTCTTTAATATATTATAGATATATATTTATAGTGCATTCCTACCACTATTGTCCCTTTAGGTATTTTTCCGTAAGGAATCTTCCTAGTTAAAGTATTAAGTTGCCTAACTCCTAAACTTCTACCAGGTGCTATCTATATATATACTTAGCATCTTTATACCGTTTTTTGTTTACTATCTAATATATTCTTATTAGATACTTATAATATTTATCCTTAGGTGTCCTATATATATTACATATATTATTTATATATGCGATCCATACTGATATATAATATACTAGGTGCTCTGGGTTAACTCTTAGTTTATCTTTATCCTTAAGTTTAAACCTCTCTTATATTAATCTAAATATTACTATATTATTTACTAATACTAATATCTATATTATCTCTCTCTAGTCTACAGCCTGCTTTTATAGATTCTTTAATATTATAATTAAGGCTCCCTTAATATAACTTATTTATTTCTTAGATATAGCTTAATCTAGTATAGTCTTCTTATCTAGCTATATATAGAAATCTTCCTACTTATTATTTCTTTACTATTTATACTACTTACAGTATAGCTCCATAAGTGTATATAATCTATTTATAAGGAAGTGTTTTTTTATTACTGTATTGTTATAACCTTTAGTATATTGTTCTGCGAATTAAGTTAGGATCCCTAAATCCTCCTCTTCTTTTAAATTACTTAACTACTTAGCTCTTAGTATTTCTACCCTTAGTCTATTTATAATTTTCTATATAGGTGCTCTATCCTTTATACGTCCTAGTATATTAGATCTTTAATCTAGTTTTTGTTCTTGCTATATAATAATCTTTTATCTAAAGTTATCTATACTTTTTTATTATCTACGTCCTATAGTTAAATCCTTAAAGTACTCTTACTTCTTAATTGTTATATTAGCTTTTTAACCTTTATGCTAAATACCGTATTTTTCTAGAATTACTATAGACTTTATTTATTTTTGAAAATCTTAGCTGCCTAGGAATCCTTATTCTAAGCTTATTTATTTGTCTTTAAATTAAGCTACTGCCCTCTTTTATTAGTTATTGTCCATTATAGGTTCTTAGGTCTCTTTTATCTCTCTCTAAGAATCTTAAGACTATAGCCTTTTGCCTTTATTAAGTAGTAAGCTAGCACTAGCAGTCGTCTACTTGCTTAATTGTCTTTAAATATTGCTCCTTCTATCTTATAAAGCGATAGATGCCGTATCTAATAGTATTATAATGCCCATTACTAAACCGCGTTTTATAGTAGTTTTAGTTTCTACTTGTGTTGCATATTTAAGGTTTAAGTGCCCTTAGTTAGCCTCCCTTTTTTCCTTATTACTATTAATTAATAAGTACTCTAACTTTATTGTTATCTCTACTAATTTTTATCTATATATTGCTATAATATCTTAATCTAGCTTATAGAGTTAATCTTATTCTTTATCTAACTCTTTAGTTCCCTTAAGTCCTCTTAACTCTAGCTCTTATGGCTAATAGCTTATACCATACTTAGCGTCCTTATAAATTTAGCATGTGTTATTATAATAAAATATAAAGTACTTAATTAAACACTTCTTAGTCCCGCGCAATATACTTATATCCATATTATTATTGTAAGGGATATTATTGCGGATACCTTGGGTTACGCTTAGGATAACCTCTAGACGCCCCTTAGATGGTCGCCGGTTATGTACTAAAGGCACGTACCTATAGTATATAGTCTCCACAATCCTAGAGACCTTACCTCCTTAAGGATTTGTCTCTCTTACTAATCTATCCTATTCCATAATCGTGTCCTTATAGCCCCCTATCTACAAAGTCCCCTTACATTTAAATCCTTCCTACTCCTTTTTAGAACGGTAGCTGGCTTTAAGGACCAAATTGTTTATTTATATCTTTTATTTATATCCACCGTCCTCCCTTAAAATCTTATAATAACCTAAATAGAAACTCCATAAATACCTTATAGAAAGCCGTTGCGCTAAAGTAGAAAGGTCCCTCTAATAGTAAGAGATTGCAATAATATAAACCTCTAGGTAAGACGGCCGAACAAGCCCTAATATCTAGATACACCAAGAGCTTGAAGACTCTTATATACCTATAGTTACCAGCAACGCTAAAAAAAACGTAGATACTCTCTATAACGGTTACAATACTACTAGAAAGCAGCTAGAACCCCTCTAGCCCCACTTAGATTAATTAGAAGATTAAGCGCTAAAGACAACCCTAAGATCTTGCCCTAAATTAGAAATGTTAGAGAAATATACTAATATACCTAATTAGGGACCTAACTGGAACCTTCCTAGAAGACTACCGGCCTATAATTAGCATAGTAGTGGCGTATAAACTACTTACAAGCTAAGCGGGCCTACCCCGTTAGATAATCTAACCTATCCACTAACTTAAGACTTAAGCCTTATAGGGAAACCTATATTAGCTACTAGTACTAATACTACCTCTATAGTCGGAGCTTCCCTAGGCCTACGGTTAGAAAATTAAGAGCTCTACACTAATTTCTCTAAGAAGGATATTGGGAAGCTACCGTAAGGCTCTTAGAAGCTATGCGGGAAGGAGCCACTAATAAATATATTACAAACCCCTAGGGGTAGGTCTAGATTTAGTAGAGCTTAATTTAGGCTAAACAAAATCTTTTATAACCTGGCTAAGGCTAAGGGCCTTTTAAGGGCTACCTAGTACCTACCTAAGGAGGTATAGAAGACTTAAAGAGGTATCTACGTAGTAAATAGAAAAGGATATAAACCAACTAGCTAAAGCCTTTAGTAGCCTAGAACTCTATTATAGACCTAACGCCCAACAGTTAGACAATTGGGTTCGTAAAGTAGATAACTTCTTTAAAATACTAATAATACAAGACGATACTAAAGAGTGTACTTAATAGATTATTAGTAAAATTAAAGACCAATCCCTAAACTAGATCGCACTTAATCAGCTTAATAAAGAGTAAATTACTATATAGCCGTAGCTATAACCCTTCTTAAAGAAATGGACTTAAGATCCGCATATTATACAATATAATAATACAGAACTATTCTGGAATAGGACACAGCTTAACCGCTATAATTTCCGCCAGTTTATAAACTTCATAAAAACTTGTGCTTAATTAATAGATCTAAAGCCCTTTAAAAACGAGGATAGTAGTATCTATAAAAAGGAGAAGATCGGATTTATCTAGGCTAGAATTAAGCTAGCAATTTATAACAAAATAAAGCGCATAGGAGCCTTATTGCGGATTACTATATATATGGATTTTAAACAAGCGGTTCTAAACGCTAAGGATATGGCAAGGAACTAGACCTCTTCTAGTAAAAAGCTAGGGGGTAACTAAAAGCATAGGCACTCTGGTAGTAATATAGGGTAGACCCAAGCTCTAAAAAAGCTATTCTTAAAGAGAAATCTAGAATAGTTAAAGTTAGGGACCTTAAGTAATAGGAAAGACTCCTAGGGCTAACCTAACACCCATCTGGTACCCTTACGGGAATACTCTAAAAAGTTAAGAGAAAACTTCTCTAGAGGTAAACCTAATTAAAAAAAATTAATAGGGTAATAACCGCACTAATAATCTAAAAAAAGAAAAGCCTTAGTCGCGGACCCTTTTTGGCTGTAATTAGGGCAAGATATAAAAGGAGAGACTCTCTATATTACTATTAAGCTAGAAATAGTACTCCCTATAGGCAAGGTATATTAATTCTAAGTACTATATAATAGCGGCGCCGAAATCAATCTTATATAATATAATTTGGTAAAAAAGTATAAGCTTATCCTATTGCTAAGGTAGTAGAAACCTATTATAGGGTTCCTAAATAAGCATTAAATTAAACTATATAGTGCCCATAAGTTTATAGTGTTAGTGGCTAATATATATAACCGTACTAAGGTGGTCAGCCCATAAGCCTTCTAGGCGGCTAACTTTATAGGCTATAACCTTATTTTTAGATATCCTTGGCTTACGGAAGTAGATTTTAAGATACGGTTTAAAATAGGAGCCTTTAAATAGTGGAATAATAAAGAATTAGAAGGGCGTATTTTACTAATAAGCTTAAAAGATATCCTAAAAGATATAGCTCTAGAAGAAATAGTATACGCTTTATACCTAAAGGAGTATTTAATCTAATCCCTATTTTATAGCAAGATAGGTATAGAGCCTAGTATAGGCGATAACCCTTTTATAATGGATACCTTATAGAGAACTACTAGATAGGTCGAGGAGACACTATAGGGAGGCGGCGATCTTAAAGATCTTATAAGATACTTCTACCGCCATAGGTTACTTTAGCTTAAGTAATATATAGAGAGTATACTACAACACCTTAAACGCTATATTAAAGAGTCCCCTGCCCTCTACTAGCTACTGTATAAAACTATTTATTATATAGTGGCAACTATATATAAACAGCCACTATAGCGCGTAATGCTGCCTATAAGCGTCCTAAGGGGGCTTTAGAACATATCTAACAATAATATAGAGAATAAGCGTAACCTTAACCTATTAAATATTCCATTAGGCCTAAGAGACTTACTTAGGATATTTTTAGGTAGGTAAGTAAAAATCCTTTAATGGAACTCGGAATATAATTATATAATTAATCTAAAAGAAGGTAAACAACCGCTAAACCTTTTTATCTATAACCTCTCTTATAAAGAGCTTAAGATTCTACGAGAGTATTTTAACGGCTTACTAGAAAAGGGATAGATATAGCCTAGTAAGTTACTAGCAGGCGCGCCAATCCTCTTTATCTTAAAACTAGATAAAACTATAAGGCTATATATAGACTATCGCGGTCTTAATAATATAATAATTTCATTGCTTAACGTCTGATACGGATCCATCCTGTGGCCCACGCAGACTACTCCGTCACAGGGGGAAAACTTCTAATTTACATGAAGAAAACCCTGCAGTTGGGGGAGGAAAAACCCTATGAGCCACCTCAGTAGGATGAAAAACCCCGATTTGCCATGTCCGTCCGTAGCGGCGGCCCTGCGGGCCTACCCCTACGTCCTGTCCTCCTTGGATATTCGATCTCCTTGGGAACCACTGCTTCCTTCCTTGGCTTATCCAAAGCTAGGGTTCACTACGTCCCAGCTAGGCCTTGCCAATTGATTGCCATATGCTTGTGCTTATTGTGTTCCATATCTTAACCATCCCCTGTATGCTATCTCTTATTGACCATTGCCATATACGCCATGCCTCCCCCCCCCCTAGAGCCATCGAAGGCGTAAGGGGGATTCATCCGTTCTAACCACTGTGATACTAAGCAGCGGGACATGTTGTGTGCTTTGGGTATCTTTTGTGCCTAGGCCCCAGCTAGGCCTTTTCAAAGGGTCACCACTCCGTTGAAAGGAGACAAGGAAAACCGTGGGTCGCAATCCAGGCTGCTAGGCAGTATTATGGCAGTAAAACGGCGAGTGACCGCATGCTCCGCGGGCGATCGCCCTGGGGGTTAAGAGGGGCCGTATATTTGCTCGTTCGTTCGTTCGCGTTCGTTCGTTCGTCGATGTGAGGTCGTCGATGCTTTCCATTGTGGGTCGAGGGGATGTTATCGAATGCTGTGCATCCATGTTGGATCGTACAGGTGTCCTGATACAGTCAGTGCCGAAATATCGTGGACTCGGGCCGGAGTAAGTCCGCGCACCCCCCACCACCAAATTTTGTATAGAAATCGATGGAATTAATTATTCTTGCCCACCTACACCTTTAAACCTTGCTGTCGCTGCTCAAAATCGTGTTCTAGTCTAACTAGATTAGGCAATTTATATAGAGTAGCTGGTGTTTGCCTATAGATCCGGCCGTACGTATATCAGCTCGTGCCAATAAGGGCTAGAGACCTAAACGTATATTATCTAACACCTCACCGCCGCCGCGGGCCTCCAAGAGAGCTCTAAAGAAGACCCAGCGTCGCCCATTAGGGCGTCCTACGCTGCCGCTAGTGCCGCCGCCAGTGCCGCCGCCAGCATCACAGCTACCGTTACCGTTATTTATACGCTCGTCGCCGCCGTTATTAGCACAGCCGGATGCTATGGAGGAGGAGGAGGATAAGGAGAACAATAAGGAGCAGGAGGAGCAGGAGAAGGAGCAGGAGGAGCAGGAGCAGGAGGAGGAGAAGGAGGAGGAGGAGGAGGAGGAGGAGGAGAAGGAAGAGGATTAAATGTCACCGCCACCAGTTCCTGTCAGCTTTATAAGTCGTTGGAAGGCAGTATCTGGAAGGGAGGCCTTACCTAGTGCAGTGTCTTTAAAGTACAACACTGATAACCTCTTTTACGGCTCAATCGAGCGCTGGCGCAATAGTGTAATTATAAAGTGCTTACCACAGATCTTTAACATCAATCGCCTTGAAGCAGCTGCCTCATACAAAAGGTAATTAAAGGTTGATAACTTCCTTTATAAGGTTAACAATCGCAACAATCTCTATAAAGTACTTAAGCTATTAAAGGACCTCCATAAGCAGCATTTAATAAAGTTATTATACTTAGATCTTACCTTACACTTAACTAAGGAACGGTCTCTAGAAATGTTAGCACTATTACTAGCGCCTCTCTTTAGTTAAACAGTAAGATCTAGTAGATAAACTGCCACCTAGATTTAAGAGGCTAATCTCCCAGATATCATCGCCGCTAAGGATGCTGCTGGAAATAAGGTTCCTGCTCTAGTAAGTAGGTAGCCCTACGTTAATACATACTGCTTAAATAAAGGAGGTACCTGCTAGCAGAATAGGCGTAAAGGTGAAGCTAATTATATTAAGCATCACTATCCCGTTAACGCTTATATTCTTTAATAGTGGAGTAGAGAGATCTAACGCGACGTTTTAACAGTTAAGGAGCCATTATAGAATATTATTTGTTAGCTATCAGCTTAGAAGATAAGGCGGCAGCTCCTAAAGAATAAGAAACTAGAGGCTAAGGATAACTTACTAACAAAATAAGTTAAGGACCTTATTCAGCTAATTACTATTAGAGAGTTGTAAGTAATAAGGCATTTAGATTATTAGTAGTAGCTAGGTTAACTTCTACCTCTTTCTAGTATTAAGCCACCTCCTAATTTAAGCCCGGTGCGTTCGGAAATAGACCACTATAAGATTCTCTTAGAGTTTTTTAACTGGCTAATAGCTCAGCCAAGCTACTTTAGTAAGCGCCAGAAGAGTATCCTATAGCTAATAAAGTATACTTTAATGGAGGATAATTGGGACATTAATAGGATAAGATCTCTAAAGGATATAACAATAGAACTCTAGAAGGAGTATAGGTTTCCTATTAGCACGCTACCGCGGATTAGAAAGAAGGTCGCAGAGTTTAAGCACCAGAGAACAGCCTATTAAGAGTAGAAGAATATATTATAGAAAGCTTTAATCTACTATATAGCCAGCCTTCTTAAAATGTGCCTCTATATATACTCTATAAGCTTAACTAACTGCAAATTCTAGAAATCTATTAAAGCTCTTAAACTTAGACGCTAGTGTGTAGTTCCTCCTTATCTAAGCCTTTAAATCCTTAAATGTTGCCTTAATTGGATTAAAATCTGGTAAGTATAGTGGTAGGAATTTAAGTATAACACCTGCCTACTTATAGAGCTCTTGAAGTCGTGCTAATTTATAGATAAATGTATTGTCTAATATAATAATCAAACGTGGCCCTAGGTATAGTGTACAATTTAATAGCACCTGGTACTCTATAAAATCCTTAAAAAGCTTACCAGTAAAAGCTCCTTAGAAGATAAGATGGCTTATATAACCCTTAAGCGTTAACACCGGTAGTATACTCTATTATTTAGATCTTTTATATAGTATTAATACCTTATAGTCTATCCCTCTTGGCGACTAGCCCTATTTCCAATTACCAGTCCTTTTATTCGCTGCTAACTCATTAAGGAAGATAAGCTAGTTAGTAAGCCATTATTTCTACCTACCCTGCTAGGCAGCGCGGAGGGGTGCGCTCTACTAAGTAGTATGCTTAGAGACTATCTTTCTAGACCACTAAGCGGCCTCAAAAACACGGCAAATAGTGGTTATAGAGGCTTGGATTTTAAATTCGTTAAAGAGGAAATCTTATATCTTATTAAGGTAGGCAGTAGGCCTATTATTAAGGAATTTAAGCAGTCTCTATCTAGTAGGAACGTTAGTAAACCTCAACACTATGCCAAGACTACTTACCAGCTTTTAGTACTCTAGTAGAGCGCTTAGTCTACCTAATTTAACACTAGGTGGAGTATATAGCTAACCCTAAAGGTCCTAATTTAATTAGAGCTTGTAAATAGTTATCTTTAAGACCTTTAAGGCCGCTGCTATATTGGGTATATTTTTAGCAAGGTCAAGACAAAGTTTTATTTAGTTTATAACCTCAATTGGAAGGCGTCGGCCCATTGTAGTAGCGTAAGTGGGTAGAAATAATCAATTCCATCAATTTCTATACAAAATTTGGTGGTAGGGGGTGCGCGGACTTACTCCGGCCCGAGTCCACGATATTTCGGCACTGACTGTAGGACATAGTAGGAGCTGTTATCGTGAAGGGGTCCAACAGTGGTGGTTTTCGAGATCTCACCATCCCATGTAAAAACTTTTTACTACCGCCCACAACGCTCACAACCACCACTACCAGTCGTATCGCACGCTGTGCGACGTCTCTGCGTTGGCTCTAAGTCTGAGCTTCGAAGACCCAGGTTCGTAGCCGTCACCACGTACAGGTGCAGAGTCCGTTTTCGACGGCCATCGCGGTCTTAATAAGATTATAATTAAGAACTGTTACCTACTACTACTAGTTAGTAAAATGCTAGATTAATTATTTAGGATAAAGATCTTTATAAAGCTAGATTTATAAGACGCCTATTATAGGCTCTATATTAAAGAAGGGGATAAGTAGAATACCGCTTTTAAAACCTAATACGGCCACTTTAAGTATCTAGTAATGCCCTTTAGGCTAGCCAATACACCTATAATATTCTAATTGTATATTTATAGAGCCTTTGGGGGGCTAGTTAACCGCATATATATTATCTATCTAGATAACATTCTAATCTACTTAAAAGATAAGAATTAGCACAAGTAATATATCCGCGAAGTACTGGAACGCTTAAATAATTAGGGCCTCTACGCTAAGGCGTTAAAGTATATTTTTAACACTAAGCAGGTTAAGTTCCTGGGTTATATTATAATGCCTATAGGCATAGTTATAGACCTAGTATATGTATAGATAATCTAAAGGTAGCCAGAGCCAGAGAGCTACTAGGATATTTAAGTATTCTTAGGCTTTGCTTATATCTATAGGCACTTTATCTATGACTACTTAGACGTTGCCTAATACCTATTTAACTATATTGCTAAAGCCTTTTAAAACCTGGCCTAAGGAGCAAAAAGCTTAAAAGTAGAAAGGAAAAAAACTAAGAAGGGATTAACTAAATAGTATAAACTATAGATATGGCCGGGAAAGGTATAGAAAGCTTTTTAGGAACTATATATAAAGTTTACAGAAGCTTTACTATTATGGTATTTTAACCCAGATTAGCTACTGGTAATAGTTAGTAATATATTAAATTTTGCCCTTATTGGTATCCTACTATAACTTAATAGGTATTTAGACGCTACCTAGCTCTACTAAAGACCGGTAGTATTCTATAGTAGAAAATTCTAGGAACCTAAAGTTAGGTATTATACCCATAATAAAGAACTGCTAGCTATAGTTAACTGCTTTAAATAGTGGCGATACTACCTTAAGCACGCGACCTATACCACTTATATACTCTTAGATTATTATAATCTACGCTACTTTATAACTATAAAGGAGTTTATACCTTAATAAGCTAAATAGGCAGAGGAGCTTACGCGATTTAACTTTAAGATTAAATATAAGCTATGGGAAAATAACCCTGCTAATAGACTATTATAACGGCTAGACTATGCCAAAGGCTTTAAAACGGGAGAAGGAAAATAGATAATAGATATCTTACTCCCTATATTATAGAATAAGCTCTAAGCATAGAATGCTTAAACACCTATAGCTTTATATACTAAGTCTTAGGTAGTGCAAACCCTATTAGCTTCTACTAATGTTCCAGCTAGTACCCAGTCTATAGCTAATAAGGGTTTAAATATACCTAGACAGAACGTCCCTAAGTTTAGAACCTAATAATATACTACTAATTTCTAAGCTATCCCTTTGAACTAAAAGTAAAGCTATAGAGTAATTGGAACCTAGAGCCTTATAAAAACTAAAGAACTTTAACCTTATAGCGGCCTTCCTAATGTATACGCACTAAAAAGTTATAAAATCTATAATACTATCTAGTCTTGTGCTTAGAGCAGTATAAGGTAAAATAGCTTTTACCTAAAAACTATCTAAAAGGTTATATAATGGGACTAGCCCAGTTACAGTAGGAATGTCTTAGTGAAACACTTAACAGATAAATTCTAACGCTTTAATTAAATCCTGCCAAGTTCTGCCAAGTTCTGCCAAGTTAATTAAATTCTACTAAATTCCGCTAACTCGATCGAATTCCACTAAATTCCACTAACGTAATGGAATTTAGTTAAAACCTATTGAAACCCGCGTGCGCTTATGCCCACGCATCTACTGCTAAGACCCTTAAATATTTAGTTATAAGCTTCCTATATTCTTTTCTCCTCTTTACGCAACGTCTTGTACTCTATAAGAGCTATATACTCTTAGATTTAGATAGAATTTATATTATTTCTTTAAATATTCCTTAAAGCCTCTTCGCGCCCTTACATTATATTGCGTTAAAATAACTACTATTAAAATGGCAAATAAACCCAAATCCTCTTTAATAACTATAAGTATTATAACCCTAGTTAGGTAACAGTTAACTATAATATAATAGTCCTTTATAGACGCCTTAGCTTAGCAGCAAGCTATACTAGAAGCCTAGTATTAGCGATTAATAGAAGTACTCCGTAAAGAACTTTATAATATTAAGTCACTTATGTTAAGCACTCTAACAATAATACCTGCAAATAAGATTAAAATAACTGTATCTAAACCTGGCCCCTTAAACACGAACTCCGAACTAGTAATAGTAACTTAACCTATAGATATAATAAATTTAATACCTGCTATAAAATCTGAAAAGCGCCCTAATTCTCTAATGTTTAATAGAAATTAAAATAACCTATGTCCCTTTATAACTAAGCTCCGTCTTAAACTTTTAATAAACTATAACTAATACCCTATTAAAGCTAGCAAGGTTAGCTACAGAATGTCTTATTTAAGTAAAGACGCTGCATATACTATAGATCTATTCTTCTGTAATAGCACCTTTATTAATTTTAAAATCTTTATCTCCTTGCTAGAACAAATATATAATAACGCCAGCCGCAAATATACAGCTACTACTAAATTTAAAAACTTATAATAACGGAACTAAGACTTTACTAGCTTCTTTTTAGAATTTTTAAGTCTTATTAGCGAGCTAGATTAGAATAAAGCTGCTAGAGTTACTACTCTTTAATAAGCTATTTCGGATAAGATTAGAGCCTAGTTAGTAGGTAAAAAACTACCAAAAAAACCTATCTAAATTTGCTATAATATATTAACAAATTAATAAGGACCTTTAATATAACAAACAGACTTATTTTCTAAAGTTAACCACATCTTATGTTTAAAACTCTATGAAACTGGTATATGCTCTAAAGCACAATCCTTCTCCAAGACCTAAAAGCCCTATATACAACCCTATAGACCTTAATACCACCCAATTCTATGCACCCTTAGGAACTAATAAACAAAGAACTTGAGCTATAAATAGAGAATATTTTGGATATGGTAAAAAGAAATATATCTAAAAAAAATTATTAAACTTACCCTTTTAAAAAGGTCCGCCATAGTTCCTCCCAATCCTTAAATTATACCTATTTCTCAAGTTATACCCGTCCTATAAATTATACTTAGTTGCTATAAAGTATCTCATCTTTAGTTAACTTAGAAAACAAATTATCCTAAGGCTAAGTTACGCCTTAAGATAAAAAGTGGAAGAGTATAAGTGTCTAGGCTCTTTTAGCGCTGATATATAACATAACTCCCTTAATATACTTGGCGAAATTTAAATACTTAAAAAGTAGAAGGAAGTATAAATCCTTATAGATAGCGGAGTCACTAATATAGGCTTTATTAATATAAACTATATAAAAACCTAACGCCTAAATTTAAAGAAACTTAATAAGCCCTAAGGCCTATAAGGCTTTAACGGCAAACCCTTAATATATAGTAAATTAACGCACTACGGTCTTATAATATTGCAGATAGGCAAATACCTTAAATATATTTCCCTATTTATAACACCTTTAAAGCATTATAAGGTAATACTTAAATATAGATGGCTAAAATAACATAACCATTTAATTAGCTAGGTTAAAGAAACACTAAAGTTCCGTACAACCTACTGCTAAAGTTATTACTTAAAAAACTATTTGCCCTATAAACACGCATATAACTATTTAAACTTAATATAATATAAATTGCCCTTGCTATAAGCCTTAAATAAAATAATAAAGCTATAAATACCGATTATAGTAAAGAATGCGAAGATTTTATACTAAAACTTTTTAAAATTTATATAATATAGGCCACGCCCTTTATCTTATTAGTAAAAAGATAAGATTATAAAATCTTTACTATAACTATAGAAGATATTAAGAAGGCACTAAAATCAAAATAGTATATTAATCCTTAACCTCTTATACCTAAAGAGTACTATAATTTAATTAACAGGTTTAAAAAATAATTTATAAACTAATTAGCCCCGCACTAAAATAAGCATGATTTTAAAATAGAACTTAAGCCTAGTATAACACCAAAGTTTGGTCCGCTATATGGTATATTATAAGAAGAACTGCTTATAATGTAATAATACCTTAATAAGCATTTGGAAAAAGTATTTATTTGCTCTAGTTAATCTCTATTCGCCTTACTTATACTATTTATTAAAAAGCCAAGAGGAGGCTTAAGATTCTATATTAATTATTAAGCTCTAAACGTAATTACAATTTAAAACTAATATCCAATTCCCCTAATTTAAGAGACGCTTAACTGTTTAGTAAAGGTATAGTACTTTATAAAGCTTAATATAGTTACCACCTTTAATAAAATCTGTATATATAATGGGAGATAAAAAGTATATAGCTTTTTATATATAATAGGGACTCTTTAAATACCTAGCAATGCCATTTAGCGTAAAGAATAGTCCCAGTATGTTTTAGTAATATATTAATAATAATGGAAGGCAAAGGGGCGAGTACCAGGCGCCCCTTGATGACTCTACAGTAGTAGAGTTAAGTTTGCGATACTAGCGCGTCCGTAGGCTTGTTACGGCAGCAGTGGTTCCCAAGGAGGTCATAAAGTAAGGTAGTAGAGCACCACAGGTGAC
>Ga0307507_10001482_pt1 | contig 52384 bp, 7 predicted proteins | sample 7_EM_MG_FD_207223 | JGI IMG/M metagenome (GOLD analysis project Ga0307507, IMG submission 207223) | Populus trichocarpa ectomycorrhiza microbial communities from riparian zone in the Pacific Northwest, United States - 7_EM | ecosystem: Host-associated > Plants > Roots > Unclassified | place... | reverse complement strand
CGCTTTAAACTGCTAATCTTACCACTTAACTTATAAGTTTAGGTATTATCCTTAAATTCCTTTAAGGGTTTAAGGCTCTACTACTAGTTCCCTCTAGTCCTATAGGCCTCCCCTTTTCCTAACTATTGGCTGCTAGATTCTATTTATACTTAGTCTACTTTTAGCTAATACTTAGTTTATTTCTTTTCCTCTATATACCATAGATAAGTATTCTCTAGGCAGTCCTACTACTATTATCTATCTAGGCATTCTTCTATAAGGAATCTTCTAGGTTAAAGTATTAGGTCCCCTTAACTCTATACTTCTACTAAGTGCTATTTATGTATATACTTAGCGTTTCTGAACCGTTTTTCCTCTGGTGCCTAATATATCCTTATTAAGTATTTCCGGTTCTTATCTTTTGGTGCCCTATATATATTATATACGTTATCCACACAAGCTATCTATAATAGTGTATAATATGCTAGGTGACTTAGGTTAACTCTTAGCTTATCTTTATCCTTAAATTTAAACCTATACCTAGTTAACTTAACCACTGGTATTTCTACTATAGGTACTAAGATTTATTACTTACTTCTCCAGTCCCTAGATCCTTCTTTTAGGTTCCTTAATATTATAATTAATACTCCTTTAATGTGACTTATGCGTTTTTCTATAATGGGTTAGTCTTAGATAACTTTTTTATCTAGCCATATATAAAAGTCTTTCTATTTATTGTTATATTGTTACCTATACCACTTTCCATACAACTGGTTTAGTGTATATAGTCTATCTATAAGAAAGTACCTTATTACCGCTATGTTGTGACATCCTTTAGTATGTCTTTCTTTAAACCTAACTGGAATATCTAGACCTTCTTCTTGTTCTAGTTTATCTAACCATTTTACTCTAGGTGTCCCTATACTAGGCCTATTAGTAACTCTTTATATAGGTGCTCTGTTTCTTATATAACCTAGTATAGCTAACCTCTTGTCTAGCTTTTGCTCTTACTATATAATAATTCTTTGTTTAAACTTATCTATAGTTTCCTGTTTTCTATATCTTGCAGCTAGATCCTTAAAGTCGTCTTACTTTATAATTTTAGTATTAACTTTTTAATCTTTAGGCTGAATACTATGTTTACCTAGAATTGCTATAGTCCTTATTTGTTTTTTAAAATCTTAGTTCCCTAATAACGTTCTTACTTATTCCCCAAACTTATAGTTCTTAAACTTGCGTCCTATACTTATTCGTTTATTACTAAACTAAGTTACTACTCTTTCCTATTGGTTTTTATTTATTATGGGCTCTTAAGCTGTTCTTATTACGTCTTGCGAGTCTAGAGCTTTCCTTATCTCTTCTTAAGAATCTTAGACCTATGGCCTTTTACCTTTTATAAGTAGTGAGCTAGCACTAGCAGTCGTCTACTTGCTTAATTATCTCTAGATATTACTCCTTCTATTTTATAAAGCAATAGATGCTATATCTAATGGTGTTATAACGCCCATTACTAATCTGCGTTCTATAGTAGTTTTAGTCTTTACTTCTATTACATTATTAAGGTTTAAGTACTCCTAGTTAGCCTCCTTTTCTTCCTTATTACTATTAATTAATAAGTACTCTAACTCTATTGTTACTATTACTAATCTTTATCCATATATTGCTTTAATATCTTAATCTAGCTTATAAAGTTAATTTTATTCTTTATCTAACTCTTTAATACCTTTAAGTCCTTATAACTCTAGCTCTTATAGTTAATAGCTTGCGCTATACTTAGCGTCTTTATAAATTTAGTATGCGTTATTATAATAAAACGCAAAGTGTTTAATTAAATACTCCTTAGTCCCGCGCAATATCCCTATATCTATATTATTATACTCTAACGACCTAGTGCCCTTTACTACGTGGTTACTCTAACTACCTCTATAGTCTTTAGCGAAATGACCTTGTTTTCTATAATTTATATAAGCTCTATCTTTAAACCATCTTTCTTATTATAGAGTCCGCCTAAATATCTTCTGCTGCTAAGATCCCTGGTTTAGCCTCTACTCCCTAGTCCTATAATTACTTAATCCTTAACCTCTAGGTTTCTATAGTTTCTTTATCTATTTTTTAGATTCTTTGGTACCGCTTAGGTCCATTAGCTCTACGCCATTCTATAGTTTTTGGCTCTATATTTACCAATGCGTGCTCTACGCCTTATATAACTATAGAACTCTATCTTGCCCTTTCTTAGCTTATTACCTTTAATAGATCCTATTATTAATCTTTATTAACTAATCTATTAAGTCTTATAGACTTTCCACATCTTCTATTAGGATAATTACGTCCTAGACTTTAGCCTTAAGTCCCTATTTATACTGTGCCATAAGCGCCTTATTATTCCATTTAACCTATATAGCCAGCGTCTAAAACTGTATTATATACTCTATTACTAAGGTTTATTATACTAGGTTCTAAAGCTTTTATTCTGCTATAGTTATTGCCTTTAGGTCTCTAAATATCTATATTAACTGTTTTATAAACCTATTCTAACTGGCAAATATATACCATACATCTTAGTTAGTGGTTATCATACCATTTACCTGTATTTTGGTAAGATAAGGTTTAAACCACTTAAGTGCTTATCCTATTAGGAACAACCCTACATACGCCACTTAGTCTAACAATATTACCAACTTTGCTCCCTTCTATATAACCTTAAAATGCATCTATATAAGGAACCCCTTGAGCTTTAACTTCTCTCCTAAGAACCGTTTAATTAAAGGTAACTTAACCTTTACTACTCTAATTCCATTAATGCGTTCTTTAAGTATCCTATTATTATCCTATAAGTGATTAACTATTTCCTATAACTAACCTCTTATAACCACTTATAAGTCCATATCTACTATACTAGTATCTCTACCTAAGGTAGTAGCCGCCGCCGATAGTATTATAACTGGTACTTTAGGTGGCATGTTATTTGACTTTATTTAACACTATAACCGTGGTAGTAAATATGTAACGGAACCTTATAGCAAAAACTATGATGGGTCCTATTATTGGGCTAGGTATATAGATATAAATAGGTTAACAACATAATAATAACTAGTAGAGTGGTTGCCTAACAAATTAACTCTAATTATATTTTAAGATTTACTACAAAGAGAGAACTATCTGGGTAGGGACTGTGGTCCTTTAAATACACAACTATACGCCTAAGAAACCCCTTCGCTCTGTAAGGTACGTGTGCTCTATCTACTCTATTATAGATTATATAGATTATATAGATCACACAGATTATATCACGTAACCTCGGCTACTATTCCTCGTCACATAGTTCCACTAGATCTATCCTGGACCATACCTATATTAACCAACTAGCTTCCGCCGACTCCTCTCCTAGTAGTTATAACATTGTACTTAAGCTGTCCATAACAAGGGGTTATTAGTATATTAGCGTTATTTTTACTCCCTTTAGCTCTTATTATATCTTTTAAAGGTTATCCTTTATATCCTATTAATACGTCCTCTTCTATATTAGCCGGATCTCCGCAATTTAGAAGTTATCTATATTACTATCCGTTTTACTTCTATAAGTAGAGTCCTCCTTAACTATAGTACTTTAGGTAAGTATCCTTATTAGTACAAAGTTCCTACTAGCCTTATAGTAGGTATCTTCTTAAGTAAAGGCTAAGTCATAATCCCTAATATCCTACTAATAGATAGGGTTAGCTTTCGCAGCTAATATCTTACGGTTAGTCCGAATTTCTCTAATAAAGGAGGGTAATTTTAGTCTATTATCTGGCTAGACAAACTATCTCTATTATATATTTAGCCAAATATTAAAATAAAATATCTATTTTTAGTTAAGAATTATATTATAGGACCCTATGTCTAGGATATAGAAGAGGATACTAAATTAGTATTATCCATTAATAGCGATATATAGCTTTAGAATATAGGTAACTAGCTTACCAGCTTAGCCGTTATAGCCTTTTACTTAAATAGGCTTTTTTAGTTGGGTAATATTTATATTTAGGAACTTAACAACATTATTTATATAAGTAGTATTTATAAAGGTAAAGATATTTACTCTAGTGTTAATAAGGGTAGTTGTATTAACTCTATATCCATTTTAAGATACTATATATAAAACTGTAAAGTGTTTTCTACCTATTAGCTAATTTAGATTAATCTCTTTAAGATTAATAAGATACCCTAGGGGGGAGCCTTTCCCTAAGGTTCTTTTTTTTTAACTTATTAGACGTTTCTTCTTCCTCTATCTCCTTAATATTAACTATATCTTTTAGCTCTATACAAGACAAGGTAATGTAATTATCCTTTCCACAATTAAAGTATATAACTATAGTAGGGTTAATTAGGGTATTATAATAAGCATTAGCTAGTTAGGCAAGGCTTAGAAGTAAGTAATTAAAACCGCTTTTAGTATAAGGGCAGTTATAGTTTATCTTTTAATATTAGCTCTTATTAGCGTAGCGGATAGGTTTTAGTTGCTATAGAACCACTTTAGTTAATTAAAATAAGTATTAATTTATTTTAGTTCTAAATCTAGTAACAAATATTAGGCTGCGAGTTTTTAGTAGGTTAGTAGGTTATCTAAAGCTACTATAATCTTCTCTTATAGTTAGACTGTTAGTTTATTATATAGATCTAAATAGTAGTTCTTTAAGGGAACCTAGCCTTTACCTATTATATAACAGAACCTTGTAGCAAGAACTACGGTGGGTCCTATTATTGGGCTAGGTATGTAGATATAAACAGGTCAACAACATAATAATAACTAGTAGAGTAGTTACCTAACAGATTAACTTTAATTGTATTCTAAGATTTATTATAAAGAGAGAACTATCTAGGTAGGGACTATAGTCCTTTAAATACACAACTATACGCCTAAGAAATCCCTTCGCTTTATAAGGTACGTGTACTCTGTCTACTCTAGTACGGATTATATAGATTATATAGATTACACAGATTATATTATATAACCTTAGCTACCATTCCTTATTATATAGTTCCACTAGATCTATTCTAGACTATATCTATATTAACCAACTAGCTTCCACCAACTCCTCTCCAAGTAGTTATAACACTATACTTAAGCTGTCCATAACACCATCTCCCTCCTCTTTATCTTTATCCTTAAAGATTCCTAACATCTCCAAGTCGTCCACTAGAGGTATAATGTCCGTTTAATTAATTTGGTTAATATCCTTACTTATTATATCTAAAGCTTCTTCTTCTTCTTCTATAGCTTATTAGTCTTGCACCATTACTACAATACTATCTCTAGGTAAGATAATACCGTCTCCGTATTCTTATTATGCGAAAGAGGGGTTAATTTATGTCGCGCTAGTAAGTCCTTTATCTTAACAACCTTTCTCTTGCTTAGAGTGCACTAAAGCAAACATTTAATTATCCTATAACGTTCGCTCCGTCTCTAACGCTAAGTATGCATATCCTATAACTCTTAATAGTCTTTAGGTTCCCTAAGTAACTTATTATAGGGTCTTATATTTAATCTACCGCTAAGAAACTTAACAGTAAGCTGGCCTCTATGCTGCTTAAGGTTTAACGTATCTTAGAAGAATCCACACGTGTTCTTAAAGCTCAGCGTCTAGCTTATACTTATCTTTAACGCCTTAAATGTGTTTATAAGAAGGTTTATTCTAAGGAGTAGAAACTTGTTTAATAGGGTCTGTTTAAGCTAAGTAATAAAAGAATAGACTTTTCTCCTGTAAGGGAAACAACTCTAAGTAGCTTAGTAATTGCTCCTCTTAGGTCCCCCTTAGGTAACTTATTCTTTAGCAATCCTTCTTTATTAATGCTACCTAACCTACTTTCTTCTAATACTCCTATACCTTTCCTATAGCGTCCTCTAGATTGCTTAGTGGTTTCTAGGTAGTCTTACTATAGCCTATCCATTTTACTTTATACTATATTTTGTTATCTACATCCTTATAACTAATAATCTTTAAAACTTGCTACTTATCTTCTTCTTACCCTCTATATATATCTGCCTTATAGACTAGTGATTTAACACCTCTATATACTAGCTCTAGCATTACAATATGCTATATAGGGTAAATTTTTATTTTAGCTAGTAGGTTTAACTTAAACATAACTAATAAAATTCTTTATGTAATTTTAAAAGGTCCTAGTCTAACATAGTCTAACTTCTTACTTAGTTGTTAACTCTTAAATTTTTTTAATAGTAGCTACACTTTATTTCCCTCCTTAAGATCTGGTCCCTTAGATCTCTTAGTATTATAGTACCTTTTTATTTGCTCTTGTACTAGTTTAGCTATTTCTTTAAGGTCTATATAAAGGTTTATTAAAGTCTCTATTCTTTCTTTAGCTATGCTACTTATCTTCTTTGCTTAATATGGCGATAATAATAATCTTAGCTTATACCTATAATTTGCCTTAAATAGTAACGTTCCCATTACTTCTTATAGTGTTGCGTTATATATAAACTGTATAATTAGTAATAATAATACCTAATTGTTCTGTGCATAATTAATATAGTGCCTTAGATACTGTTCTAGTGTCTAGTTTAATCTTTCTGTTTATCTATCCGTCTGCAGATAATACGCCATTAAGGTTACTACGCGAACTCCTTATACCGCCAAGAATACCTCCTAGAATGCTGCTATAAATCTTAGATCTCTATCTAATACAATCTTGCTTAGTGCTCTATGTCTTATAAATACTTCCTTAATATAAATTCTAGCGACATCCTCTGCTAATATCTCTTCTGTATATACTATAAAGTATCCCCACTTTATAAGCTTATCTACTATTACTAAGATTGCATCGTAATCTTGTCCTATAATAGGGTCTTTTAACTTTAGTAACTTAATAATAAAGTCCTATAATATGACTTCCTATAGTCTTTCTGGTATTTTAACAGGTTATAGCCCTCCGTATAGCTTATACCTTATTAGTTTATTCCTTTAGCAATTTGGATATTCTCTTATAACTTGTCTTACTAGTTCCTAGATTTCTTAAACAATATATTTCTCTTAAAGTCTTAACACTAAGCCTATAGCTCCGTTGTGTCCTTAAGTTAGTCCCTTATAGAATAACTTAATAAACTCTTTTATAATAGACCTTAGAATATAGGTTACTTCTCTATTTTTATACTGTTCTATATCTAGATCCTCTACCTATACTACTTAGATCTTCTGCGTCTAATTACTCTCTAGTGATTTATAGATCTGCCCTTCTCTGGTTGCTGTAATCTTTAGATAATTATACATAATTAATCCGTCTTAATCCTTCCGCAATAAAGCTCCTAATGGCTTTTTATTATTTTATAGTTTAGCCTTTCTGCTTAGAGTATCTGCTTATGTATTATCTGTACCCTTGGTATACTAAATCTTAAAATGGTATTCTATAAGCATTTCCACCTATCTAACCTGTCTTTAGTTGAGTTCCTTTATTAATAGAAATCCTATAAGGTTCTTATAGTCCATCTTAACCATAAATGGTTTCTCTGTACCTTATAAGAATGCTCTCTATTTCTTTAATACTGTAACTATACCTAACAACTCCTTATTATAGATATTATAGTTTAGTTCTAGTGGTGTTATCTTCTAACTATAGTATACTACTGGATGCTATGCGTCCTAATGCTTCTATAGTAAATATGCTCCTAGTGCAAAGTCTAATGCATCTATCTTAATAACCGTTTCTAACTTTAGTTAGTAGATTTTAAGGATTAATTCCTAGGTAAACAACTCTTTAAGTTCTTAAAATAGCTTTCTCTACTTACTACCCCAAACCTACAGTTTCTCCTTTTTTGTTAACCTTATAAATGGCTTAATACTTTTTAACTATTGTACCATAAACCTCCTATAGTAATTATAAAACCCTAGGAATAACCTTAACTATATAACATTCTCTAGTTCTTGCCAACTCACTATAGCTTTAACTTTCTTTAGGTCTATACTAATTCTTCCTAATTCTATAATAAATCCTACAAAATTAGTCTTTCTTATAAAGAACTCGCATTTCTTAATTGCTACTAGTATTTATTCTTCTTATAGTCTTTTTAAAACCCATTTAACGTATTCCTTATATTCTTTCTCGCTCTCTAAGTAGATAATAATATTATTAAGGTATACTATAATAAACTTATTAAGGTGTTCTTTTAATATACTATTAATTTATTTCTAGAACATTACTAGTACATTTATAAGCCTAAACTGCATAACTAATAGTTTATATAGTCCTTCCTTAATTCTAATCTAATGGTATACCCACCTTAGATCTATCTTTGTAAAGATCTTTACGTTACCTATCCTATCTTAGATTTCACTAATTAAGGGTAAAGAATACCTATCCTTTCTAGTAATGCTATTTAACTGTCTATAGTCTATACATATCCTAAGTTTTCCATTTTTCTTTAGAATGAATAATACTGGATATCCTACTAATAACTATAATGGTCTAATATATCCCTTTTATAAGTTCTCCTAGACAAACTCCTTAAGCGCCATTAACTCTGTTTTAGTAAGCTTATAGATTAAAAAGAACTTTAAACTTATTCCTTCTTTTAACTCTATCTTATAGTCCCATGCTATATATTCTAACAGCTTTTCACTTTCTAGTAACCATAACTTTTTACTATACTTGTGGTATCTCTTTGGTATATAACTTAAGCCTCGCTTAGTCTCTTTGTATATTGCTCCAACTTAGTACTATACTAACTTAGCTTACTGTTATATCTTGCGTTATTAAGTATCTCTAATATTAACCTAACCTATAACCTAATTAACCTTTAGATTATATTTCTGTAACTAAGGTATTCCTAGTATTGCCTCGTTCTTTCCCAATAGTAGGATATTAAAAGACACTTTAACTAGTCTCCCTTTAATAGTTAACTAAATAGGTCCTATTTTAAGATTAATAATACCTCCTCTATAGGCTATCTAATCTCCTAAAATCGTTATAAGCGAATGTAGGTATTCCTTTTGTCTATATAGTAACCCCATTCTCTCTACTACTACTGGTAACACATAGTTTCTTATTACTCCACTATTTATTAACGCTTTAAACTGCTAATCTTACCACTTAACTTATAAGTTTAGGTATTATCCTTAAATTCCTTTAAGGGTTTAAGGCTCTACTACTAGTTCCCTCTAGTCCTATAGGCCTCCCCTTTTCCTAACTATTAGCTGCTAGATCCTGTTTATACTTAATCCACTTTTAGCTAATACTTAGTTTACTTCTTTTCCTCTATATACTATAGATAAGTGTTCTCTAGGCAGTCCCATCACTATTGTCCATCTAGGTATTCTTCTATAAGAAATCTTCTAGGTTAAAGTATTAGGTCCCCTTAACTCTATACCTCTACTAGGTGCCATCTATATATATACTTAGTATCTTTAAACCGTTTCTCCTCTGGTGCCTAATATATCCTTACTAGGTACTTCTAGTTTTTATTCTTTGGTGCTCTATATATATTATATACGTTATCTATATAAGCTATCTACAATAATATATAGTATACTAGGTAACTTAAGTTAACTCTTAACTTATTTTTATTCTTAAGTTTAAACTAATACCTAGTTAACCTAACTACTAGTATTTCTGTTGCGGGTATTAAGATTTATTATTTACTTCTCTAGTCCCTAGATCCCTCTTCTAGGTTCCTTAATATTATAATTAATACTCCTTTAATATAACTTATACGTTTTTCCGTAATAGGTTAGTCTTAGACAACTTTTTTATCTAGCCATATATAAAAGTCTTCCTATTTATTATTGTGTTATTGCCTATACCACTTTCCATATAACTGGTTTAGTATATATAGTCTGTCTATAAGAAAGTACCTTATTATTACTGCATTATAATATCCTTTGGTATGTCTTTCTTTAAATCTAACTGGAATATCTAGATCCTCTTCTTATTCCAGTTTATCTAAATATTTTACTCTAGGTGTCCCTATACTAGGCCTATTAGTAACTCTTTATACAGGTGCTCTATCCCTTATATAACCTAGCATAGCTAACCTCTTGTCTAGCTTTTGCTCTTGCTATATAATAATTCCTTACCTAAACTTATCCATAGTTTCTTATTTTCTGCGTCTTGTAGCTAGATCCTTAAAGTCGTCTTACTTCCTAATTTTAGTATTAACTTTTTAATCTTTAGGCTAAACACTATATTTACCTAAAATTACTATAGTCCTTATTTATTTCTTAAAATCTTAGCTTTCTAATAACGTTCTTATTCGTTCCCTAAACTTATAGTTCTTAAACTTGCGTCCTATACTTATTCATTTATTACTAAACTAAGTTACTGCTCTTTCCTATTAGTTTTTGTCCGTTATAGGTTCCTAAGCTGTCCTTATCGCGCCTTATAAGTCTAGAGCTTTCTTTATCTCTTCTTAAGAGTCTTAAACCTGTGGCCTTTTGCCTTTTATAAGTAGTAAGCTAGCACTATGTCACGGAGTGAGTACAAGCGATGATAATATATAGCGAAGTAGATATTATTAAGCTATGTATATAAACTATGTAATAAAGTTAAGACGTTGCATAAGGAAAGGAAAGTAGGAAATAGGGGAAAAAGGGTATATAACGTTTGCTTGGTTGCTAGGTTAACGGGTACTATGCTACGCATAGGCAGGGTAGAGCTTAGGTGGCGGTTCTGGTAGAACTTAGCAGAATTCGGCAGTTAGAGGTCCTTGAAGTTGCCAGTTAGCAACTCCAATAGTAGAGACAGCAGATTGCGGCGGAATACGGCAAATTGCTATCAGATTGCCGTCTCGTGGTCGGTCTTCGGTTGTTCAGTTAGTGGAAACAGGTAAACGTGTGTAAGGTGTTACGGGGGTGTCCCGTAACAGTACCCCCCCTTTAAACTCGAGCATCTGCGAGATGGGGCTATAGTAGTTCTAGATAGAGTTCGTGAAAGTCTTCTATGGCTTGTGTAAGTCCTACAGAGTCAGCAGGTTCCCATAAGGGTTCAGTAAAACCTCTCCATTTTATAAGATATATATATTTACGTTTCTATTTATCATACTTAATATTATTAACTCTTTTAACGAGGTACTTATCCTTACTATCCACTTTAACTAGTCGGGGAGGGTCTTAGATCTGTCCAGGTAGGGCGTCTAATATAGGGGCGGCAGGGCGGAGGACTGACATATAGAATATAGGGTGGATTTTAACCGTATCAGGGAGCTTCAGTTAGTAGGCATAAGGAGAGATAACTTTTTCAACCTTATAAGGGCCAGCGTTCTTCTAATTAAGTTTCTTAGTAGGTTGTTTTATGTTTAGATTTCTTGCATCTAGCTAGATAAAGTCACTAATTTAGTAAGCTGATGCTAGGGTTCAGTTCTTATTTGCTATAGCTTCATAGATAGACAAGGCCCATGTTATTTCGTTAATAAGGAACTTCTATAGTTCTTCTATCTTCTTTACAAATTCGTTTGCTTCTGCAACTTATAAGGCCTAATAAGCTGGACAAGAAACATTACTAAAGGGTTTAAAACCCATTCACAGGTACTAGCCGTAATTAGCTAGGAACAGGGAGACCTTTACAGTTTCTAAAATAGAGTTATTTGTAGTAAACTTAGTAAATACAAGCCAGTCTATCTAGTCGTCCTGTAGATACAACATGTATATCCAAATATACTGTTCTATTATAGCATTTGTACATTCCGTTTAACCATCCGTTTCTGGGTAATATGCTATAGACAACAGTGCTTTAATACAGAGTTAGGTAATTAGTTCTTTTTAAAACACCAAGACAAACTAGCGGCCTCTATTAGAGACAATTATTTTAGGGAGTCTATAGAGTTTCTATACATGATCCAGGAATAGTTAGGCAACAATAGGTGCTAATATATTAGGGCAGGCAATCAAGTATCTCATCTTAGATAGTTGGTCTATAACTACTATAATATTTGTGCAGCCTTTACTTTTAGGGAGATCAACAACGAAGTTAATTAAGATATCCTTCCATCTTCGGTCCGGAATAGGCAGTGGCTTTAGAAAGCCGTTATATGTCTTATACAAAGCTTTAGCTCGTCGGCAGGTATAGCAGCTGGAGATATACCTTCATATTATATTATGCATATTTGGCCAGTAGTACTCCCATTAAAGTAGCTCTAGGGTTTTTCCTTGGCCTAGGTAGCTAGCTACTAGTAGGTCATATACATGTTTAAGGAGCTTAAGCTTAAGTTTATTATAATTAGGGACAACTAGGCGGTTCTAGTAGTATAAGTAGTCTCCACAAACTTCACATTTACTTAGAGAGATCTTTTTAGAGCGTTTAACGCTATCTTAAATTAGCTTAAGTGTCTCTTGGATAAACTTATCATTTGGGTATTTATTAATTATAATCTATTTAATTAATCAATTAGTTATTTTAAGGATATATACCATAAGGTCTTTAGCCAGGGGATTAAATAATTCAGGACAAAGTAGGGTTTATTTACAGTAGGCGCGCGCTTTTTTCTATACTGTTATGTCTTATAAACATCGAGTTAGGGCATTAGGTTTTTAACCTTAAACGCCTAGGTAGTACGTAATTAAGAATTGGAATTAAGACAGATATTCTAACTAGCGGGCTTAATAATAACTTAGCTGTTTTATGGTTATAAAGTACTATAGATTCTTATGGTCGCTAAAGACCTTAATTGGAAATCCAGCGCCTTCTAGTTTAGGTCGCCATTATTCGAAATATCTAATAATAGCTAACAATTCTTTATCGTAGATCTTATAGTTATATTCGGCTAAACTTAGTTGTTTTAAAAAGTATGCTATAGGGTACAGTACCCCTTCTTTATTATACTGAGACAGAATGCCTCTAGTAACGTAGTTAGATAAGTTAGCTTTTATAACACTCTTTCAGTTTAGGTTAAAGTGTTAAAGTATAGGTGCGGTAGTGAATATAACTTTTAGATAGGCAAAGGCCTTCTTACATTCCTTATTAAAGATAAAGGCTTTATCCTTTTGGGTTAGAGCCACAAGAGGTAAAACTAGGGTAAAGAAGTTATTAATAAACTGTTAATAGAAATTAGCAAATCCTATAAAGGCTCTTACGTCCTTAACGTTCTTAGGTTCTTGCCAGTTTACAATTACTTTAATCTTCTTTAGGTCCATTTATATGCCGTCTATAGAGATAATAAGTCTAAGATATAGAACTTCTGTTTTATAGAACTCGCATTTATCTACATCTAATTATAGTCTAGCTCCATGTAGGGCTTCCAAGATAAGGTTAACATATTTCTTATATTCAGCCAGGTTATTGCTATATACTAGGATGTTGTCAATATAAGCAGTATAGAAAACGTCTAGGTAAGGTCATAAGGTATTATTTACAAAGTGTTAGAATAAACTTAGGGCATTCATAAGGCCAAACGGCGTCACTAAGTATTCAAATAGTCCGTATCTAGTACGGAATACTATAAGCCATTTATCTCCTTTTGCGATACGGAGGCGGTTAAATGCGTGGATAAGGTCAAGTTTTATATAGTAGCGAGCCTTACTTAATCGGTTTAGTGTCTCTTAAATTAACAAAAGCGGGTACCAATTCTTAATAGTAATAGCGTTAAGAGCTTAGTAGTCTACATAAAAGCACAGACCGCCGCCAGGTTTCTTAATAAAGATTATAGGTGCAGCTATAGGCAAAGAGCTTGCTCTAATAAATCCTTTACTTAGGTGTTCGTCCAAGTACTTCCGCAACACTTAGAGTTCATTTTAGGATATTCTATATAAGGGTCCAAATCCTAGTTGTTTTTCTTCTTTAAGTACAATCTTATGGTTATATGGTTAGTGCTCCACTAACTTATCAGCTTCCTTTTATAAAAATACTTCCAGATGCTTATAATGGCATACTAGTACTTTCATAGCAGGGTTAGTGTGCTTCTTTAGTGCTAGGGCCTTTTTAATATCGGCTATTATAACGGCGAAGATTATATGTTTAGGTTTCCTGGCAAGTTATACTAATAGGGTAGCTCCAATTATATAGATATCCATAGAAAGGGGGGCGAGTTGCCAGCTAGCAACTTCCTTTTAATTATCTACTATTTCTTATTTAACTTTAGGTTTAGTATTAGGTACAGAGTTAGTATTAAATTTAGGTTCGGGTTCTTCAAGTATCCTTTTTATAGTAGAATACCAGTTCTTCTAGTACTTTCGTATATTAAGCTTAAGTTTAGGCTTCTACTTAATTCGGGATAGTACAGTAGTTAGGGTCAGTTTGTATGGTTTAATATAATTTTTAGGTTCTTAGTAGAATCAGGTAGACTTTTTAGGTATAGGGTAGACGTCAGTAGAAATTTTAGACTAATAGATCCTAGTGGATTTTTCAGATTTTAGTTTAGGGTCTAAGCAGCAAGTTATAAGGCACTTCTGCTTACAATAGGAGGCAGTAAATAGAAGCTTAAGGTTGTCCTAATTAATAGTTACCTTATATAGCTTCATCCAAGGTTATCTAAGTATCACTAAGTAACCTAAAGTGGTAATAAAAAGCTTAATCAGTTCTTTATAGTTTAGGTATCAGAGTCTTAGAAATACTACGTGGGTAATATAGCCCAAGACAGTGCGTTTGCCATTAAATCCAAATACGTCAATATGCCAGTCAAGGGGGGTCAGAGTAAAACCATTATCTTACACAAAGATCTTGTTAATAAATCCTATGCCACTGGCTCTTATATTAATTAGGACTTAAGTATTAACCTATTAATTATTCTGCCAAAGACGACAGTTAATAGTTATGCTATAATCCTAAGAGTTAGAGTTCATAACATCTAAAGCATTCAACAAGATCCTAAGGCAGCGCCATCCTAGAGAGCAACTTAGCTCCAGGACCTTCCTTTTAAAGGCAATCAGGGTGGAGTTCTCATAGCGTGTCGGTTATAGCTTCGTCCTTATAAGTGGTACTTACTAGATGCGGGGCTAAAACTAGGTGGAGATTAGGGATAGTAACTAAAGGATCAATACGGTAAACAGCTACTAGTGTTAGCCGTTTATAATTCGCGTTGGGGCATAGGGACGGAGCAGTAGTTAAAGAGGTAAGAGCTACTTTTACACTTAAAACAGAGGCCTAGCTTAGTGCATTATTCTTATTTAGAGGACCCTAGTGGGGCATATCCTAGGGTTCTAGTGTCGATATCCATAGCGTCACGGTGCTTAGGCTAAGATAATAACTTAGTAGACGTTTACAGGTTTATCATATTATATTAAAAAGCGGACTTCGGTATCAGGCGTAGTATATCATTATATTATTTATTAATAACATTTACGCAGGCGTTAAGAGCTCCTAGTAGGTCTACACCTATTAGGGAGGTTTTCAGTTCGGGGCTTAGGGATTCAATAAGGCTATTAATTAGTGCGGAGTCGTTCCAGCCTATTTCTTTTACATAACGGTTAAATTCGGAGAAGTATACTAGGAAGCTTTTTATTCCTTAAGTTATATAGTTTATCTTTCTCTAAGCAGTAGCTTGGCGGTTTAGGTCACCATATATAGCTTCAAGAAGTACAATTAGGCTTAGTACTAAGTTTGGTTAAAGAGGTTTAATAAGGTCAGCTATATCTCCTCCTAATCAACTTAGGGCGTAGCAGAGTCGGTTAGCTTTAGTTAGGTAGCGGTTAGCGTTACCAGTTAGCTTATTTTTAAGCCAGCTTAGAAATAATTGGAGTTCTTATCGTTTACTAGTAAATATTAGAGGGTTTAGTAGTTGTTTAGATTATTACAGTGTAGTAGTTAGTTTAGGGTAAGTAACTACTATAGGTTTGGGGCTTTTGTTCCACGTATTTATCTCCAGAGATAGTATTCGGTCTTAGGGCCCTAATATAGGCATCTTAAGGGTGCGGATTTCTTCTTAGAGGTCTTTAATTAATTGCTAGTATTATGCTTCTTATCCAGCTTATTATTAAGTTAAAGTGGCTTGGTTCTATACAAGGGCGTCTATAAAGGACTTCTATATTTCTGCTAATTATTCTTAGAGTACGGATATAATGCCAACGGCTATTATAGGGGCTTTGGGGTCATTCTACATTTTGGAGGGTAGTATATAGGGTTAACGCAATATAGTGTTACGGAGTAAGCATAAGCGATAATAATATATAGCAAAGTAGATATTATTAAGCTATATACATAAACTATATAATAAAGTTAAGACGTTGCGTAAGGAAAGGAAAGTAGGAAATAGGGGAAAAAGGGTATATAACGTTCGCTTAGTTGCTAGGTTAACGGGTACTGTGCTACGCACAGGCAGGGTAGAGCTTAGGTGGCGGTTCTAGTAGAACTTGGCAGAATTCGGCAGTTAGAGGTCCTTGAAGTTGCCAGTTAGCAACTCCGACAGTAGAGACGGCAGATTGCGGCGGAATACGGCAGATTGCTGTCAGATTGCCGTCTCGTGGTCGGTCTTTGGTTGTTCAGTCGGTGGAAACAGGTGGACGTGTGTAAGGTGTCACGGGGGTATCCCGTGACACACTAGCAGTTATCTACTTACTTAATCTTCTCTAAATATTACTCCTTCCATCTTATAAAGCAATAGAAATTATATCTAATGGTATTATAATACCCATTACTAATCCGCATTCTATGGTGGTTTTAGTCTCTGCTTCTGTTATATTATTAAGGTATAAGTGCTCCTAGTTAGCCCCATTTTCTTCCTTATTACTATTAATTAATAAGTACTCTAACTCTATTGTTATTATTGCTAATCTTTATCCGTATATTACTTTAATATCTTAATCTAGCTTATAGAGTCGATCTTATTCTTTATCTAACTCTATAGTTCCTTTAAGCCCTCTTAACTCTAGCTCTTGCGGCCAATAGCTTACGCCATACTTAGCGTCTTTATAAATTTGGCATACGTTATTATAACAAAACGTAAAGTATTTAATTAAATACTCCTTAGTCCCGCGCAATATCCCTATATCTATGTTATTATACTCTAATAACCTAGTGCCCTTTACCGCGTGGTTACTCTAACCACCTCTATAGTCTAGCAAAATAACCTTGTTTTCTATAATTTATGCAAGCTCTATCTTTAAACTACTTTTCTTATTATAGAGTCCGCCTAAATATCTTCTACTATTAAGATCCCTAGTTTAGCCTCTGCTCCCTAGTCCTATAATTACTTAATCCTTAACCTCTAGGTTTCTATAGTTTCTTTATCTATCTCTTAAATTCTTTAGTACCGCTTAGGTCTATTAGCTCTGCGCCATTCTATAGTTTTTAGCTCTATATTTGCTGATGTATATTCTGCGCCTTATATAACTATAGAACTCTGTCTTGCCCTTTCTTAGCTTGTTCCCTTTAATAGATCCTATTATTAATTTTTATTGCTTAATCTATTAACTCTCTTAGAGTATCCGTATCTTCTATTAGAATAATTACGTCCTGGACTTTAGCCTTAAGTCCCTATTTATACTATACCATAAGCGCCTTATTATTCTATTTAACCTATATGGCTAGCGTTTAAAACTATGTTATATACTCTATTGCTAAAGTTCATTGTGCTAGGTTCTAAAGCTTTTATTCTGCTATAGTTATAGCCTCTAGGTCTCTAAATATCTATATTAACTATTCTGTAAACCCGTTCCAACTGGCAAATATATACTATATATCTTGGTTAGTAGTTATTATGCTATTAGCCTATATTTTGGTAAAATAAGGTTTAAACCACTTAAGAGCTCATCCTATTAGAAACAATCCTGCGTACGCCACTTAGTCCAATAATATTACTAACTTTACTCCCTCCTATATAACCTTAAAATGCATCTGCGTAAGGAACCCTTTAAGCTTTAACTTCTCTCCTAAGAACTATTTAATTAAAGGTAACTTAACCTTTACTGCTCTAATTCCATTAATGCGTTCTTTAAGTATCCTATTATTATCTTATAAGTGATTAACCATTTCCTATAACTAACCTTGCGTAACTATCTAAGAATCCGTGTCTACTATACTAGTATCTCCACCTAAGGTAGTAGCTGCCGTCAATAGTATTATAACTGGTGCTTTGGGTGGCATGTTATTTAACTCTTATTTAATACCGTAACCTTAATAGTGAATATATAACAAAACCTTGTAGTAAGAACTACGGTAGGTCCTATTATTGGGCCGGGTATATAGATATAAACAGGTTAACAATATAATAACAACTAGTGGAGTAGTTGCCTAACAGATTAACTCTAATTATATTCTAAGATTTACTATAAAGAGAGAACTATCTGGGTAGGGACTATGGTCCTTTAAATACACAACCATACGCCTAAGAAATCCCTTTGCTCCATAAGGTACGTGTGCTCTATCTACTTTATTATAGATTACACAGATCACATAGATTATATAGATTACATTACGTGACCTTAGCTACTATTCCTCATCACATAGTTCTACCGGATCCATCCTGGACCGTGCCTATATTAACCAACTAGCTTCCGCCGACTCCTCTCTAAGTAGTCGTAACACCGTACTTAAGCTGTCCGTAATATATTAGGTATAGGAATTAAGTCTAAAACTTAGTAAAGAATTAGTTTGTTTTTATTATTAAGCGCTTATAGTTATAATAGGTATTCCGTACTTTATTTAGATTAATATAGCTAGTAGCTAGGTGTTATATTATCTTATTAATAGAGGTAAACCAAATAGGTAACTCGTCCTTAAACTTAGTCTAGAGGTATTACTAGGCGTCCCTAATAGTTTAACTAAAGAGGTAGAGTATTTTAGCTTCTTTAGAGGGGAAATAGTTATAATTAATATCAAGCTTTCCTTGTACTTAGATCCTCTAATTTTTAAAAATAGAGTCTATCTCGTTAGATAGTGGTTAAGGGTTAAAAGCTTAATGGATTTTAATTATTTTACCATTATATCTATACTACCTAGGGTGTTATATTTAGTAAAGCAAATAGGTTAACTAGGACTCCTAATAGAGGAGACTAAGCTATTTTATAGGGCTGCGAAACTCTTTAGAATCTTATCTAAAGTCTTCTACATAGCTTAGGCTATAAGGTTATAAATCTATTCGCGTATATTTAGGGTATTATTATTATTATTAATTTCTAATCCTAACTAGATCTTATATTCCTCTTAAGTAAAGGTAGCTCTCTTAGATAAGCTTACTTTAGGTGCTATTATTAGCTACCTAGAAGTTTATTAGTATTATATAGTTTATTTTTAATACTAAGGTCTAGGTTAAGTATAGTCTAACCTATAAGGGGGGGGATATTATTAGAGCCTTCCTAGGCCGTATTTAGTATTTAGTGTTTAGGTATAACGCGTTAATACATTATTACAAATAAAGTTTTTTTTTGGAGTAGGACATTATAGAGGCCTTCCTAGGCTATATAGGGAGAGCTTAATATAATATAACGGGCTTATATAACTGCTTCTAAATCGAAGCTTATAGATTGCTATTATATAAAAATACTAAGCTAAGAAAAAGAAGGAGAAGAAGACTATTAGTAACTAATAAGATATAAAAGGTCGCTAAGACGCTAGTAGTAAGCGAGCTAATAGTGATTTTCTATCCCGGGGATGGAAAATCCTAATTAGTTAGCTCTATAAGCAGTGCTAGCAGAATATGGCAGAATATAGCAGAATTTAACAGGTGACGCGCTCTAGTACCATTATAGTAGGCCCTATAGACTACTTTTAAATACTTAACTTGCTCCTAAATAAGCTTAATATTATAAAGTAGAAGTTCTTAAAGCTCTTAATTAAGAAGTAGAAGTAATAGTAGGGTTGCTAGGAGGTATAAAGTTATAAATATCTTATAGGTTATACGGAAGCCATATAGGCAAAGTATAAGAAGTATTATAAGAAGGCTAATAATACTACGGCATACTATGCAGCAATTATACTTAACCCAACGCTTAAGATAAAGTAGTTTAAGCAGTAATAGGACAATTTAAATAAGAAGTAGAAGTAGATTCTAATAGTTAAAATTTTAGTTAAAGAGCTTTAGCTTAAATATAAGGCAAATATCTATTAAACCTCTTAAACTTACCTACTTTAAATCCTCTATTATGGCGGCTAGTAAAGTTATATACCTTTACTTAAGCTTATAAGCGCCTAAAAACCTTTTGCCTAGTTAATTTAACTTAGCCGCCTAATAAGGATAGCTTTAAATTCTACCTTAATACGAACTATAAGCCTATTAATAAAAACGAACACTTTAATGTAATATAATACTAGCTAGATTGCTATGAAAGTTAGCTAGATCTTACTTGCTTTGACCTTAATATCCTTATAATACCCCCTATATTAGACGAATATAAAAGACTATTTAGCAGTTATAAGATCCTTTTAAAAAACCGTTATTCTTAATTACGAATAGATGTAATTAAGGTAAATAAGTGTCTTTAATACTCGTATAGGCCTCCATAGAAGGGTGCATTTAATAATTAAGAAGTTAGAAAGGTAGAGGGAGAGCCTATAGCTCTATTAATATTACCTATATAGGCTTCTACGGCTTGCAAAGCTGCAGAAACTTAACCTTAACTAGCTATAGTAGTTAAAGAAGCTTAGGGTAAGGGCTTTAAGGAAGGGGATATACTTGGCGATAATATAAGAGTTATTAATAACGATAAGATTATAGGGGAGGGCTTTAAGGAAGTTAATAAACAAATCTAATAACATTTTGGAAAGCTTAACTACCTCCTACTTCTTAAATACAATAATAAAATTATGCTAAGACTTGCTATATATAGTATATATCTACACTAGAGCGCCGCGGCGCTCTTAGCATTAAATCGTATATTTAGTATATAGAGTGGATTTAACCTTAGATCCACGCCACTGTTATAGGACACCTCCGTAACACCTTATACACATCTACCTATTTCTACTAACGCAATAAGAAGAGACTAACCGCGAGATGGCAATTTAATAGCAATCTGCCGCATTCTGCTATATTCTACTAAGTCTACTAAATCCTACTAAGTTTTACTAGGACCGCTCCTTAAATCCTATTCTACTCTATATATATATTAACTAAGCAACTAAACTAATAATATATACACTTTCTTCCTGTTTCCTTACCTTCTCTCCTTATATAACATTTTAACTCTATTATATAGTTTATATATATAGCTTAATAATATCTACTTCGCTATATATTATTACCGCTTATACTCGCCCTGCAATACTACATTGCGTTAACTTTATACACTACCCTCTAAAATATAGAATAACCCTAAAGCCCCTATAATAGCCGCCGGTATTATATTTATACTCTAAGAATAATTAGTAGAGATATAGAAGCCCTTTATAGACGCCCTTATATAGAACTAAGCCACTTTAACTTAATAATAAGCTAAATAAAAAGCATAATACCTGTAAATAATTAAGGACCTTTAAGAAGAAGTCCGCACCCTTAAGATGCCTATACTAAGGCCCTAAGACTAAACGCCTTTTTTAGAGATAAATACTCGGGATAAGAGTCCTAAACCTATAGTAGCTATTTACCCTAAACTAACTACCGCATTATAATAATCCGAATAACTACTAAACCCTTTAGTATTTACTAGTAAATAATAAGAACTCTAATTATTTCTAAGCTAGCTTAAAAATAAGCTAACTAGTAATATTAACCGCTACCTAACTAAAGCTAACTAACTTTGCTACGCCCTAAGTTAACTAGAAGGAGATATAGCTAACCTTATTAAATCCCTTTAACCAAACTTAGTATAAAGTTTAGTTATACTTCTTAAGGCTATATATAGTAACCTAAACCGCTAAGCTACCGCTTAGAGGAAGATAAATTATATAACTTAAGAAACAAAAAGCTTCCTAGTATACTTCTTTAAATTTAACTATTATGCTAAGAAAATAGGCTGGAATAACTCCGTACTAGTTAATAGCCTTATTAAGTCCCTAAGCCCTAAACTAAAAACCTCCCTAATAGGTATAGATCTACTAGGAGCCCTTAACGCCTACGCAAACGTTATTAATAAATAGTATAATAATATACTACGCCTAATACTAAAGTCCACTCCTTAATATAATATAACAGCTTTAAAAATGTTTACTAAGTTATTGTCTTAGCCTAAGTACCCTAACGCTATAGATATTAACATAGGGACCCTAGGGTACACCCTACTAGGATCCCCTAAATAAAAACAACGCATTAAGCTAGGCCTTTACTTTAAGTGCGGAAGTAAGGCTTATATCTTAAAATACTACTCTGTCCTTATGCCCCAATATAATTTATAACAGCTAATACTAGCAACTGTTTACCGCACTAGTCCTCTAGTGACCGCCCCTAGTCTTTACCTAGTTCTAGCCCCGTATCTAGTAAGTACTACTTATAAAGATAAAGTTATAACTAATGTTTTAGAGGAACCCCTTTCCACTTACTATTAAAAGGCATATTTTAGAGTTAAGTTACTCTCTAGGATAGCTATATTATAGGATTTTATTAAATGCATTAAATGTTATAAATCCTAACTCTTAGGATTATAGTATAACTATTAACTACCGTTTTTGGTAAAAAGGTTAATAGGCTAATGTTTAAGTCCTAATTAATATAGGAGCTAGTGGTATAGGATTTATTAATAAGATCTTTATGTAAGACAATAAGTTTATCTTGATACTCCTTAACCGGCATATTAACGTATTTAGATTCAATAGTAAACATACTAACGTAGTTCATCACCGAGTCGCGCATACCACCGAGTCGCGCACTTTTCCAACGCGACACCACCCTCCACTTTCAACACGTGTTTTTTCTACAACTAGTACTAATGGTCCAAATCCAAGAAGCATAAATCATTCTCGCTATTAACGCGATCCAATTCTCTAAAAAACTAAGCCGCCGCGCTGCTATAAAGCTCTACAACGTTCCTAAAGCAACGCTCTGTAATAGGATAAAGGGCTAGCTCCCTAGGGTTAAGACCTAGCCTAATAGTTAAATTTTAACTAAGACCGAGGAAGAGGTAATAGTTTAATATATTTTATACCTGGATTCGCAAGGGTTTCCACCTTAATTAGAGATATAGTGGTAATAGCAAATTGCATTCTTATATTATGTCGCATAGGGCCTATTAGGAAGCAATAGCCCTACCATTTTATCCAGCGACGGAAAGAGCTTAAGACGCGCTTTTCTTATGCCTATAATTTCCAGAGGGCCTTTTATAAAAATCCTAATGCATTAAACGCGTGGTTTTGCCTGGTATTTAATATATATAGTAAGTACGGCGTCCTTAACTGCGATTTCTATAACTTTAATAAGACCGGCTTTATAATGGGCGCAATTTGCCTATTTATAGTTGTTATACGTTCTAATCAACATGGCAAAAGTAAGGCTATTTAACCTAGCAACCGGGAATAGGCGACTGCAATTACCTATATTAGTGGCGATGGTTTTAATATACCCCCTTTTTTGCTTATTTAAGGCCTCTATTACCTTACTTATTGGTATACTAAGGGCGGCATTCCTAATAACTAGGCCATTAAAACAACTTCTAATAGGTAGACTAATAACAAGATAGGCCTAAACTGGATTAAACACTTTAATAAGCATACTAAGGCGCGGATAAAGGGTAGTTATTAGATATTGGTGCTAGACGGGCATAAGGGCCACCAGTTAGTTAATTTTATAAACTACTACAAGGACTATAACATCATTCCCCTTTGTCTCACTCCATATTCCTCCTATATTACCTAGCCTCTTAATATTAGGGTCTTTAGTGCCTTAAAGCGGGCGTATAGGTACAAAATTAATATGTTTATCTAGGCCTATATTAACAACATTACCAAGACTAAGTTCTTTTTAGTGTTTTATAAGGCCTATAAGGCTTCTATAACTAAAGTAAACATTACTAAGGGTTTTTAAGGGGCTGGTCTTATCCTATTTAATCTATAAGCAGTTATTTCTCAGCTAGATATTAAGTTACAGACGCTAACACCTATAGGCCCCTCTAAAGCTGATGCCAACCTTTAGGTCTCCTAGATACCATATAACTTAACTAAGGCCCTTTTATAGTCAACCTTTATAAAAAAAATTAGATTAGTAGTTATTAAGGAAGCTCTCTAACATCAATTTTTTGGCTATTAAGTAAATGGTAAAGGGTATAAAGGTAATAGCCTACTAGAACACCCTTATTATAAAGGAAAACCACATCCTTTAGAAGGCTAATAAGGCCCTTAGTAAGCGCTAGAGGGCTAAAAAAACACGTGTCTATTAGGGAGGTATACTAACTAGAGCAGATGTATGTAATATTTTGGCCCAGAAGAAGGTTAAGGAGTAGGTAGTATAGGATATTTATCAAAATCGGGGTGGCGAAGGGGAGAGGTCAGCTACTATACAGCGCTGTGGCAACTGCAGCATGCCTAGTCATAATGTATAAACGTGCTAGGTGAAAGCGGAAATGTCTAATATATATAGTTCTAAGTAGTTTTAATTAATTTGGCCCGTTGTGGTTGTGCAATTAGTCTTAGAAGTGGTGTCGCGTCGGAAAAGTGCGCGACTTAGTGGTATGCGCGACTCGGTAATAAACCACGTTATCTTGGGCTGTATTACTTATATAGCGGCCCTAAGACTCCAATACCTAAACTATAAAGAATTAATTAAGCTTTTTATGACTACCCTAGGTTACTTAGTAATCCTTAGACAACCCTAGATAAAGCTATATAAGGTAACCATTAATTATAATAATATTAAGCTTCTATTTACTGCCTCTTATTATAAGTAAAAGTGCCTTATAACTTACTACTTAGACCCTAAACTAAAATCTAAAAAATTCACTAGGATTTACTAGTTTAAAATTTCTACTAACGTCTACCCTATACCTAAAAAGTTCACCCAATTCTACTAACCTAAGAATTCTACTAAATTCCACTAATATAATATTTTCACTAACGTCTACTAAGAACCTAGAAGTTATACTAGACCACATAAACTAACTTTAACTACTATACCCCAAACTAAGTAGCAGTCTAAATTTAATATATAAAGGTACTAGAAGAACTGGTATTCTACTATAAAAAGGATACTTAAAGAACCTAAACCCGAATCTAAACCAACTTTATACCTAATACTGAACTTAAAACTACGTAAGAAATTAAGGATAATTTAAGCCCGCTTAATACCTTAGATATTTATATAATTGGAGCTACTCTATTAGCATAACTTGCTAGGAAACCTAAATATATAATTTTTGCCGTTATAATAGCCGATATTAAAAAGACCCTAATACTAAAGAAGCATACTAACCCTACGATAAAAGTACTAGTATACCACTATAAGCATCTAGAGGCATTCTTATAAAAGGAAGCTGATAAGTTAGTAGAGTACTAACTATATAATTATAAGATTATACTTAAAGAAGGAAAACAGCTAGGATTTAAACCCCTATATAGAATGTCCTAAAATAAACTCTAAGTACTATAGAAGTACCTAAATAAATACCTAAGTAAAGGATTTATTAGAGCAAGCTCTTTACCTATAGCTATGCCTATAATCTTTGTTAAGAAACCTAGTAGCGGTCTGCGCTTCTATATAGACTACTAAGCTCTTAACGCTATTACTATTAAGAATTAGTACCCGCTTCTATTAATTTAAAAGATACTAAACCAATTAAGTAAGGCTCGCTACTATATAAAACTTAACCTTATTTATGTATTTAACCGCCTCTATATTATAAAAGGAGATAAATAGCTTACTATATTCCGTACTAGATACAGACTATTTAAATACTTAGTAACGCCGTTTAACCTTATAAATGCCCTAAGTTTGTTTTAATACTTTATAAATAATACCCTATAACCTTACCTGGATGTTTTCTATACTGCTTATATTAACAATATCCTAGTATATAGCAATAACCTAACTAAATATAAAAAACACGTTAACTTTATCCTAAAAGCCCTACGTGGAGCTAGCTTATAATTAGATATAAATAAGTGTAAATTCTATAAAACGAAAGTCCTATACCGTAGACTTATTATTTCTATAGATAGTATATAAATAAACCTAAAGAAGATTAAAGTAATTATAAACTAGTAAGAACCTAAAAACGTTAAGGACGTAGGGGCTTTTATAGGATTTCCTAACTTCTACTAATAGTTTATTAATAACTTCTCCACCCTAGTTTTACCCCTTATAGCTTTAACCTAAAATGATAAAACCTTTATCTTTAATAAGGAATGTAAGAAGGCCTTTACCTATCTAAAAGTTATATTTACTACTGCACCTATACTCTAATACTTTAACCTAAACCAAAAGAGTGTTATAGAAGCTAACTTATCTGATTATATTACTAGAGGTATTTTGTCTTAGTATAATAAGGAAGAAGTATTACACCCTATAGTATATTTCTTAAAATAATTAAGTCTAGCTAAATATAACTACAAGATCTATAATAAGGAATTATTAGCCATTATTAGATGTTTTAAATAATAGTGACCTAAACTAGAAGGCGCCGGATTTTTAATTAAGGTCCTTAGCAACTATAAGAATCTATAGTACTTTACAACTATAAAATAGCTAAGTTATTGTTAAACCCGCTAGTTAGAATATTTGTCTTATTTTTAATTCTTGATTATATACCGCTTAGGCGTTTAAGGTTAAAAACCTAACACCCTAACCCGATATTTATAAGATATATTAATATAGAAAGAAGCGCGCGCCTACTATAACTAAACCCTACTTCGCCCTAAATTATTTAATCCTTTAGCTAAAAACTTTATAGTATACGTCCTTAAAATAACTAATTAATTAATTAATTAAATTATAATTAACAAATACCTAAATAACGAGTTTATTTAAGAGACACTTAAGCTAATTTAAGATGGCGTTAGACGCTCTAAAAAGATCTCTTTAAGTAAATATAAAACCTATAAAGACCGCTTATACTACTAAAACCGCCTAGTTATACCTAACCATAATAAACCTAAGCTTAAGCTTCTTAAATATGTATATAACCTACTAGTAGCTAGCTACCTAGGCTGTGGAAAAACCCTAGAACTACTCTAATAGGAGTACTACTAGCTAAATATATATAATATAATATAAAGGTATGTCTCTAGCTACTATACCTACTAATAAGCTAAAGCTACTACTTATTTTGGACCAAAGATAGAAGGATATCTTAATTAACTTTATTGTTAATCTCCCTATAAGCAAAGGCTGTATAAATATTATAGTAGTTATAGACTAACTATCTAAGATAAGACACCCAATCGCCTACCTTAATATATTAACACCTACCGTTACCTAACTGTTCCTAGATTATATATAGAAACTCTATAGACTCCCTAAAACAATTATCTCCGATAAAGGCAGCTAGTTAATTTTAGCGTTTTAGAAAGAACTAACTACCTAACTCCATATTTAAGCACTATTATCTATAGTATATTATCTAGAAATGGATGGTTAAATAGAATGTGCAAATGCTATAATAGAATAGTATATTTGGATATATATATTATATTTATAGGACGACTAAATAGACTGGCTTGTATTTGCCAAGTTTATAGCAAATAACTCTGTTTTAGAAACTATAAAGGTCTCCTTGTTTCTAGCTAATTATAGCTAATACCCGCAAATGGGGTTTAAACCCTTTAATAATGTTCCTTACCTAGATTATTAGACCTTATAAGTTATAGAAGTAAATAAATTTATAAAGAAGATAGAAGAACTATAAGAGTTCCTTACTGTCGGTATCACCGGGGGGGGTACTGCAATTGCAATATAAGGTAACTGGTTCTTAATTCATTCGTGTCTTCTTCCGTCTACCAAAAGAGAAAGAAAGGGGTAGTAAAGGTCGGACTATCTATCGGGCCGTAGGTGGTCAGGTGACCTACGCTACGCCATACGGCCCCTGCCGCATACGCTCTGCGCATAATGCAATTTACGACCTCTACTCGTACAGACACTTACTAATAAAATAATATTGGCCTAATCTATCTATAAAGCCGCAGCAAATAAGAACTAAACCCTAGCACTGGCCTACTAAATTAGTAACTTTGTCTAGCTAGATATAAGAAATCTAAATACAAAATAACCTTCTAAGAAACTTAATTAGAAGAACGCTGGCCCTTATAAGGTTAAAAAAGTTATCTCTCCTTATACCTACTAACTAAAGCTCCCTAATATAGTTAAAATCCACCCTATATTCTATACGTCAGTCCTCTACCCTACTGCCCCTATATTAGATGCCCTGCCTAAACAGATCTAAGACCCTCCCCTATTAGTTAAAGTAGATAGTAAGGATAAGTACCTTATTAAAAGAGTTAATAATATTAAGTATAATAAACAGAAACGCAAATATATATACCTTATAAGATGGAGAGGCTTTATTAATCCCTTATAGGAACCTATTAACTTTATAGGACTTATATAAGCTATAGAAGACTTTTATAAACTCTACCTAGAACTACTATAGCCCTATTTTATAGAAGCTTAAATTTAAAGGGGGGGTACTATTATAGGATGCCTCTATAATACCTTATACACATCTACCTGCTTTTACTAATATAATAAGAAGAAACTAATCGCGAGATAGCAATCTAATAGCAATCTACTAGCAATCTATAGCAATTTAACAGTAATCTGCCGTATTTTACTATATTCTGCTAAGTCTACTAAATCCTACTAAGTTCTGCCAAGACCGCCTTTTAAATCCTATTCTGCTCTATATATATATCGACTAAGCAACTAAACTAATAATATGTACCCTTTCTTCCCGTTTCCTTACCTTCTCTCCTTATACAACGTCTTAACTCTATTACGCAGTTTATATATATAGCTTAATAATATCTACTTCGCTATATATTATTACCACTTATGCTTGCTTTATAATAGCCATGTTAATCCAACAAGATTACTAAGCCTAGGTTTTCAAGCCTATTAATCTTATTCCTATCTAAACGTTCTCTATAAACTAATATATCTTAATATCTAAAGAGCAAAACATTCTAGTAAAAGAACCAGTAAAAATCATCCACATTATGGCCTTTAGGTGCTTATGCCAGTATAGGTCTAAATCTAGATCCTTAGTCTGTAACTAAGACTGTAAATCTTTTAATATTTAATCAAGCTAATGCTTCTTTAATAAGCCTTTAGAAGAGCTTTTCCACTATTTACTCCTACTATATTTGATAAGTTCGTCGTGGACTAGGGTTGTAGTCTACTTGGGTTTCTTTCTATTGCTTTTATTCCTACCCCGATCCTGCTGTTGAAATACGGAAGGAGCATACGCTTGAAAAGTCGATATGCAAGGCATGATATTTGAGCAATGCATGGCCTATTAGAGAACTCGTTATGTTTATATTTTGCTGGCGTATTAGATAGAAGTCTTGACAGGTCTGTACTATGCAATCTATTCACTGTCTTACTCTGCTAGTACATGTAAGGTTGGTCCGCTAAAATCTATCAACGAGCCTTGTAAAAACCCTGCGCCGACACGCTCATAAACGTCTTGCCTACCTGTAGATACCTTCTGCATTATAATCAAAACGTAGTTCCGTACGTTATCGATTGTCCGTTCTTGCATTATCTTTCGTCCAATTACCATGCACTTCAGCTTTCTTCCACCTGGCATATCAGGATCGTCAAATATGATATCAGCCTTGTGCACCTCGTTACCAGACTCAGGAATCCTAAAATCTCGCGCAATTCCTTTCAATCCCACCTCTCCTCGGTAAGAAGTTGTCTCTGGGCGAGGACCTTTCTTGTCCGTCCAAGGCAATGTCACCTCGTTGACTAGCCACTCAACCGTGTGTGGATCAGGCTTGATGAACGAGATGCCGCCTGTATGGCCCATCCAAGACCACAATGGAGCAGTAATTCCGCCTTTCCTCTTGCTCTCAAGCCTGGTCATCTTTTCTACACCATAGCAGAGATGCATATAACTATTAGATTAGTTACATAAGTTATAATTATTATATAATCTAACTAATCATAATCATAATCAACCCTTGTGATTATGGTAATCAATATAATCACCCGCGGTAAGAACGCGTAGGAACAAGAATGTGGTGATAAAGCTTTGGTGTTGAGAAAGTTGCTTCTTGATTTTCCTCTAATGATTGACGCTTACTAGAAAGCGCCGAGCCCGTATTTTTACATACAAAAAACGTCCGTGCGGGCTTTTAGAAAAAGTTAATGTACACGCGCCGACGGTAAGTAAGTAGGAAGCAAATAAGGCAGTAGATTTATAGGAGAATTAAGTAGTAAGTGCGGCTTATAGGCCCTCTCTCCAGCCCTCATCAATATAATCCTAATTAGGAAATTAGTACATAACTAATATAATCAATATAATCAATCATAATCAGATGGGGTGATTTTATAATAATCAAAACCTATAGGCTGATTACGATTACGTTGATTATGTGCAACCCTGCACCATAGGCTCGCTGCCATAATAGCCCTCGTCCCCAATATTGACCGAAAATTCCATAGCAACCATGCTTGGCGCCGCCTTTTTGCTGTAGGGCGCTAATTAGCCGTTGTTCCAGGCCGGCAATAGCGACAGGTCTGTCTTCTAGATGCGTAAAGGAGAGAAGAGAGTATTGTTCGTATAGGCTCTCATAGAACGCAATATCGCCGCCTTTTTGATGATGCAGACCATACCATGGAAAATTTGCATCGCCCGGGAAAGACTCGTAAGAGTTCTTCATCTTTGTTAGGGTCTCGCAACGGATCCCGCGACCACATTCCCAATAGGTTTGATTATTTGTGAAATGAATTGTCCTACGAGCGAGAGCTCGTTCTTGATATACCCAACCTCGCTGATTTAAGCGGCCTTCGCGTACATCTGCTTGGAAGTTATCGAAAGATTCTTCTATATAGATGGTGTCGATTTGATTTCCATCCTTTCCCATGTATGGAAAGCTGACGACTTCATATTCGGGGGGTTGACCAATCTCGCGTCTCGACGTTCGGTTCAAGAATCCACTATGACTGCCGTCCGCACTTGTGGTTGCAAGCACGCAATAGGCTGAACTGAATACTGTCCCCATTCTTCCGGCTTCTTGGGTAAAGTCGCCATCGGGGCCTTGGATGATACACAAAGAATCAATCCAGAGATAGCGCTTCCCAATGGCTCGGCAAACTCGAATGGCATCATTGAGCGTGTCCGGCAACTTCGCCTCGATCTTGTTCATGTAGCTTTGTACATTTTTCGTCGTTGTCTCAAAGTCCGCATGAGGATGCTTTACTGGATCTCCCCATGGATACGATAGCGCAACGTATTCAAAGGTCTTTCTTTCACCGAGGGGTAAAGATTCTGGCTCAATCAGCTTCAACTCCGGACTTTCTGAGGTTCCCACGAAAATTGCGCGTGTTGGAAAGATGGATGTAACATCCCTTCGACGACATTCTTCATGCCCGTCGCAGTCTTCCAGCCAAGCTTGGAGAAGTTCAAACTGTGCCTTGCTTTCAGCTATTGGAATTTTCGGAAGTCCAATCCTAATGAATGTCGAAGCATCGTCGAAAGGACTTTCCTCATCTGTCGTTCCCCATAGTTAGCGATTGTTGAATAGAGGAGCATTGGATCTAGTTTTGCCTACCGGAAGTTCGATAGAGCGACAACACGGACAAGCTCAAAAAATTCAATGTTAGCCCTGAGGCGAACCTTTTGAACTCAATGGTATTGCCCGGCTTGACTCGCTCGACTACACGTAGACGCATGGCACAAAATCTGCATCCTTCTTGCGTTTTTGCTTGAAGCTCGTCAACTGCGTCTACAATTTTGAGATCAGGATCTGCAAAGTCAATACCTCGGCATCTTTCGCATAAGGATGATGCCTTTTCCGGTACTAAACGCTCGAGGTCAGCGTGCGGAGAGTGAATAACCATTTGAGCGAATGTATTGTCGTCCTCAAACTCCCATTTATCCGCAAAGTCATGTCTATAACTATCCATTAATCTTTCGTAATGAGGGTTTGAAGTTCGTCTTGTTATCATGTTTCCGGGAAGTATAGGTATGTTTGATGGATGGAGCATTAAGATGTTTGAAGTGGACTCGGAACTCCCTGCAATACGTTCTCAGCCGTCCATACGTTCTGGGCGACCAGATTGTGGTTCTGATCTATCAGAGCTGTAGCCCGACGCCTCTGGATTTTGTTCCGTGTCTTGAGCATCTTAAGATTTCACGTAATTACTCTTTTTAATTCACCTTTTTTAATTTCCCGTCACTTTATCCTATTTAGTTATATACGCCCATTACCTTTCTTTCGCATTAGGAAGGCATTATTGTTACTCTTTTCTTAAACTACTATCTATACCTAGAATTTCACCATAAAAATGCCTAGTATTATAGAACTCCGCTTAAAAGGAAAGCCGCTACCTCTACCTCCTACTATCTGGTTAATGGCCCTCGCATATTAAGGAAAGGCTCAAATAATAGAAGTTATCCTTAAAGCCGCCTAATACTAACCAGTTGATTAGCGCGTAAATATATATTATGGTTTAACGTAGGTTATTTTAAACCAGGAGCATAATGTGGTTAAGGCTGCGAAAAATATAATAATTAAGATTAAGAAGGATAGGGAGCTAAAAGGAAGCTTTCTAAGACTACCTATAAGATTAATAAGATTAAGACAGTGCGAGATATAGTTAAAAAAGAATGGGGAGAGGAGCTTTTGGAAGGCCCTTACAAGCTCTTCTATACATATTACACACTAAAAAGTATTTATATTCTTATTAATTAGGTAAAGAAAAACCAGATTCCTAGGGAGGATGTATTAAAGATGGTTAATAATACAATACTAAATCGCCTGGAACTCTTAAAGGCTAGGATCTTAAGGACTCTATACCCAATACCTTTAGATTTTCTTAATGCTTATAAATTTAGACTAGAAGTTAATAAGAAACTAGTTAAGAAATAGAAGCTCGCCTATTATATAAGCAAGGGCTATAGGCTTTTAGTGCTAGCTTTAACTATTAAAACTAAGGAAGAGGAATCTGCACTAGAGCTAGTTACTCCAGTACCTCTACTATTACCTTTTAAAGAGGTTAAAGGTTTAAACGTAAAGATACTGCGTAGCTTGTTTCTATTTAGAGGAAAGGTGCCTAAAGCTAAAGGTAAAGACTCTAAGTCTAATAGATCTAAGTCTTTAAAAGATAACCTTATTACTAGCTCCTTGCAGAAATATAGAGTTAGGAAAGCTTTTAAGAAATCCCTAAGAAAGAAGTTAAAGATAGGGCCGCGGAACTTTTAGTTTCTGGCAGAGCTAATAGGAAAAAGAGAAAGGTAGCTATAATTGCTAAAGCTAACGGAGAAGAGATTGTTAAAAAACTACGGCTAAAGCGAAAAATAAAATACTCGTATTAGTCTAAAACGCCAATTAAGTTAATTAAGGCCTTTAATTCCAAGAAAGAACTAAAGAGCGATATCTTTTCTATCTTATAATAGTTTATTATAACCTAGTAGGGAAATAGGATAGAAGTCTGCGCATTATACCAGATGTATCTTTAGAAAATAGTAGGATTATTAGGACTAGATACTAGTATTTCCTTTATAAATTTATATTTATAAATCTACTTAGTCTCCAAGAACTATAATACTATTAATATTTTCTGGATAGCTAGAAGCTCTTATTTCTAGTTTAAGAAGAATAGCCGCCCTAAGTATGTAAACGATACCCTTAGGATTTACGCTCATTCTGCTATACGGCCTAAGGATTATTAAGCAGATTATATAGGGTTAAGGAAGATTATACTAGGCTTAAAGGGGGAACTTAAATAGGACTTACTTGGAATCCACTATGCTGATTTATTTAAATAGTGAGAAGATATTAAAATCCTAGACACTTTTAAGGAAGAGTTTAATATATATGCATATTATTTGCGAAAGACTACTAGGGAAGAGAAAGATAGTATCCTCTAAACTATATATTACTCTTTATTATAGTAGGTGGTTTAGATAGATCTAGAGCACTATAAATATACAGTGGCCTTACGCACTGATAATGCTACTTGTTTTATTGTATATTTAAGCTATATACTCCAGTTTTTTAATGGCCATCTCCCTAAAAAATAGAACTTAGAAATTAATCTTCTCTAGGTATATAAAGAAGGGCTAAATTCTAGAGAAAGTTGGCTTCACTTTTATGTTTTCTTAATTAATAAAGGGAGTTAGTTTTATACGGAACTCCTACTTAAAATGCATTAGTATATACTAGAATAGGTAGATTTACTTTAAGAGTATAGGGAACTTAATAGTAGGGGACGCATTAAGAATATAGAAGCGGCCTAGACTAAAGCTAATACTAAGAAGTTTAATCTTAACTAGATGCCTATTACGTTAAAAACTAGAGAAGTACGGTTTATAAAAGCTACTATTATATAAAAAGCCTCTTAAGCAACATCAAGCTGCTTTATTATTACTTTAGACTTAATTATAATCCTACTAAACACTAAGAGGTTGGAAATCCCTAGGCTTAAAAGTTAGCAAGAGGTTATATAGATAAATCTAAATGCCTTCCCCCCGGTATTAACTCCTATTAGTGTGGAAGGGTACGGTGTCTCTTGGATAGGAAAGTCACGTTACTATCTATCTTAGGCTAGATAAAAAGAAGCAAATACAATGTCAATCTAATATCGGTTATTGGCCAATATAGACTGGAAAATTATATTTCCGCAACATTAAAATTAATTGAACTTATATACCTATATATATAGTAATCTATTTAGTTTTACTATATAGCTACTTATCCTAGATACTATATAGAGGTATATATTAGATCTAGGTGCTGGAGACACCCCTAACTAGCTAGGTATATATAGGTTGCTGCCAATAATCCCAATAGTTAGATATATGCTAATGTATATAAGAGAGAAAATTCGTACGTACCTAAGCTAAAATAATTGCATTTTGGGCCGTAGCCCTAAGCTTATTATCCTCTATTAAGAGAGAATCTATTACCGTCCTAGACCTCCCTCTCCCTACTAGGAGCAAGCCACGGTTAGCTAGCGTAGGTATATTATTACCCCTATCTTATATAGTGTACTAACTAGTATAATTAGGCCATTTATAATTGGCGTAGTAACCGCTAAAGTAACCGTTAGCCTAATGGCATAATAGAAAGGGTTATGGGCCTAGTATAGCGCCGCGGTACTGCTAGTAAGGCTAATCCACTACCTTTTTACAAGATTATATAAGGATGGCGTTAATGTATAAGGGCCGATGCATTCCTATTTAATATAGGTGAATATTCCCGTGTATAAACACTATATCCTGCCCAGGAAGGGCTAGAAGTGCTCGGCCCTATAGATTATATATATATAGGGCCAACTGCTGCTGTCCTATAAAGAGGATAGGGTCTTAGGGGTTCTGGGCGGTAGCAGTAAGGGCTTAGGTAGTAGTGGCAGCATCCTAAAGAATAAGGGCCCTATATATATGTTAGTATTTATATAAAGTAAGCAACTAGGGTAAATTAGTAAAGGGCGAGGCTTAAGCAATGCTTGTACAAAGTTAGAATACTTATATATTGGTAGTTAATAAGCTGGTAGTAGTTGTGGTGGTAGTGGTAGTAGTTATAGTAGTGGTGCTGCTGTTACTGCTTTACTTATTAGTACTTAACACTTATATAAGGCAAGTAGTTAAGAGTATATTAGCAAGGCTAGAGGCTTAGGTAATGCTTATATAAAGCCAGGATACTTATATGTTAATAGTAGCTAATAAGCTAGAACTAGCCATAGTGGTAGATAGTAGCTAGGTTAAAGATAAAGGAAAAAGAGAGGTTAAATAAGGTAAAGTACTATATAAAGAAGGAACGTATAATTACGTGCCGTATAAAGAAATACGTATACATATTCTATTTTATTCTGTATCTAGCTTAAAGTATTTTTTTCCCCTTTCTTATCTAGATAATTAACTCTTTTTTATTAGAACTCTTCTATTACCATTTAATTCTACTTCTAATGCTTTAAGTATTTAAGTATTTTAATTATATTAACCCTAAGTTTTGCTCGCTTCTATAAAACCATATAATATACCCTAGAAAATATCCGCTCTAGTTTATTACTTATAGCTAGAATTAATAGAATATTAATAGCCATTAATAAGAGTTGTGGTTAACGCTTATGTTACTTATTTTAATACTACTATTTAAGAGGAGAAACTTTAATACGAAGTAGGTTCTTAGCAATATAGTTCTTATACTTATCTTGGCTCTTTAGGCGATTAAACTTATTAAGGTTCTTAATAAGCTGCTTATATAGATTAAGATCTTCTTTAAATAAGGCCATTTTGTACAATATAGTACTTAATGCTTGTGGTAAAGGCTGGGGGCCTTAATACTAACTTTAATACTTATTCCAAAGTTACTCTACTATATTAAGCGCTGGCTTTTGCCACTTCTTACTCTAATTTACTTTAATATACTCTATATAACGTTATAAATAAAGAATAATTGCTGTAGTATATAGCGGGGACTTATTAGACTTTAAATAGTATTTATTAAATACCTCCTAACTAGCCTTAATCCGCTTATAGAAGAATTTATCTTCTTTATAATCTTCCTATTATACGATATTAGCCTATATATACTCCCTCTAAATATATATGCCTTACTAAACTGTTTTTAAAGTAGTGTATAAGGAGGTCTATTTAAAAAAGTATATCTAAGATTGTTGCATTATGCTCTTAAGTATAAGAGTTGCTTTTTTAAAGATAAGAAGAAAGCCTATTATTGTATAAAGCTGTTTCCAGTCTATAGGATTTAGAAAATTATTATTTAAGCCGTACTTCTTTATATATTAATCTATTACAGGCTTATATTAAATAGTAACCTGTAATATCTTATACCAGTTATTCCATCTTATATAATTATTAAATGGAATTTGTCTTCCTACTAGCTCTTTAATAGCCCTTATATAGCTAGGAGAGCTTTATATATATATAATAATATTATAGAGCTTTCTAAGGGCGCCTATATCTTAAAAAAATTAATTTTTATCTTTAGCTTTATATAAATTAATCTACTTAACTTTAGCCTTAAAAAGAAAGGATTAAATAGCAGGATTAATAATACAGCCATTGCAACGGATTTGTTTGTATAAAGATTTCTATATAATAGCTTCCTCCTCTTCTATATACTTATTAATTATACAATAAAGAATATTATTTATTCCCGTATTATCTAAGATAACTATACTAAGCTTTATATAATCCTATTGTCCTTTAATATAGGAAGTAGAGTTAAGAACTAATCCTCTCTACTATAAGATTATACTATATAAAGAGCAAGGAGAGCTCTAAAGAGTCCTTTTAAGTTTTGCTTAATAAAGTAGGCGCAAACTCTAAGGAGAAGATGCTAATTAGGAGAGGCCTAAATATCAACTAAAAGATAAATACTTAATATTGCTAACTGAAGCTTCTTTTATACGATATCTTTTATTAATTCCTAGAATTCTTTAATCCTCTTTCTTACTTATATATAAGCTATTATAATAAAACCCTCTATCTCTAGATTAAGGACCTGGTAAAATATATAGAACTCCAGCCACTTAACAAGTCAAAGTAGAAGATTTTGTACGGTAATAAGGGAAATAAGGGCAGCCGTAATAGCCTCCTTATTAAGAGCGTTTTTAAGTATAAGAGAATTAACCTCTATATAATTATGTTTTATATAAAGCTATGTGTATAGATCTTAAAGCTTTTCTTTAGCACTTTAATAAACAACACCCAGAGTTTTAGAAACAGTAATCTTATACTTCTTTATAAGGTAATTCTGGAAATTTATAATATACTTTGCGCCGTACGGTTTTTCTATATAGTACTTGCAATATAAAATATATTACTTATCCCTATATTTTTTTGGTTTATTATTATATGGATCTTGTATATAGCACTAGATTTTAGGGTTCCTTTTGTTTTTTAATCTCTCTATAGTAGCAGATAGTGTAGAATTTAATATTTTATCATCAGAAGTCATTTTATTATATATATAATAAATATTATAGAAGAAATTTAGGGTTGTGGGGAATGCCAAGAATTATTGGCCAATATTGGGTGATTTGACGATATTGGCTAATACTAAATATTGGCCAATAATATTGACCGTCAAATTATTTAAATCTCCGCTGGTCTGTCTGTCTGTCTATCTATTAGTTGGTCAGTCAGTTATAATTAGTAGGAAACAGTTAGTAAGAAAGAAAGAAAAGAATGTATTTCTAGTAACTAGTAGTAATATATATGTATAAGGTTAGGAGGAAAGGAGGAAAGCCAAAGCTCTATAAATATAGGAAAATGCCAAGATAGTAGGCAATGTCCAGTCTATACCACTATATACCTCCCCTATTAAGAACGTTATCCCCTAACGTTCTATAATATAGAAGAATAGCAAAACAAAAGTATAGTAAAAGCAGAATAGAATTGTTGGTCACATAGGGTGATTCACCAATAACGACTACTCGAGTAGGTTATAGTGATGTTGGTTAATATGCTTATATTATTGGAATGAGGAAGGGCGAGGAGCCTAAGACTCCTCGCCACTCTAGTGCCGCGGCGACACGTGACAACCGCTTGCCTTATTCCCGACACTAGTAACTCTTCTTTTATAGCTGCCATCTATATATAAATATTGCTTAACTAGCGTAATAAATATAAATCCCCCTTACTTACTATTGCTATTATAATATAAGTCTTACTATCCTAAAATTTGCCTCTTAGCATATGGTGCTTTCTTGCTTAGGAGTTATGGGTAGACGTCCTGTTAGGCCGCTAAGGTGCTAGTTATAAGCAAGCTAATAGCAATTTTCTATTCCGGGGATGGAAAATCCTAATTAGCTAGTTAGAATTAGGGTCTGTAGATTATTGTGCTCCTACTCCCTTTTAACCTAACCTTTAACCTATATACATAAAGTGTTTGTGTTAATAAATATTTCTAGAGCCTTGTTTGGGTTTGCCTTTGTTATTATATCTACTAGGTTATCTTAGCCATTAATCCATTAAATCTTAAAAAGTTTTCGCCGTTTATAGGATTGCTAAAGTGCTATAATGTTAATTATAAGGCGCTTCTTCTTTATGGTACTAAGCTTAACTAAACACTTATAGAGGGAATATAAGTTGGTATATATGATTATAGGGATAACGGGAAGTTTAAGTTAATCTATAATTATCTTTAGGGTAGTTCTAATTGTAATTACCATATTAACTCCGCTAACTATTTTATATATCTCTAACGCTAGAACGCTTTAAGTAACACGCTTACTCCTGGTTAAGCTCTAATAGATAAAGTTACTATAGATTATAAAGTTATTCTCTCTAGTAAATTTATTTATAATAATAATCTTATATCCTAACTAAGAGCTAAAATCTTTATTATTTGCGAATGATCTATTAATAAATATAAAGAGCTTAGCGGTGGGAAGATTAATAGGCACGTAAAGTAGTCCCTGATTAAGATGGCTTATTTGCTAAGAAAGACACTTATTTAGGGCAAGAACGTCATTCTTGGTTGGTTCCTGGTGTTAGACGGCAATAGAGAGATTAAAGGAGGCCTTGGGTTAATAGATAGAAGTAATATACACTCCGCGAGCGCGTTACTCTACGTATTTTTACTTTAGAGAATTAACGTTAATAATATTAATCTTCTTACCTTGGCCCTTTTAGCGTAAAGTAATAGAATCCTTATTTATGGAGAGGATATATCTATTAAAGAGTAATAGTGTTATTAAATTAAGCTTTTTCTTTAGCTTTGCTATAAGATTTGCCTTTACTAGCTTATCTTCTTTAAGAGCTAAAAATTGGTTATCTCCTAAGATAATTGTATTTTTAGTTTATATACTAATGATTCCGAATGGAGTTCCTATAGTTATAATAAGGAAGTAGGGATTAAATATAAAAGTAGTTATTAAAAGCCTCTCTTTATAGTGCTTGCTATAGGTAGCCCATTAATAAGTTCCTGCCTTTGCAATTCTATATAATGGCTTAAGCATAACTATAATTGTATCCTTAGGATATTGGTGGCAAATTTGCTCTAGAAGGTATGCCAATATTAATCGCTAAAGGTGTATCTCTAATTGGGTATAGGCCTAAGTAATATCTTATAAATAAACCGCTATTCTATTCTTTATTAAGGAGGGAGCTAGCGCAATAATAACCCGCTAACTAGCTTGTTAAATTATAGGAGATTACATAAGAATTACCTCCTTACTATTATTATTATAACCTTAGATAATAAGCCTTAATTTTTTAAATGGGGTGTTAGTAGCTTTACCCTTAATCTTATTAACCATTCTTAACTTAAAGATACAAACTTTATTAAACTTAGTAGGGTTATACTTTTTAAATTTAAAGACTTCTCTTATAATAAGACCATTAATTTCCTACTTATTGGATGCTTGGAAAGGAGCTCTAGGGGTTATAATATAACTTTCCTTTTAGAGCTGTTTTGCGAGCTTAAAGTCAGCCTTCTCCTTAGCTATTATAAAGGCTATTAATAACTTAACTCTATTCTTAATGGCAGTAACAAATTACTTTTTAAAATTAATAAGGTATTGGCAATTTTATAATCCCTTTAGGCGACCTCTACTACGTTATAGTTGCGGCATATCTACTATAATTATATTAGAATTATAGTCGCCTTCTAGAGTATGTTAATTATAGCTCTTCTCTAGGGCATCTTTTAGGGCATCCTATAAAGGCTTAAAACTGTTATCTTTATAGTAAGGCTTAATAATAGTTAAATAGAATTAAGTGGGTTTGTAAGGCATCTAAATAGTATAAGTTTAACTATTAATTATAATGAGTTGATGTAGGCCTAACCACTCTCCCTTTTTATGCTATACGCGTACCTTAGACTGGAGTGGTAGATTAAGTATAGTTAAGGTATTTAGGCCATTTCTTATTCCTAGTGCGTCGTTAACCTAGTGTGTGGCGTAGAGACGTCGCACCTCCTTTGTTGCCTTGCGAATAGCCTTAGCTTATTATATAATGGAGGGAGATAATAGGGAATTGTTAGTTATTTAAGGATAGGCGCTAAAGACTAGTAATATAGGTATAAGTCCATCCGGGCTAGCGGAATCGTTAATAGCTTTAATAGCTATTTATAAGGTAAGTTCTTTACTAGCGTCTTCTAGTTCTAAAGAGATAATCTTATATATGCGGCGTAATGGCGTATAATATTGCTCTACTTTTCTAATACTATTATATGCCTTAATAGGGACTTCCTTAACCTTAATTGCTATTACCTTTACCTGTTGTTAAAACTCTATAGATAAGAAGTTCTTTTCTATATTATAGATAATTTAATTAGGGGGTCCTAGGTAGATATTAATCTAATATAATTAAAGGGTATCCCATACGTTCCTAGCTAATATATCCTTTAAGAAACGTGCGGCTTGGAAGAAGGTTAAGAAGTTAACAACTTAGAGTACTGGCTTACTGCTAAGATATATAATGTTAACAATAATATAGAAGTTAAAGTTGTAGTTATTTTTAAGGGTAAACTTAAATCGGCCAGGGGGACTTCTGGTTTATTTAGTAGTAATAGCAGTACTTTATAAGATACTTAATTGCCTTAACCTTAACTTTATAGCCTACTCGCTAAAGAACCTTAAGCAATTAATAAACGGACGGGTGGCTAAAATAATAATATAGTTGGCGTAATTCTAATTTAGTTAAGTAGCTTTAAGCAATACTCTTTTCTAGTTAATAAAGGAGTAACTAGGGGTGACCATATTTGCGCATAACGGGCACCTAATTATCTCCCTAAATAAGTATATTCTTAAGGTTATTAAGCTTAACGCCTAATTTATCTATATCTCTAATGCAAAATAGAAATGGGGTGTTTGTGGGAATAATATAAAAAGTAATGTATCCTAAGGGGGTTTGGACTCTAATTATACTAAGAGAGATTATAGTACCCTTGCTAAAACGAATTGTATATTGGCCTGCCGTTAATTAGTTAATCTAAATAGAGTTATTAAGCTGCTAAAGAGCTTAAACTTAAGGTTCTCCTACTATAGATACTCCTGCGGCTCTAATATCTGGTATAATACTATAGAAGATGTTCGCTAAGTATCTGTTATTAAAGGAGAACGCGGAGCTCTCCTTTAGCTTATTAAAGATATTTAACTTTATAATAGAATGGAGCGTAGATTAGTTATTAAGAACAGTAATAGTTTATATACTATCTACCTTACTATACTTAGTAAAGTATTGGTTGGGTAAGTAGTCCTTAATTTCTATATCTATAAGGAGCTGTTTGGCCTTATTAGCCTTATCCTTAAGATCTTCTATACCTTTATATTAAACTAGGAAGCTTTAGAAGTAGGTTATAGTAATCTTATAATTTCTAATATTTCTTATACTCTAGCGAAATTTATTATATATCTTTTTTCGCTTATTAAGAGAATACCTAGTTAATTAGTAATTCGGTTTCTTAAAAACGTAGCACTTCTTCTAGTAATTACCCTAAAATGAACCTCCATAAGGACCTCCACCTTTACCTTATAGTTATTGATTGTACCCTCTACTATATTGCCTACCATGGCCACTATATATTCGATCAGTCTAGTTATAATTATGTTAGCCGGCTGGGTTGGCTAGGTTGATTAAAGCTAGTTAGAGTTAGGTGTTGAATTGCTATACTTTTTAAGAGCGTAGAGCGGTGCTAATAGAAGATCTTAATTAAGCACGCACTCCTTTATAAGTATTTATAGGATTAAAAAGAGTAAGGTTATATTCTTTAACGCCTTAGCATGCGCTAATGACTTAATTACATAGGCTAAAATCCTCTTAATATAATTTGGATAAACCACGCTAAATTGTCTAAAGTTAATTAAAGAGCTTTTAAAGATAATTAAGCTAAGGGACACCTAGGTTTGTAGTAATAATCCTTAGGAAGGTAGTCTCTCTCTATTCTAATATATACTACTGCTTATTCTCTTCTGTTTTAAAGTAGCATCTTAACTTATATATTATGTGGTTAAAATTATATCCTTTTCCTACCAAATAATTATAATAGAAGGTACTAGCTCGGTCCTTAAGTATAACGGAATAGGCGTTGTGGTATTAATTAGACTCTATTTCTACCTTCTGGCAATAGTTATAGAAGATACGTAGTTTCAAATTAAGAACATTATATAATTCTCCGCCAAACTTCTTTTTTTAATCTAAATAGAGCTTCGCAGGCTCTATAAGCAATTTTAAACTGCCTCCAATTTAAGATTAAAATGGAGGAGGTAAAAGTTATATTACAGGCTGCAGTAAGGACGTAGGTCTGGTTGGTGGAGTCTAAAGGTTATTAAATTGCGAAGCAATAGGATCCTATACCTGCTCTTATTAGGATATAGTATCCAATATTAAAGTTACGGGTTAAATTAGATATAGAGGAGTTAAAGGCGGGGGTAGATTTGTCTCTAGAGGTATATTGCTTGGATTCTATTATAAGTTAAACTTCCTTATAGTGCGTAGTTGGTACTTAATCTCTTATGAGGTCCATTTATGCTCTTTTTTTACATTAATAACCTACTCCTAAATATTATCTCTAATAGTACCCCTATTTATAGGTACAAACACTCCATACTCCCGTAAGAAGTTATAGAAGTCTTATATAATATCCTTCTTTACGGGAGCCTATGTTTCCTTTATCTATCTAATAAAGTTCTCCTTTATGCAGTACTATAGTATGGTGTCATTATATTCGCTGTCTTTATAGTATGCCATACGGTGTAATAAGAATCTATTTAAGTCTTATTAATTAACATCTTTAAGGTTGGTTATATGGGTGTTCCATGTCTCTAGGTTAATATCGTCCTCGTACTTCTTTAGGTAAGTTAACGCCATAATAGCTATTATTAAAGGTTGTTTAACGCGTTTTAAAAAAAATTAAGGGAAATAAAGGTTATTTGACGTGTAGTTGGGTAGTAATTATAATCCTATAGTCTATGAAGGTACACTAAAGGTATTAAGGTAGTTGTTTAACGCGTTTTGGACGTTAACTTAGGACCCTAGGTTTAGTAACACTTCTAACCTAAAGTACTTAACCAAATCTTCGTAAACGCGGTTGTTCTATATAATAGACGCAACTTGGTATCTCCTAGTACTTAGTGACACTTCTATTACTAGTTTTCTGCAAGTCTAAGGTAGTATAGTATCGCCGGGATCCATTCCATATAAGCGCATATGGCACCCCTGCATAAGACTATCTCTTCTGTTTAAAAACCTAGCTGCTCTGTGGTTGACTATGTATTCAACCACTGATTAGTATTGGTTACACAGGGTGACTCACCAATAACGACTACTTAAGTAGGTTACAGTAATGTTGGTTAATATGCTTATATTATTGGAATGAGGAAGGGCGAGGAGCCTAAGACTCCTCGCCACGCTAGTGCCACGGCGACACGTAACGACCACTTGCCTCATTCCCGACAAGAATAAAGGAAAGTAAATCCCTAAAAGAATATAGGTAACCTTATCCTTAGTATTATAGGTTAGAAGTATAGTTCTATAGCTATCTATACACTAATCTTATAATATCCTTCTATAGTCTATATCTTAGATCCTATCTTTTAGCTAATAGTAGCTAGGATAGCAGTAAACTAGAAATAATAGTAGCGGTAATAGCGGTAATAGTAGTAACAGTAGTAATGGTAATATTAATAGAAATAATAATAAAAGCAGATATCTAGCATAGTAAAATAAAATAGAACAGTCCGCGGTAGAACACTTAGTAGAAGAACTTGGTAATAGTTAGTAAGTAGTAGGACATCTAATAGCAGAACTTTTAATAGTAGAAATCTTGGTAATAGCAGACGGTTAATAGTAGTTAGTTAGTAGTAGTTAGTTAAAATAGCAGTAGCAGAATAATTAGAACAGCGAAACGTAACGGTTAGTAGAAATAGTAGCTAGAATAGTAGAATAGAACGGTTAAAATAGCAGTCGGAATAGTTAGAATAGCAGCAGTAGTAGTAGTAGTAATAGTAGCAGCAATAGAACAGTCGGCGGCATTTGGTTAGAGGCGGCCAGTTAGGTGGCGGCGGTAGGGCGATTAAAACGGTACAGTATAGCGGTTGGGAGGGCAACAGTAGAATAGTTAAAATAGCATTAGGCCCAGAATAGGTTAATCAGAATAGTTATTTAATAGATTTTATAGTAGTATAGATCTGGTATAGTAAGATAGAACAGTAGAGATGGAATAGTTAGTTAAGATAGTAGAGATAAAATAGCTGGACGGAACAGCAGTAGCAGTAGTAGTAGTGGTAGGGCAGTTAACTAAGGTAGTAGAGACTCTGGCTTAATTTAATTATTTAGTTAGCCGTTTAATATTAAAGCTCTGCATCTGGCTCTACGTCTAGCTGTACATCTAGCCGTGCATTAGTAGCTCTATATTGCGTATTCTATGTCTATATCTGCATCTATATCTGCGTTTATATCTGCGTCCGTGTCTATGTCCGTGTCTATATGCATGTCTATATGCCTTCTTTAACTGCTGGCCGAAGACTGTCTAATTGGTTGGCGACAACGTGTTGTAACTAATTATTTAGTCATTTAATTAAGGTAGAAAGCTGGCCCAGTTAAAGGCTCTAACTGTTCTGATTTAAATATGGAGACGGCATTTAACTGATTAAGATTTAATAAGGCCCTGGCTTAACTTAAGGCGTTTTCTACTATATATACAACTAAGGCTGTTATTTAATTAAGGCTTTATATATATAGGCGTCTAGTTAAGCTGCCGTACTATTGTCTAATTAAGACTCTGCACCTATATGCCCTATATCCATAGACTCTATGTATAACTTCGTGTATAACTCTGTGTAAGACTTTATATAAGACTTTATATAAAACTCCATATCTATATTTATAGAAAAGATTATTTTAGTTAACTAATCCATAGGCGTTAAGACGGGCGGTAATTAATTAAGAAAGGAGGGTTAAAGGGAGAAGTTCCTATAGAGGCTCTAAAATATTAACTAGCGGTATTTCTAATATTTTATTGGCTGTATACTAATTTCTTAGTTAGGCCTAGTATCTGTCTGTCTACTATTATAGAATATTTATCTGCTAATTAAAGATGTCTAATAGTAACGGTGACTGATTTAACTTAACTATAATAATATATAATTGCCTAACATTTAAATAGGGTACTAAGTCAGCCTAACTAAAAGCTTTAGTTAATCCAACTTAACTATAGAGGCGGCGTCTAATTGATTAAAATTTAACTAAGGCTTTACCTTAACTTAAGGCGTCTTCCGCTATACATATAATCAAGACTCTGTATCGCTATATGCTTAATTAAGACTTTGAATCCGTCGACGTTTAATTAAGGCTCTATATCCGTAGGCTCTATATCTGCAGACAGTTGATTAAGACTCTAGCTATATAGTCGTTTAGTTAAAGCTTTATATCTATACAGTTAATTAAGGCCCTTAGTATTTACTAGACATCCAATCTAGAACCTATTTTGAGACTTTCTTCCTTATAAGGATAAATGGCAGCTTTTAGTAGACTATTTTCGCGGGCCTAGTGCTTTTCTAGGATGTCCTTAATAGCTACTTTCTTCCCTTTCTAAACCGTTTTTGCTCTTTGCTTCTTTAATACATCCTTAGGCTTTTACAGCTACTTCTTTACTCCTACTATTAGTAGTACGCTTTAACCTTATATATCCTTAATCTTCTTTTAGCTTAAGAGCCCTTTTAGGAGTATCTTCTACTTTTAGTCTCTTTATTATTATCCTAGTTCTACACTTCGCCTAAGCTATCCTTAATACCTTTAAGGTCATCTAATGGCAGCTTCTTAGCTATTATACTACCTTCGTTATATATCCCTTGCCCTTATATTTATAATATAGTCCTTTTATTAAGACGATCTCTAAGAAATACTAGCTCCTATATATTTAATTCCTATTTCTTTTATAATCCTTAATAGGGTTCTTTATAGCTTAGCTAAATACAGCCTAGTTCCGTCTTTAGTTATATAAGAATAGTTTAGACTTAATATAGTCAGCTATACCCTATATATAATCTCTTGTAGAGCATCCTTATTAGTACTTCTTTATATACTGCTTTACTATTCCGCGGTGCTTGTTTCCAATATTATACTATTGCCTTTATATAGGTCCCTTGCTATAGTATCCGTTCTTATTATATAGCTAGCGTAGTACTAAATTTAGGTAGCAGTAATAGTTATACTATAATTAGTTATTGTTTAAATAAGGAATAAGGTTAGCCCGGCTAAAGGCTCTAATTTAACAATATTTAACTAACTTAATTTAGTGACGATAATGTGCTAATATTAAGGCTCTGGCTTAATTCAGTTCTTTAACTAACTATAGCTTTTATATAGTAGTGTGACAGTACTAGAGCGCGTTACCTGCCAAATTCTGCAATATTTTGCTACCTAGTATACTGTCTAGTACTATCTAGTACTGTTTCTTACTATTAGCTCGCCTACTATTAGCTTGTCTACTACTAGTGCCTTAGCGGCTTGCGCTACCTATTTATTTATATAAGCCCTTATAGCCACCTTTCCTTCTCCTTAGCTTAGTATCTTTATTAGATAGCAATTTATAAGCTTTAGTTTAGAGGCATTTATACAAGCTATCACATTATACTAAGCTCTCCCTACACTGCCTAGGAAGGCCTTAATAATATCTCACCCTAAAAAAAGACCTTCGTCTACAATAACGCGTTAATATATTATACTTAGATACTAAAAAACTTATACTACTATGCCTAGGAAGGCCTTAATAATATCCCACTTTTATAGGCCAGATTGTACTTAACCTATACCCCCAAAAGAACCCTAGAATTAAAACTAAATTATATAATTCTAATAATCCTTAAGAAGCTAACAATGGCACCTAAAGCGAGCTTATCTAAAAGATTTACCTCTACTTAAGAGGAATATAAGATCTAGTTAGGATTAGAAATTAAAGATAATAGCAACGTTATAAATATACATAAGCAGATTTATACCCTTATAGCTAATTAGAAGGTTAATTATTTTTAAGCCTAAAGTATATAAAAGACTCTAAAGGAGATTCTAGAAAGCCTTACTACCTTATAAAACAGCCCAGCCTCCCCTTTGTAAAGTCTTAATTAACCTATTTACTTAACTGGGTATAATATACTAAAGAGTACGGATATAATAATAAAATAATTAAAGTCCGTTAAGCCCTTTAACCCTTAACCGCCATCTAATAGGATAGACCCTACCTTTAAGAATTAGAGAATCTAAGTATAAGGAAAGCTCCGTGTTAACCACAACTATTTTACCTCTAAAGAAGCTAAAATGCTCTACCTCTTTAGTTAAACTATTGGGGATGCCTAGTAATACCTCTAGGCTAAGTTTAAGGATAAGTTACCTATTTAGTTTATATCTGTTAACAAGATAATATAGCATCTAGCTACTATCTATATTAATCCAAATAAAGTACAGGATGCCTATTATAACTATAACCGCCTAATAATAAAACTGGACTAATCCTTTGCTAAGTTCTAGACTTAATTCTTATACCTAGCAGGCAAAGGCCAGGTTCCCCTTAAGAACTACTATTTAGACCTATATAATAAGCTAACGGTCTAACTATAAGAGAAGATCGCGGTAGTTTTAGATAACCTATTAACTTACTAAAGACTTATAACCTAATGTTTATCGCTAGATTTAGAACTAAAATAAATTAATACTTATTCTAATTAACTAAAGAGGTCCTATAATAACTCGAACCTATCTACTATACTAATAGAAGCTAGCGTTAGAAGATAAACTATAACCACCCTTATACTAAAAGCGGTTATAACTACCTACCTATAAGCCTCGTCTAAATCGCTATATACTATACCTTTAGCCAATACTTATCGCAACATCTTAATTAACCCTGCTACGGTTACGTGCTTTAATTATAGAAAGAATAGTTACTTTACCTTATCCTGCCCAGAGCTAAAGGATATAGGTAATATTAAGAAGATAAAGGAAGAAGAAATATCTAATAAGTTAAAAAAAGAAGAACCCTAGAGAAAGACTCCCCCCTAGGGTACCCTATTAATCTTAAGGAGATTAATCTAAGTTAGTTAATAGGTAGAAAACACTTTATAGTTCTATATATGGTATCTTAAAATAGATATAGAGTTAATATAACTGCCCTTATTAACACTAAAGTAAATAGCTTTACCTTTATAAATATTACTTATATAAATAATGTTACTAAGTTCTTAAATATAAATACTACCTAACTAGAGAAGCCTATTTAAGTAAAAGGCTATAATAGCTAAGCTAGTAAGCCGGTTACCTATGTCTTAAAGCTATATATTACTATTAATAGACAGTGCCAATTTAGTATCCCCTTCTGTATTCTAAACCTAGGGTCCTATAATATAATCCTTAGCCGGAAATAAATGTCCTACTTTAATATTTGGTTAAATATTTAATAAAGACAGTTTGTCTAGCTAGAGAATAGACTACAACTGCCTTCCTTTATTAGAGAAATTCGGACTAACTATAAGACACTAGCCGCAAGGGTTAACCCTATCTATTAGCAGGATGTTAAAGACTGCGATTTAACCTTTACCTAAAAAGATACCCGCCATAAAGCTAGTAGGAACCCCAAACTAATAAAAATACTCTCCTAAAGCAATATATTTAAAGAGGACTTTATATATAGAAGCGGGATAGAAAGTGGCGTAGATAATATCTAAATCGCGTAAATCTAACTGGTATGGAAAAAAATATACTAACAGGATATAAGGGATAACCTTTAAAAGATGCAATAGGAGCTAGAGGGAGTAATAACAACGCTAATACCCTAAAAGCCCCTAAAGCCATATACGCCCCTATTATCTTATAACCCCCCTATAGTAGATATTACCATAATTAGCGCAATAGCGTTTTACTTTAATATATACTAAAAGGATAATAAGGTCTTTATAACAAGCCTATATAAGATTAACTAAATTATTAATAATAGAGAGGAAAAGCTAGCTAAGGAAACTGACAAGAAACTGGTTAAACGTCTCCTCTTTACTATTTATGCAAAATATAAGGACGTATTCTTAAAGGCGGCTTTAGATAAGTTACCCCCTTATAAAATATACAATTATAAGATTTAATTAGAAGCCAATAACTTGCTAGGCTATAGCCCCCTTTACTAATAATTAATAGATAAGCTAAAAGTAATAAAGCAGTACTTAATTAATAACCTTAATAAAGGGTTTATCAAGCTAGGTTAAGCCCCTTTTACTTCCCCTATCCTATTTATAAAAAGGCCTAATAGAGGCCTTTGTTTTTATATTAAATATTAAAAGCTAATTACTATTACTTAAAAGGATTAGTATTCTATTCCTTTAATTAATAAGACCCTTATATGTTTAAGCTAGGTAAAGATCTTTACTAAACTTAATATCCGCCAAGCTTTCTACTAAATTAGGATAGACCCTACATCTAAAGATTTAATAACATTCTGTACTTATTACGGGACCTATAAATATCAAGTTCTTCCTTTTAGACTAATAAACGGACCAGCTATATACTAAAGGTATATAAACAACATCCCCTTTAATTACTTTAATAAATTCTACACGGCATACCTAGACGATATTCTTATATACTTAAACAATAAACTTAAGCACTAAGTTTATATTAAAAAGGTCTTAGAGAGATTACAGAACGCAGGCTTGCAAGTTAATATTAAAAAATATATATTTAGAGTAAAACGCATAAAGTACCTTGGGTTTATAGTGAGTATAAATAGGATTAAAGTTAACCCTAAGAAGGTTAACGCTATTTATAACTAGAAACCCCCTTATACTATAAAGGGGATCTAGTTCTTTCTTAGTTTTTATAATTTCTATTACTAATTTATCCACGACTACAAAGTTATAGTAAAGTCTCTTATATAACTTACCCAGAAAGGCACGCCTTTTATCTTTAATAATAACTATATAGAAGCCTTTAGAGAGTTAAAAGATTAGCTTATCTCTTTTTAAATCCTTTATTACTATAACCTGGACCTTAAATTAATGCTAGAGACGGATGTTTCTAATAAAGTTATAGCGGGAATCCTATTATAGTTACATCCAAACAGTAAATAGTACCCTATTGCCTTCTTCTTAAAAACAATAAACCTAGCTAAGTATAACTACAAAGTATATAATAAAGAAATACTAGCTATTATCTAATTACTATTCTAATAGCATATAGAGCTAGAAGATACAAACTCCCAGATTAAGATATATACAGATTATAAAGCCCTAGAGTACTTTATAACTATAAAGCAACTTATTAAACAAGAAGCCTATTAGACTAAAATACTCTCCCAATTCTTTTTTATAATTATATATTATTCTAGCAAGTAAAACTCTAAGGCTAATACATTAACCCAAAGGGAATAAGATGTAGGACCTTAGGATAAGCTAAAGGCCTAATATTAAACGCGCGCCCTTCTCTACCCCAAATAGCTTAACCTACAGACCCTTAAGGAGCTAGACCCTAAATAGAATAATTTAGCACCTATAGAAGGAGAAGTCTTAGACGAACTAATAGGGCTAATTAATTGCATTCTAACTGCAAACCATATAGCTAACTCCCTAAAGGCCCTCCACGACCAAGCTATAAAAGGTAACCCTAATTTAGAAATAGAAGGACTGCTCTTATACTAAAAATAGCTTATAGTTCTAGACATTAACAACCTATAAACAGAGCTAATCCATAAAGCCCACTGTTAAGTCTCTACAGCATACCTTAGTTAAAATAAGGCCTACTAACTACTGGCGCCCCGTTACTACTAGCAATGACTTCTATTTAATATAGCACAGTTTATTAGAAACTGCTACGCCTATAGACGCGCAGATTCCCCTAGAAATTAAACTCCTAGGTAGCTATAACCGCTACCAGTTCTAGAACGCCCTTAGCAATATATTATAATAGACTTTAGGTTATTTCTAAAGGACGCCCACAGCCACAATGCGGCCTTTGTAGTAATTAACCAATTATATAAGTAATCTGTCTCCCTCCTATGTTTTAAGACCATAACTGTAAAGGATATAGCCCGCCTCTATATTAACAATATCTATTAATTCTACAGTGCCCCTAAATCAATTATCTCTAACTATAGTATGACGGCTTAAATAAATGCCTCTAAACCAAAGCTTAAATAAATGCAACGTGTGCTTAAACAAATGCTATATTATAAAGATATTAAGCTAAGGAGCAAGAGAAGGTGGTAAGGCTATATCTATATATATATGCCAAGTTCTAAGCAAACCCCTAACTAGGTAACGCGCCCTAGCGCCATTATATTACCTCCCCTTTAAAAAAGCCTGCCCTTAAGCTTTATTGTCTACCTCTTATATAGTTAAAATAGATTAAATCTCACCCCTTTATAAGCGACCAATTTCCTTATCTTTTTTATTTTTATTTTTTTTTATATCCGTTGTATTATACTATGTACAATACTGCGCATGCAGCCTCTAGGCTATGGCGCTATAGTTCTATATACATAAATCCTTTCTAGGCAGCTTAACATGTACTAGTAGCTAAGTGGA
>Ga0307507_10001481_pt1 | contig 52407 bp, 60 predicted proteins | sample 7_EM_MG_FD_207223 | JGI IMG/M metagenome (GOLD analysis project Ga0307507, IMG submission 207223) | Populus trichocarpa ectomycorrhiza microbial communities from riparian zone in the Pacific Northwest, United States - 7_EM | ecosystem: Host-associated > Plants > Roots > Unclassified | place... | reverse complement strand
AATGACACGCTATTGCGTCGTCATGTGAAAAGCCTATGAGTCAACTGATCTCATAGTGTGAAAGATAACAAACCGATGACTAATAACTATTAGTCATGTGAGAGTCTGCCTTGCTTAGTCACCGTTTATGACAGATGCCAAGTACTTGACATGCTTGAAGATATGTGGTGATAGTTTTTACTTTGTTATAAGTTTTGGGATTAAGGGTTTGTTGACTCCATAGCTAGTGCTATATGCGAGTTCTTGTATCTAACAATGAATATATCAGATAAAAAAAAGTAAGAAAATAAAAATAAGACTGCTCTAGGAGAGGAGTTCTTTACACAACCACCTAAGTACTTTTCTATCTATTAGTTTCACAATACAAGCTTTTTATACTTTACAAACTCAGCCATTTGGAAGAGAGAGATATTGGACATCACTCGTGATATTTGTGGTCAGCGTTGTACTCAGAAAAGGTAGGCAGTGGCCTAAAAACTATTGAAAGAGATAGTTGTTACCTGCTGCAAGTATCGTTCAGAGGAGGATTCTAACACCCTACTACACTTTGGATCTATACCTTATCAAGTTCATTTGTCGTTTAATATTTTTTGTCATGTATACTCTATTCTCTGTAGTCTCTTCTTATAGTCGGAGTGTTTGATCCTAATGCTAGAGGGAATCCAGAAAATATTAAATTCTTTAAAATACTTCTCTGTAGCAACTGATACTAAGTTATCCACTAGTGGGACTTTAGGCCTGGTTTACGGTTATATCCTGACAATATAACTCCCTCTAAACTAAGGAACTGGATTTAGTACAGCAAGCTGTTAATGATAGTATATATATTTTTTATACTCTTCAAGGTCTTTTTAGCTTTATACATATATTTTATACTCTTTTCTAATATATTCATCTTATGTTTTGTTCTATGATAAGACTTATAAGAGGAAGGGGAGCTAGTCTTTTTTAGATAGAAATGACTAAGTACTCCTGTCAAGGTTAAAGATATAGCTTTCAAATTCTTGTTTGCTTTCCCCTCTCACCTTTTTACAACTACACACTCTGTTCATATACACTAATAGGATTCCAAATGATATCAACTGCACTTTTACAAATACTCTTGTGAAATGAATATCTTAGTCTAGATATTTCACCTCAACAATTCACTAAACTAGAGTCACATATTAGAGCAAGATTCTATGTATTCAAAGAAGTTTACATTAGTACTTGTAGAAGAAAACAACTTCGATCTTAGATATACTTACGGTTTTAAAATCAGTAATTTGAAGATTAAAATAAGAATACAGATCTAGAGGATGATCTTCATATATAGGCTGAACTGATTGCTGAAGGCAAGGAAGCAGGTGTATAGGAAGCAGGTTTATAGGAATGTAGAGAACTCTTATTTATTTCTGAAGAATATTTTAAAAGTTTTATAGCCCAGTATAAAGGAATGTAGATTGCATTCCATTCAAATTATCATACCAGCAAAGATTACTCTAAGACTCTGGCAGAACCAAAGTGCCAGACTATACTATTGTGCATAGAAGACAATTTTGGCCAATTATCCACTGAGAGTTTGGGTATACTGAACCCTATAATAACCTGCGACAGGATGTTAAACTCTTGTTAGAAGGAAGTGGATGTAAGATTTCTAAGGTGATTATCATTAAGATTTACCCTCTCCTCAAGGGGAAAATAGACATGCGAAGTGGATTGACAAAAATATGGTATTCTAGTATGTGGAGGACAAGAAAGAATGTTTGTAGGAAGGTCATTTTTACAACCATCTGATATCAGGTTTTACTTTTACTAACCTTGAGATTTAGAGCTAATTTCTCAAACCAAGAAGTAATACAACCTAGCAGCTTGTCATCACTCTTCAAGATATCCTTCAAAGTCAGTTCAGTAACTTGAACTGGAGTAATATAGGTTAGAAGCAAGATCATATTAACATCCTCCCTTTTGACCTGCTCTAGGATTGGATTTAAGAAGCCACATGGTGTCACTTAATTCAGAACAGTATTTGGGAGAATGACAGCCATGAATCAGCTTAATGACCCTCTGAGTAGATTTGGACTGCCTTGTATTATAGTATTTGTTCTAAATTGCTATGCAGGCTGGTGAGAAATATTGTAATGCTAGATAGTGGGGTTCCTGGTTGATGAATGTTATTTGGATTATTCTGGTAAATTCTGGTAAATATTTCCTATAATATTATGGTTGACTCACTTACTAACTCTAAGATCTACTAGTAGCCTAACAGGGGGGAGTTTTTTTTTTCACAAGCTAAGAGCTTAATTTCTATGAAACCATCAAATATGAAACTACATAATGTTGAAGCCCATCAGGTAAGTCTTTGATTCATGTATACAGTTGCACCCTGTTGTCCCTACCCTCACACTCCCCGATTTTGGGGTTTTCAGACCAGATGAAAATTTAAATATTTTTAAACCCGTGTAACCGGTACAGGTTACTGGTTGGTTTCGAGTATCGTTTGATACTCAGTATTTTTTATGTTTGGTTTCGAGTATCGTTTGATACTCAGTATGTTTTATGTTTGGTTTCGAGTATCATTTGATACTGAGTATGTTTTATGTTTGGTTTCGAGTATCATTTGATACTGAGTATGTTTTATGTTTGGTTTCAAGTATCGTTTGATACTCAGTATGTTTTATATTTGGTTTCAGGTATCGTCTGATACTCAGTATGTTTTATTTATTGTGTCAAGGTATTGTTTGATACTTGATATATTATATGTAACGTTTCAAGGCTACCATGTTGGAAGTCTTTATGTTTATTGTTTACAAGACTCCGGTCAGCCTGACAAGTATATTTAAGACCTGCTATTCTCCGGACTTAGAGAGAGCAGACTTCGACAGACAGAGTTTTCAATATACTTGGTTGAACAGTTACTTCTTCAGTTCGCTTCGAGAATTCAATAAGACCAAACATACTTAGCTATTAGGAACTACTTGGTAGTTGTGATATAGTAAGAAGTTTGTTACAACAACCTAGTCTAAGCCTCTGGTACTTAGTCTCGTTATATGCCACACTTTGGTATAGAGATAGTATCCTTACCCTATCAATTCCCGCCACCACCCAGGAGGCGGTTACCCCCCTGCTTATATAGAAAATCCATTCGGTCCAAGGTAATTTAGCTAATTTCAGTCAATAGATGCTGTGCAACTCCTGGAAGATAGGGCTTGTCCACCCCACCCCCTGTATGCAAACGTAGTAGTGGTTGTTATTGAGTAGATAGATATATTTCTCATGATTTAGCAATGGCCCATTTGAATATGTTTTGCAGCAATTATGATCTCTTGCCTGGGGTTTTGCCTATACTACCAACTATTGCTTAAATCCCCCATCATACTATTCGCCTAGAGAGTAAAATGTCAATGATTAATTTCATCTTCTAAGGCTATTTCAAGCTCTAGTCAAGAGATCCTCTCTCTAGTTTTCCTCTTTCTTTTGCCATATGTTATGAATAGTAGAAATTATCAAGCGATTCAATAAATTTGTCTCGTTATTCTAATCACAACTTCTTCCAAGCCTCGCTTAGTCACTAATTTACCACCCCCAGACCTTACGCCATCCTCTTGCTCTGTAACCTCTCTTAGGAAATGGCTTGAAAACCAATGGTAGTTGATATCTATCAGTATCCCTGATAATTTCGCAGCGAATGAGTTTCTTGGTGCCCAAGCGGAGCACTTTCTGCAAGTTGGAGGGGGTGGCCCACAGTTCAATTCTACGAGGGTGCTGTATCATGTGGAGGCTCGATGAGACAATAGTAGGAGGCAGAACAAGATGTCCAATTAAATGTCATAGAGGGGTTCCCCTCCTTTACCGTATACTTGATTGCTATACCTTGCCTATTATATCTTTTCAAGTGATACTTTGTCATACCTGAGTGCTAGTTCTAACTTGACAACCTGCTGGACAGTGCTGTACAAGAATAGCTCCTTGAATGCAATGAAACTAGTCAAAAACTCCTCCTCCCCTCAATATAATATGCGAAATGAAGTTTTTAGCCTCCCTAATGATCTACCCAAGCATGAAAATTTAATAGTAGAGATAAGGGTATCTAAAATCACAACCCGTAGGGTATAGTACAGTACCGGTAGTTATACACTGTCTAGTCTACTCTTCTTTCCCAATTAGTTTCTTTTATGACTAGGCTTTTTTATTTACCACCACCACCACCACCCGTCGCTAAACTGCTAGAGTGCATTTAACTTTTTCTACCCTCTTCTCTATCCTTCTCTCAACTCTCTGACCATACCTTATTTGGTAAGACTAAGCTGCATTCTCCTCCTTTGTCTCCTTTCCTCCCGTGCTTTCCATCTATCGCTAATCTCAGCTTTCCTTTTCTCTTTTCCCCTTTATTTTCCTTCCTTTCTTGATATAAGTCCACCCGTGCCCATTCAGTAGACCATCAAGCCTCTTTCCTCTTCCCAGAGAGCCTCCTTCGGAATTATTATAATACTTCGATTTTATGGAAAGAGAGTATCAGCCCGTTAAAGCATTAAGGGGGCAGGGATGATTCAATAGGTTTCTAGTCCGAAGGGATTACCGAGTGAGAATGCATGAACCCTCAAGCTCCCCCACACCACGCTAATCAATAGAGCTACGGTAGGTATATCAGGAAGAGATTCTCTTAAATGCTCCTACCGGGGCGATCATATATCACTGGAAATCGGATTTTCACTGGCTAACCTGCATCCAGCCTCCGTGGGATAGTTGACTTACCAAAACATACTCAGCCGAATAGTGCACTTAGTCGAATCCATTTAGTTATAAGGGATGTTTGTAAACATAAGTTTTGGAGTCTTTAGGTGGCAATGAAGGATTGTGAGATAGCAAGGGAACCTATAGTATATCAAGTCCGATGTTTTTTCGCAAGATGTTATTAGATTTTATCGCTCGGCTTGTTAGACCCTTCCTGGTGTTTTCTGCAGTATTATAGGGCATACTTGATACTTTTTTAAAATGCCATGAAAACGAAAAAAGTGTGAAATTTCTTTTCGCCTTACGGGATCGTAGGGTGTCACACTCGTTGGAGAACACAGTAAATAAAATATGTTATTAACTTAATTGAGATTTAAAGGATTTCTAAAGGAAAAAAGAATCAACCCCTGGAGCCATGGCCAAGGCCTGAAGAGAATATCATACATGTCGAATAAATTACCTATAACTATATGAATATGGGGTGTGCCATGTCCCCCTATGGCTCCATGGAGTCGTATGACTAAGCTCTCTGATATGGTTATCATGCATACCGGCAATCATTCTGCATTGATATATATTTGTTTCCCCTGAGGTATTTGGAGTCAACGAGGCGAACGTGGATGACGCGAGCTGGCAGGTCATAGTAGTATGCACTCGCATGTCATCAGGTACATGGCCTAAATGCACATCTCAACAAAACGCAACCAACCCACTTATCAGCAGGCTGCATTGTGAGTTTTCCATTGATTAATACTTAGGAAATCACCTACCTACCTCCTCCTCCTCACCCACTTGATGCCGGGCATTTCGCCAGAAGGCTGTAGAGTAATTCTACTCTCAAACCTCTTCATCTGCGCTAAACACTCTAGCCTAGCCTCGTCGAAGGTTTTCCTTCCCCCGCATGAATCTAATTCAACACTCATTTCACGAAATAGTCCTAGCATAATGGCAGTAAATTCGACATGCGCAAACTTCTTTCCAATGCACCCACGGGTTCCGATAGAGAAAGGTATGTATGATCCGTTGTATGGCTTGAACATGGTGTTGTCTCCTGGTTTGGGGAGCCAGCGTTCGGGCCGGAACTCGGAGATTGCGGATTCGGCTTCAGTTTTCCCGGGTTGGGTCCAGTATTTCGGGTTGTGAGACAAGCCGATTATTTGGATCATAAATTCGACGTCAGGGGGGAGTGTGATGGGTCTCTGACCACCTGCGCGAGGGAAGGTGCGGGGGGTGGGACCCATATGGCGGGTTGTGATGGTCACTGCGGGAATGAGGCGGAGGGTTTCGAACTATTTTTTCTCTTAGCTGGTAGTTATGGTGATGATGAGTGGGGAAGTATACCATGATAGCAGCTATCCAGCCTGAAGAGAAAGCATCGAAATGCGTCTCGTATGATGTTAGGCTATGGTCACTATCTCCTAAGATACTATCAATTTCCTCTTGAAGCTTAACTTGGTACTCCGGATACATTGCTAGAAAGTATAATGCGTTTGCAATTGTGTGGGCGGTGGTTTCATGGCCCGCTAAGATGAAAATCTGCAGGCTGTTAGCAAGATGTTGTAGAGAGAAGGGGAGGGCTTGTACAAATGCATTTCCTATAACCTCTGACTTCGAGAGCAGTGGGGTTTCCAGAGTTGAGCCTTTGTCCAAACCAGAACTCCTAACCAAAGATTCTGAATAGGTGTTAGTAAATCTCCCAGCTGGATAGCAATATTATAAGTAATAAGAATACCCATTAAGTCCGCCCTGGACGGTTTGAGTGCAGTCTTATTATCCAACTCAATCTTAGCCTTCCTCTCTTCAAACCATTCATTCATAAAGAACCTGAAGCCATTGGCCGCTCCTCCCGCTTCCCGTAAGGCCTTAAAAGGTAGCATTTCTACGCATATGCCACAAATTTAAATCAGCACACTTCGTGCATTCGGGCATGGGCAGGGTGAAACACTAACCCAGAAGCCAACTCGGCGCAATAGTGGTCCACTTGAAATTCTCAAATAGAACATGGAGACACTTCTGATAACTCCCTTCACCATCTTTCTTATTGGCGATTTCTGTAGTCAGGGGGACCCACTCCATAACCTTACTAAACCCAGCATGAGCGATAACTCCGAGTGTTGCTCTGCGAAAATCTCTATAGCTTGTATTTATAGCTTCGTGCTTGTCGTAATATTGAATCATTTGTTTAATTTGAGTTAAAGATTCTTCCCAGACAATGGATAGCCTACATCACCTGTTAGCCTAAGGGAATATATATCAATAAAAATAAAAAAATGGTAATTGGGACACTAACGACGACTTCCCAATTACTGGGCCAGCGATCTTTCTGTGGCCCCGCCAAACCGCTCCCTCCACGGTAAGCACATTTTCTCCAAAAAGCCCCATCACCTTGCTAACACGCTCTGGCTTAGGATATAATTCTCCATTCCCGCCCTTTCCCGCAAGGACTTCAACTGCCATATCCGGGTCCGCAACCTGTAGGATAATCTTCCACGGGCTAACGGTAAAGAAAATGTCTGATCCAATGAAGCGGTATATCTCATAGCGTTGGCGGACTTGCCAGTCCGAGGCCATCAGGAAGAACCGGGGGTGAGTAAGGCCCAACACTTTGATTAGGAGCTTCATAAAGGGGTGTATGAAGATCCGCACAAACGGGGAGGGGTAGAAGGGAACGACGAAGTAGGGGATGCCGAGTGGGCGGACTTTACAGAGGAGGATGTGGAGGGAGTAGCAGGTGTAGCCAATGTAGAGGAGTGCAGTTGTTAGGAAGAGGGGAGCGAGCATTGTGGCGGAAGGTTGTGAGAATACTGAGAGGCCGAAAGAGAATCTTCAGTAATTGGTTAGTTGAGGAGTGTGATATAGAGGGAACTAATAGCAGTACAGGTTCGAGGGATGAAGCAATTCTATTTATGAAGCTATGTTTTTACCCCATGTAAGTTTTTAGAAGTCACCGCCTTGTCTTCCACCAATACCATTCTAGGGCCTCATACTGGGTCTAGACAGCAATTCCATTCCTTTAGAGGCTCTCTGTAACTGCCGCGGGGGAAATCCCCTCGCGGCTATTATCACCCGGACCAAACACCGCAATAATCTTGAACACCCCTCCGGATGCTAGTGCTCCCGACTCGCCTCGGCTATGCATGTCGTCAATGGTTTCGTGGTTCTCGAAACAGGAAAAGGGTTGCTTCATTGCCCTTCCACTTAGGGGCGAAAATGGGAATTGTTTGTTGCTGCAATAATTTTTTTGGTTTCCACCGGAGGTGTTTTACGTGTGCTGCCCGCAGAACAAAGGAATTTGTTAAAGAAATGTGAATTTTAGGATCACTAGATCTTTAGCTATCTATTAATATTTCCTTTATATTAATTGATTCCAAGGTGAGGGTGCAGATTAGAATTTCAGGGACGACGGATTTCGGTCATTTTTTAGTGCACTTTCAGCGCTATTCTGATTTTCCAAAAGGTCGTCGCAACATCCCACCCAAGTTTGAAAATTCTAGGAATTTTTTCTTTCTTGGTCTCAGAATGCTAGGTATATCAGTGGAGATTGGTGAAAAATACCACAGTGTATCTGGTCCTTCAAAGCGGTTTTTGTAGTATGGCCTGTTAAAGCGCCACTTGCATCTTCAGAAACAGTTTCAGTGAAAAGAAAAATCGAGCAGGAAAAGGCACAGACTGCGAGTGGCGGCAAACCTTTGGAGGGTTACAGTGCTTAGGCGCACCTCCAACGATTACTTTTGTCCGAGAAATAGATACGAATAATCCACGGGATTTGACAAAAAAAAAAAAACGGCACCCGGGCACCGCAATAACTTTGACCTGATAACCTGCCAAACAGTGAACCTCACGTCGACCGCTAATGAAAACCAGAAGTCCGAAAGTTAACGAAAATAACAATATCAACAGACACTCCATAGACTCCATAAGCTATGGCCGGAGGTCTGTTCTCATAAATACTGCAGCCATTCACTAGCACTTACTGCCCCACTTTCCTCACAGGGCATTACCGGGGCATGGTTTGTCACTTTTTACAGCCCAAGTGCTCTTAGATGACACCCCGGAATTCTCGAACCCCAAAATGCTCTTAAGCTCACAGTGTCTCAGTGCGGGAGCCCCGGAACCCCCGCGTAGGTCTAGGATTCCCCAGGACCCTAACACAACGAATGACAGCCGAAATAGGGACTATCCCCCTCCTGTTTGGTGCCTCTCTTCCTCCCTCTTTCCTCCTGTTAGATTCTTCAAATTGCTTACGACGTGGAACCTAAAATGCCTCGCCCAATTTCACCCACGCTATATAATAATTATTGTGGTGTAGACCGTCGTTAATAAATAGCTTCCGTCTAGCGACAGAACTTCTCAATACGAATAAATAAAGGTATTTGAATAGCCCCCGAAAAATCAAGCAGGTTTAGCAATGAGAATTAATAATCTGAAAGAACAAAGTTCAAATACACAGTATCAATAAATCAGGTTCGTCTATTAAATCAGACTGTCTAGCGTCTACACGATACAAACTCATCTCTAGTGCTTTCTGCCGCCAGCGTTTGCATGCGGTCGGGCCGACCCTCAGATAGCTGGCCGATATACAACCTAGCTACCGCAAAACTGGAATAATTGGCCCCACGCTAGACGTTAGAGTTGACTCTCCTGGTAAGGCCGGGCGTAAATTTCCTTTTACTTGTCTCAGCGGAGGGCTAGGGGACAGTTTTTCCGCCATGTTTTCCCCCTTGAATCCAAAGAGGGAATTCTGGACCACTAGCGTGAGGGCTAATTATTCCAGTTTTTACGGTAGGCTAGGCTTTGGGGAGGCCTGCGGGGTTCATGGATGCTTGGCGGCGCCGGTAGGCTTTTGGTATGTATATGCTATCCCATTAGTTAATATTTTGTTAATGCATGACTGATATCGCTAGATGCCCACAAACATCTACAGGTATCTGAAGGTACAGGTAGATATTACATTTGGAGGTCTCCGCAGATATCTAAAGGTGCCCGCAGATATCTAAGGATGGCTGGAAATACAAAAGGAAGGCCTCTCTAGGATCTCCACACCCCCGCGAGCTTGGCGTTATTGAGCATATAATATCGCACCAGCTGCAAAAAGGGGGGGTCACCCCCAATTCTTCCGAGGTGTCGAGGAGCTGACACAAGATGTATGGTGCTATAGAAGCACATACACCGCACTCCTTCACAGCCACACTACCGTCATTAGGTAAATTTCTCTTGGACTTCACCAGCGCATAACTAACTTCAGTAAGCCATCGACAGCACCACTACTAGAGAGGTAGGGATGGAGTTTGGGCTTCGGTTCGTTTGATTTTGCGTAGGGGTGTTTTGTCGGGGTGTAATGGCAGTTCTTAGAGGGCAGTTGAAGGTTCTTGTATGTAGCTATGGCCGTCTAGAACTCATGGGGGCGGGAGTTTGTATTCGTGGGCGGCTTGCGCTTGCCGCGCTAGTTTTTCTTTTTTTTTTTTTTTTGGTTTCGTTGGATTTGGGTGGGGAGCAGGGTAAGGAGTGGGGGGAGCTGCTACTTGATGTTAGCCTCTTGGGAGCGTTACGGTGTGAAGGCAGGTAGGTAGGTAGGAAAGCTAGTGTGGTGTATGTTATGAGCTTTGGGATGTCTATTGGTTTTGGACGCGATTGGAGAATCGCTTGGTTGGGTTGGTGAGGTTGAGCGTGGGTTGGCGATGTGGGGCGATCCGGATAGTTCCATACTAGTAGTCTTTACATATGGGGGGAAATGTGATGGCCCGGAAGATCTAATTAGATCTATTCCCCTCCTTTCTCGCTTCCGCCCTACCACCTCCCGCCAGGCAGCCCTGAAGCATACCCGGAATGCTTGGCGAAAATTGGTAGAATATAGAAAGGAGAAATGGAAAGCGAGAAAAAATCGGGCGGGTACATATCTCCGACTTGGCGGGAAATCTAAAAAACTAGGCTCCGGAGAGATTACTTCATTACCTGGGGATAGTTTATTGGGCCGCGAACGTAAGACCGGCTACAGATGCAAGAAAATTGGCCCTAGCTCCTTTGAGACCTCAAAGAGTTCACGTTAGTAAGTAGAGTATGAGGGTGGTGGTGTGAAAGAAAGAAAAAGAAGAGGGCCACCATGATGGTGATTCGGGATGCTCATGATATCGGTCTAGAGATGTATAGAGCAGGTAAAAATGAGTTGAAAAACTGAAGAGTAAGGATAATTATTCATCATTGGTAACTAACTGCTTTGTGCTCATTCTTAGTGTTGGCTAAGACTACGCGAAATATATTAGTAAGATTAATATTAATCCACTATGTTTCCAGTCAGAAGGGATTCCCGAGTGAGAATACATGACTGTCTCAAGCTCCCCCGCCCCACGCTAATCAATAGAGCTACGGCAGGTCGATGTGACATACCAGGAAGAGATTCTCTTAAATACCCCCGCCGGGCCGATCCCATGGCGTTGGAGATTGGGTTCTCACTAGCCAATCTGCAGCCAGCCTCCGTGGGATAGTTGACTTACCAAAGCATACTCAACCCAATAGTGCATGCAATGGAATTAATTTAATTATAAGGGGAGATTATAAACGTAAGGTTTGGAGTCGAATAGGTGGCAATCAAGAATTATGAGATAGCGAGCTAGCCTATAGTATACCGAGTTTGAAGTTCTTCAGCAAGATGTTATTAGATTTTATCTCTGTTTGTTAGACCCTTCCCCGTGTCTCCTACAGTATCATAGGGCGTACTTGATACCGTTTTATAATGCTATAATATTATGAAAATGAAAAAAGTGAGTGAAATTTATTTTTGCCTTATGGCATCGTAGGGTGTCACACTCGTTGGAGAGCACAGTAATTAAATCAAATATGTTATTACCCTAATTGAGCTTTAAAGGATTTGTGAAAAAGAAAAAAGAATCAACCACTTGATCCATGGCCAGGGCCTGAAGAGAACATCATACATGTCGAATAAATTACCTATAACTATATGAATACGGGGCATGCCACATCTCCCTGTTGCTCTAGGGGGTCGTATGACTGAGCTCTCTGATATGATTATCATGCATAGCGGCGATCAGTTTGTATTGATATATTTGTTTCCCCTAAGGCATTTGGGGTGTATGGGGCGAGCGTGGATGACGCGAACTAGTGGGTCATAGTATCCAATCGCATGAGATCAGTTTCATGGCCTAAATGCACATCTCAACCAAACGCAGCCTTCCCACTTATACAGAGGCCACGTCGAAGAGCCTCCATTTATTAATACTTAGGAAATCACCTACCTACCTCCTCCTCCTCACCCACTTGATACCGGGCATTTCTCCAGTAGGCTGCAAGGAAAGTTTCATCTCAAACTTCTTCATCTGCGCTAAACACTCTAGCCTAGCCTCGTCGAAGGTTTTCCTTCCCCCACATGAATCAAATTCAACACTCATCTCACGAAACAGCCCAAGCATAATGGCGGTAAATTCCACATGCGCGAACTTCTTTCCAATGCACCCACGGGTTCCAATAGAGAAAGGTATGTATGATCCGTTGTATGGCTTGAACATGGTGTTATCTCCTGATTTCGGGAGCCAGCGTTCGGGCCGGAATTCGGCGATTGCGGATTCGGCTTCAGTTTTCCCGGGTTGGGTCCAGTATTTCGGGTTGTGAGACAGGCCGAGTATTTGGATCATGAATTCGACGCCAGTGGGGAGTGTGATGGGTCTCTGACCGCCGGCGCGAGGAAAGGTGCGGGGAGTGGGACCGATTTGGCGGGCTATGACAGTCGATCCTGGAATGAGGCGGAGGGTTTCGAACTATTTTTTCTCTCACTCACTCAGATGGTAGTTATGGTAAGAATGGGCGGATAAGTATACCATGATAGCAGCTATCCAGCCTGAAGAGAAAGCATCGAAATTCATCTCGTATGATGTTAAGCTATGGTCACTATCTCCTAAGATACTATCAATTTCCTCTTGAAGCTTAGCTTGGTACTCGGGATACATTGCTAGAAAGTATATTGCGTTTGCAATTGTGTGGCCAGTGGTTTCGTGGCCGGCTAGGATGAAGATCTGTAGGCTGTTAGTAAGATGTTGTTGAGAGAAGGGGAGGGCTTGTACAAATGCATTTCCTATAACCTCTGACTTCGAGAGCAGTGGGGTTTCCAGAGTTGAACCTTTGTCCAAACCTGAACTCCTAACCAAAGATTCTGAATAGGTGTCAGTAAATTCCCCAGCTAGATAGCATTATTAGAAGTAATAAGAATACCCATTAAGTCCGCTTTGGAAGGCTTGAGAGCAGTCTTATTATCCAACTCGACCTTAGCCTTCTTCTCTTCAAACCATTCATTTATAAATAGCCTGAAGCCGTTGACCGCCCATCCCGCTTCCCGTAAGGCCTTAAAAGGTAGCATTTCTACGCATATACCACAAATTTAAATCAGCATACTTCGTGCATTGGGGCTGGGCAGGGTGAAACACTAACTCAGAAGCCAACTCGGCGCAATAGTAGTCCACTTGAAATTCTCAAATAGGGCATGGAGGCACTTCTGATAACTCCCTTCACCATCTTTCTCATTGGTGATTTCTGTAGTGAGGGGGACCCACTCCATAACCTTACTAAACCCAGCATGAGCGATAACTCCGAGTGTTGCTCTGCGAAAATCTCTATAGCTTGTATTTATAGCTTCGTGCTTGTCGTAATATTGAATCATTTGTTCAATTTGAGTCAAGGCTTCTTTCCAGACAACGGATAGCCTACACCACCTGTGAGCCAAAAGAAGTAAAAAATAAAGATAAAAATAAAAATAAAAAGTGATAATTAGAAAACTCACGATGACTTCCCAATTACCGGGGCAGCAATCTTTCTGTGATCCCGCCAAACCGCCCCTTCCACAGTAACCACATTTTCCCCAAAAAGCCCTATCATCCTGCCACCAAGGCCAGGCTTAGGATACAATTCTCCACTCCCACCCTTTCCCGCGAGTATCTCAACCGCCATATCTGGGTCAGCAACATGTAGGGTAATCTTCCACGGGCTAACGGTAAAGAATATGTCTGATCCAATGAGCCTGTATATTTCGTAGCGTTGGCGGACTTGCCAGTCCGGGGCCATCAGGAAGAACCGGGGGTGAGTAAGGCCGGACGCCTTGATTAGGAGCTTCACAAAGGGGAATATGAAGACCCGTATAAACGGGGAGGAGTAGAAGGGAACGATGAAGTAGGGGATGCCGAGTGGGCGGACTTTACAGAGGAGGGTGTGGAGGGAGTAGCCCTTGTAGCCAATGTAGAGGAGTGCAGTTGTCAGGAAGAGGGGAGCGAGCATTGTAGCAGAAAGGTTGTGAGAATACTCAGAGGCCGAAAGAGAATGGTTAGTTGTAGAGTGTTATATAGATAACTAGTAGCAGCACAGGTTCGAGGGAGAAGCAGTTCTATTTATGAAACTTTATCGTTGCCCCATATGACAATTAGAAGCTACCCTCTTGCCCTCTAACAACAAAATCCCAAGACCTCCTACTAGATCAGACAGCTATTCAATTCCCTTGAAAGCGTCCTATAACTGCCGCGGGGGAAATGCCCTCGGGACTATTATCACCCGGACCAAACACCGCAATAACCTTGAATACCCCTCCGGATGCTAGTACTCCCAATTGGCCTCGGCTATGAATGTCGTCAAAGGGTTTTGCCGTCCTTGAAACAGGAAAAGGGTTGCTTCATTGTCCTACCACCCGGGAGTGAAAATAGTGATTATTTGTCACTGCAATATTTTTCCAGTGTCCGCCGAAGGTTCTTTCCTTTTCTACCTTCCATTCTTATTTTGAGGGAGGACGTGCGGCTAGTTGTATATTAGAGGGACTGTAGAAATAGAGGCATTGGGCAGGAGTAGATTCCTTTTGTTTAGAGTTTTTAAGATATACTTCAGGGTGAAGGCCAAGGATTTTTCTGTAGCTACATTGCCCCGACAAAAGTCATCGTTGGTGATTACTTTTACACCAAAAATTATGTTTTTCAGAGCGCTAGCACTCGACCACCCGCAGTGCAATTAAACCAATTCTTACGAATAAATCATTTTCTAACTTCTAATACCTTCCAGATTGCTACGGGAAGTCCTCCAATTGATAATCCGAAAAATAAAGTTCAATTGCGTAGTATCCAGGAATGAGGTTAGTTTCTGAACTCAGACCACCCAACGTCTACGCAATATTACACATTCCTAGTGCTTTCTGCTAGAGTTGACGGAAGTGGATAGTGGACGGGCGGAGGTGTGAGAACGGATCTAAGTGGAAAGTTACGATGAAAAATTACAGAATGTCTTTAGAGATTTCATTTGTTCTGGAGCTGAAAGGTGATGAAAGGATCGATAGAGATGGTTTATGGTTATGCGTTTCCTTTATTACCATTATGGAAGTACGCAAGCTCATATATGGAGAGAAACGGATGAGTGTGAAGAGCGATAGAATGGTTGAGATGATTTCCTTACACTCCATAATATTATTATATTCTTATGTTTTGTTTGATTAACTTAGTTTAAAGAAGATGACGGGTGAACGAAGTTTCTGATTATGCCCGCCCTTTAGTATAGCCCTACCCTAGTTCGCTTGTTTGACCGTTGCGCCTGTTATCAGTCACTCCACGATAGGTTCACTCTGACACTTTCTGCGACTAGCATTCGTAGGCCACTGGGCCGGCCCGCAGATAGCTGGCTGATATAGTACGATACAGGTTGCTTGGCCAAGCTTTGGGAAGCCTGCAGGTTTCATGGCTGCTTGGCGGCGCCGGTAAGCCTTCGGTATATGCCATCCGATGAGTAAGTACCCCGCTAATGAGTGGCTGATATCGCCAGATGCCCACAAATATCTACAGATATCTAAAGATGCCGGCAGACATTTGAAGATGCCCGTAGATATCTGAAGATACCGGCAGATATCAAAAGACGCCGGCAGATATTCCAAATATAGCCGCAGATATCCGAGGATGGCTGTAAAAACAAAGGAAGCCTCCTCTGGGGTCTCCACACATCCGCAAGCTTGGCGTGTTTGAGCACATAATCCCGGACGAGCTCCAAGAGGAGAAAATCTCCCCCAACTCCCCCAAAGTATCGAAGAGCCTACACCAGATGTATGATACTGTACTATGGAGGTACAGGGCATAAGTTTTGTAGGTTCCACAAGCGAAGTCTGCCACCCTCAACCCCTGTGTAACCTACAAAACTTATGCCCTGTACCTCCGTAGAAGCACATACACCACAGTCCTTCACAACTACACTTCCACATTAGGTAAATTTTTCTTGGACTTCACCGACATACAACCGACTTCAGTAAAACCTCGGTACCGCTGCGACTAGAGATGTGGGGATGATTGGGTTTTGATTCCTTTGGTTTTGCACGGGGGTGTTTTTCGGGGTGCGATAACAGTTTTTGGAGGGCGGATAAAGGTTCTCGCATGTAACTACCGGTATAGAGGTCTGGTGCTCACGGGGTTTTATATTCACGGCGGCTCGCGCTTGCTACGCCAGTTTCTCTTTTTTTACCTTTTTTCTTTTTCTTTTCTTTGTTTCGTCGGATTGGGGAGGGGAGCAGGGTAAGGAGTGGGGGGAACGAGTGCTACTTGATGTTAGCTTCTTGGGCGTTATGGTGTGAAAGCAGATAGGTAGGTAGGAAGGTCAGTATGGTGCATGTTGTGAGCTTTGGGATGTCTATGGGTTTTGGACGCGATTCGTGAGTCGCTTGGTTAAGGTGGGTGAGGTTGAGCGTGGGTTGGCCATGTAGGGGCGATTGCGATATCGGTAGTTCCATACAAGTAGTCTTTATATATTATGCTATTGGGGGCAAATGTAACGACCCAGATGATCTGATTAGATCCATTGTCCTGCTTCCTCGCTTCCGCTCTACCACCTCCCGCTAGGCAATCACGAAGCATACCGGAATGCGGGCTGGAATCGGCGGAATATAGAAAGGAGAAATGGAAAACCTAAAGAGCCGAGCTAACGCATATCTCCGCATTTCCAGGGGCCGGGTGTTATTGGGCCGCAAGCACAAGTCCAGATACAAATGGAAGAAAATTGGTTCCAGCTCCTTTAAGACCTCGAGGCGCTCACGTTCGTAAGTAGAGTATGAGGGTTGTTGTGTGAAAGAAAAAAAAGAAAAAAAGAAGAAGATCACGATTGTCGCGATTCGGGATGCCCATGATACCGGTCCGGAGAGGTATAGATCAGGTAAAAAGCAGCTGAAGAACTGGAGAGTAAGGACAACTATTAATCATTGGTAACTAGCAGCTCCGTGCTCATGGTTAGTATTAGTTAAGACCGCGCGAAATATATTAGTAAGATTAATATTAATCCACTAACTTATGTTTCCAGTCAGAAAGGGTTCCAAGTGAGAATTCATGAGCCTCTCAAGCTCCCCCGCCACACACCAATAAATCGACCTACGATAGGTGGATGTGAGATCCTAGGAAGAGATTCCCTTAATACCCCCACCAGATCAATCCCACCCATGTTACTGGAGGTCCGGTTTTTCACTATTCAACTTGCAGTCAGCCGCCACGGGACGGCTGGCTTACCGGGGCATACTCGGGCCAATGGTGCACGGAGTGGAATCATAGGGATAGTTTATAAACGTGCGGTCCAGTATCGTATAGGTGGCAATGAAAAATTGTGGGATACCAAGTTCGCCTGGTATGCCAAATGCGAAGTTTCTTGGAGAGATGTTATTAGATCTTGCCGCCCGGTTTGCCCCACCCTTCCCCCTTGTTACCTATAGAATCATAGGGCGTACTCAATGTCTTTCTTTAATGTTATATAAACAAGAAAAAGTGAGAGAAATTTTCCTTTGCCTTATAGCAGATAGGGTATTACACTTATTAAGAAATATAGTAGATTAAATATGTTATTACCCTAATTGAACTTTAAAGGATTTCCAAAGAAAAAAAAGCCATCAACCCCCTGATCATGGCCGTGTCCTAAAGAGAACATCATACATGTTGAATAAATTACCTATAACTATATGAATACGAGGTATGCCACGTCCCCCTATAGCTCCAGGGAGCCGTATGACTAGGCTCTCTGACGTGATTAATATTGATTATTCAGACCAGCGATCAGGCAGCATTGATATGTTTGTTTCCCCTGGGGTATTTGGAGTTTATGGGGAGAACGTGGGTGCTTCGAGCGGGTAGGTTATAGTATGCACTAGCATGTCATTAGTTTGATGACCTAAAGGTACATTTCGACTAAGCGCAACCTTCGCAGAGGCTGCACCGAGAGTTTTCCATCTATCAGCAATCAGGAAACAGCCTACTAACCTACTTAACTCCTCCTCCTCCTCCTCACCCACTTGACGCCGGGCATTTCTCCAGAAGGCTGTAGAGTAATTCTACTCTCAAAATTCTCCATCTGCGCCGAGCACTCTAGTCTAGCCTCCTCAAAAGTTTTCCTTCCCCCGCATGAGTCAAATTCAACACTCATATCACGAAACAGCCCTAGCATAATGGCGGTAAATTCGACATGCGCGAACTTCTTTCCAAGGCACCCACGGGCTCCGATCGAGAAGGGTATGTATGATCCGTTGTAGGGTTTAAACATGGTGTTATCTCCTGATTTCGGGAGCCAGCGCTCGGGCCGGAATTCGGAGATTGCAGATTCGGCTTCGGTTTTCCCGGGCTGAGTCCAGTATTTCGGGTTGTGAGCCAAGCCGATTATTTGGATCCAGATTTCGATGCTGGGTGGGAGTGTGACGGGTCTCTGACCGCCTGAGCGAGGGAAGGTGGGGGGGATGGGATCGATTTGGCGGGTTATGGCGGTCAATCCAGGAATGAGGCGGAGGGTTTCAAACTATTTTTTCTCGCGCTTAGATGGTAGTTCTGGTGAGAACGGGCGGGGAAGTATACCATGATAGCGGCCATCCAGCCTGAAGAGAAAGCATCGAAATACGTCTCGTACGATGTCTGGCTGTGATCACTATCTCCCAAGATACTATCGATTTGTTTTTGGAGTTCAACTTGGTACTCCGGATACATTGCTAGAAGATATATTGCGTTTGCAATTGTGTGGCCAGTGGTTTCATGGCCGGCTAGGATGAATATCTGCAGGCTGTTAGCAAGATGTTGTAGAGAGAAGGGGAGGGCTTGTACAAATGCATTTCCTATAACCTCCGACTTTGAGAGCAATGGGGTTTCCAAAATTGAGCCTTTGTCCAAACCGGAACTCCTAACCAATGATTCTGAATAGATGTTAGTAAATTCCCCAGCTAGATAACAATATTAGAAGTAATAAGAATACCCATTAAGTCTGCTGTGGAAGAAGGCTTGAGTGCAGTCTTATTATCCAACTCAATTTTAGTCTTCCTCTCTTCAAACCACTCATTCATAAAGAACCTGAAGTTGCTGGCCGCTCCTCCCGCTTCCCTTAAGGCCTTAAAAGGTAGCATTTCTAAGCATATGCCACACATTTAAATCAGCACCCCCGTGCATTAGCTCATGGGCAGGGTGAAATACTAACCCAAAATCCAACTCGGCGCAATAGCGGTCCATATGAAATTCTCAAATAGAACATCGAGACACTTCTGATAACTCCCTTCACCGTCTTTCTCTGCTGCTTTGAGAGGGACCCACTCCATAACCTTATTAAACCCAGCACGAGTGATAACTCCGAGTGTTACTCTGCGAAAATCTCTATAGCTAGTATTTGTAGCTTCGTGCTTGTCGTAATATTGAATCATTTGTTCAACTTGAGTTAAGGATTCTTCCCAGACAACGGATAGCCTGCACCATCTGTGAGCCTAGGAGAATAGAGAATTAAAAAAATATAAAAAATATAAAAAAAAGTGATAATCAGAACACTCACGATTTCCCAATTACTGGTGCAGTAATCTTTCTGTGGCCCCGCCAAACCGCCCCCTCCGCGGTAAGCACATTTTCCCCAAAAAGCCCCATCATCCCGCCAACAATCCCTGGCCTTGGATGCAATTCTCCATTCTCACCCTTTCCTGCAAGGACTTCAACTGCCATATCCGGGTCAGCAACATGTAGTACAGCCTTCCACGGGGTAACAGTAAAGAATATGTCTGATCCAATGAACCGGTATATTTCGTAGCGTTGGCGGACCTGCCAGTCCAAAGTCATTAAGAAGAACCGACGGTGGGTAAGGCCGAACACCTTGATTAGGAGCTTGACGAAGGGGATTAGGAAGATCCGCGGGAGCGGGGAGGGGTAGAAGGGAATAACGAAGTAGGGGATCCCGAGTGGGCGAACTTTGCAGAGCAGGGTGTGGAGGGAGTAGCAGGTGTAGCCCATGAAGAGGAGGGCAGTTGTCAGGAAGAGGGGAGCGAGCATTGTAGCGGAAGGTTGCGAGAATACTGAGAGGCCAAAAGAGAATCTAGTTGGTTGTTGAAGAGCTTGATATTAGATGAACTAAAGGTAGAACCGGTGCGAGCGATGAAGCAATTCTATATCTAAAACCAAGTCTTTGCCCTATGCGAGTATTAGAGGTCGCCGCCTTGTCTCCCACACACAAATAACACCCTAGGGTTTCATACTAGGTCTAGACAGCTCTCCCATTCCTTTGGAAGCCCTCTATAGCTCCCACAAGAGAAAACTCCTCAGGGTTATTCTATCATCCGGACAAAACACCACAATAACCTTAAATAATAACCCGCCAAACAATAAACCTCAGCTCGGCCCCTATTGATAACCAAAAGTTTAAAAGCTAACTAAAATAACAAAAATAAAAATAAAAAAATAAAAAAACATCCCATAGATTCCATAAGCTATGGCCGGAGATCGGTTCTCATAAATAGCCATTAACTAGCCCTACTGCCCCACTTTCCTCACACGGAATTACCGGGACATCGCCTATTGTCTGCCACATAGTTTGCCATGACAATTTACACAGCCTAAGTGATCTTGGATTACACCCCGGGATCCTCAAACTCCAAAATATCCTTAAGGTCATAGTGCCTCACTGCTGTAGCCCCAGGACCCCCGCACAAGTCTAGGATTCCCCAGGGCCCTAACATAACGAATAGCAGCAGAAAATGAGACTATCCCCCTTCTGTTTGGGGCCTATGTTCCTTCCTCTTTCCTCCTTTTGGATTCTTCAAATTGCTTGCACCACGGAACCTAGCGTGTCTCACCCGATATCACCCACGCGGCGCACAGCGCAAACCACCATTAATAAATGGCCCTCACCGCCTAACCACAAACTTCCCAACCCTACCGTGGTAAATGAAGGTATTCGAATAGCCCGCGGATAATCAAGCAGGTCTAGCAATGAGAATTAATAATCTGAAAATTCAAATACACAGTATCCATAAATCAGGCTAGTCTATGATCTCAGACCACCCAGGGTCTAAACGATATCACACACATCACAAATGATTTCTTTGTGACCAGCGTTCGTAGGCGGCTGGGCCGGCCCGCAGATAGCTGGCTAATATAAACCTAGCCATGCCAGGCTCTGGGGGAGTCGGCGTGGTTCATGGATGGCTGGCGGCGCCGGTAGGCTCTTGGTATATGCTATCAGAGTAGTAAATATTTTGTTAACGCGTAGCTAATATCGCCACATGCCCATAAATATCTACAGATATTTGAAGGTGCAGGTAGATATTTGGAGGCTCCCACAAATATCTGAAGATCCTGGCAGGTATCTAAAGATGCCAGCAGATATCCGAAGATACCCGTAGATACCTGAGGATGGCTGTAAATACAAAAGGAAGGCCTCTCTAGGATCTCCACACACCTGCAAGCTTGGCGTTGTCGAGCGCATAATCCTGGGCCACCGCAAAAGGAGAAAATCACCCCCAACTCTCCCGAAATATCGAGGAGCCTACACCAGATGTATGGTACTATACTTGGTGATTTAAAAAATCTCTGGACGCTTTTATGCCAAGATAGGTACTAATAAATTGCAAAGCGTCCGGAGACTTTTGAAATAGCCAAGTAGAAAGAAGCACATACACCACACCCCTCACAACTACACTACCACGTTAGGTAAATTTTTCTTGGACTTCACCGGCATACAACCGATTTCAGTAAAACCTCGGTACCGCCGCTACTAGAGATGTGGGGATGGAGATTGGGTTTTTGATTCCTTTAGTTTTGCGAGGGGACGATTTTTCGGGGTGCGATAACAGTTTTTGGAGGGCAGATAGAGGTTCTTGCATGTAACTACCGGTATGGCGGTCTGGAGCTCACGGGGGTTTATATCTATAGCGGCTCGCGCTTGCTGCGCCAGTTTCTCTTTTCTTTTTTCTTTTCTTCCATTTCTCCTTAGTTTCGTTAGATTTAGGTGGAAAGCAAGGTAAGGAGTGGGGAACGAGCTCGACTTGATGTTAGCCTCTTGGGGGCGTTACAGTGTGAAGGCAAGTAGGTAGGTAGGAAGGTTAGTATTGTGTATGTTATGAGTTTTGGGATGTCTATTGGTTTTGGGTGAGATTATAGGCGATTGGTGAGTCGCTTGGTTGGGTTGGTGAGGTTGAGCGTGGGTTGGCGATGTAGGGATAATTCCGATAGTTCCATACAAGTAGTCTTTATATATGCTATAACGGGGGGCAAATGTACCTAGATAATCTAATTAGATCCATTGTCCTCCTTTCTCGCTTCTACCCTACCACCTCCCGCTAGGCAATCACGAAGCATATCCGGAATGCTGGGAAGAAATCAGCAGAATATAGAAAGGAGAAATAGAAGGCCTGAAAAGCCGGGCTAACTCATATCTCCGACTTGGTGGGAAAATCGAAAAAACAGGTTCTAGAGAGATTGCTTCACTTCCGGGGGACGCGTGCTTTTGGGCCGCAAGCACAAGACCAGCTATTTACAAATGGAAGCAAATTGGTTCCAGCTCCTTTAATACTTCAAGGCGCTCAGGTTCGTAAGTAGAGTATGAGGGTTGTGGTGTGAAAGAAAAAAAAACAGGAAAAAAGAAGAGGATCACCATTGTAGTGATTTAGGGTGCCCATGATACCGGTCCGGAGAAGTATAGATAAGGTAAAAAAGAGCTGAAAAACTGAAGAGTAAAGACAACTATTCATCATTGGTAACTAACAGCTTTGTGCCCGTGCTTATTATTGGTTAAGACCGCGCGAAATATATTAGTAAGATTAATATTAACCCACTATGTTTCCAGTAAGAAGGGGCTACCGAGTGAGAATTCATGAGCCCTCAAGCTCCCCCGCCCTATATCATACCAATAAATGGACCTACGGTAGGTGGATGTGAGATACCAGGAAGAGATTCTCTTAATACTCCCACCAGACCAATCCCATGTCACTAGAGGTCCAGTTTTTTCACTATTCAACTTACAGTCAGCCTCCATAGGATGGTTGACTTACGAAAACATACTCAGGCCAAAGGCGCACGGAGTGGAATCAATTTAGTGGTAAGGATGGTTTATAAACGTACGATCTGGTATCGTATAACTTACAATGGGTGACAATGTAGAATTATAGGATAGCGAGCTCGCCTGTTGTACCAAATCTGAAGTTTTTGAGAAAGATGTTATTAGATCTTGTCGCTCGGTTTGTTAGACCCTTCCCCGTGTTACCTATAGTATCATAGGGCATACTCGATGCTTTTCTATAATGCTATATGAAAAATAAAAAAAGGTGAGTGAAATGTCCTTTTGTCTTATGGCTGATATCGGTAGGATGTTAGACTTATTGGGAAATATAGTAGATTAAATATGTTATTACCCTAATTGAACTTTAAAGGATTTCCAATCAAAAAAAGTGTCATCAACCCCGTGATCCATGGCCGTGTCCTAAAGAGAACATCATACATGTTGAATAAATTACCGATAACTCTATGAATACGAGGTATGCCACGCCCCTGTAGCTCTAGGGAGTCGTGTGACTAGGCTCTCTGACATGATTAATATTGATTATGTAGACCGGCGATCGGGCAGCATTGGTATGCTTGTTTCCCCTGGAAAATGTGGAGCCTACAGGGAGAACGTGGATGCCGGGAGCTGGTAGGTCATAGTATGCACTCGCATGTCATTAGTTTCATGATCTAAAGGCACATTTCAACTAAACGCAACCTTCACAGAGGCTGCACCGAGATTTTTCCATTTATTAATACTCAGGAAACCGCCTACCAACCTACCTACCTCCTCCTCCTCACCCACTTGATGCCGGGCATTTCTCCAGAAGGCTGCAGAGTAACTTTACTCTCAAAATTCTCAATCTCCGCTAAACACTCTAACCTAGCCTCATCGAAAGTTTTCCTTCCCCCGCATAAATCAAATTCAACACTCATTTCACGAAATAGCCCTAGCATAATGGCGGTGAATTCCACATGCGCGAACTTCTTTCCAATGCACCCACGGGCTCCGATCGAGAAGGGTATGTATGATCCGTTGTAGGGCTTGAACATGGTGTTATCTCCAGCTTTCGGGAGCCAGCGCTCAGGCCGGAATTCGGAGATTGCGGACTCGGCTTCAGTTTTCCCGGGCTGAATCCAGTATTTCGGGTTGTGAGCCAAGCCGATTACGTGGATCCAGAATTCGATGCCGGGGGGGAGTGTGACGGGTCTCTGACCGCCGGCGCGAGGAAAGGTGCGGGGAGTGGGACCGATTTGGCGGGCTATGACAGTCGATCCTGGAATGAGGCGAATGGTTTCGAACTATTTTTTCCCGCTCTTAGATGGTAGTTATAGTGGGAATGAGCAGGGATGTATACCATGATAGCGGCAATCCAGCCTAAAGAGAAAGCATCGAAATGCGTCTCGTACGATGTCTGGTTGTGATCACTATCTCCTAAGATACTATCAATTTCCTCTTGGAGTTTAACTTGGTACTCGGGATATATTGCTAGAAAGTATATTGCGTTTGCAATTGTATGGGCAGTGGTTTCGTGGCCGGCTAGGATGAAGATCTGAGGGCTGTTAGCAAAAGGTTGTCGAGAGAAGGGGTGGGCTTGTACAAATGCATTTCCTATAACCTCGGACTTCGAGAGCAATGGGGTTTCTAGGGCTGGGCCTTTGTCCAAACCGGAACTCCTAACCAATGATTCTGAATAGGTGTTAGTAAATTCCCCGGCCAGATAACAATATTAAAGATGATAAGAATACCCATTAAGTCCGCTCTAGAAGATGGCCCGAGGGTAGTCTTATTATCCAACTCAATCTTAGTCTTCTTCTCTTCAAACCATTCATTCATAAAGAACCTGAAGTTGTTGGCTGCCCCTCCCGTTTCCTGTAAGGTCTTAAAAGGTAGCATTTCTAAGCATATGCCACACATTTAAATCAGCACCCCCGTGCATTAGCGCAAGGGCAGGGTGAAATACTAACCCAAAAGCCAACTCGGCACAACAACGGCCCATATGAAATTCTCAAACAGAACATGGAGACACTTCTGATAACTCCCTTCATTATCTTTCTCGTTGGCGATGGCGGTAGTGAGAGGGACCCACTCCATAACCTTACTAAACCCGGCATGAGCGATAACTCCGAGTGTTGCTCTGCGAAAATCTCTATAGCTAGTATTTATGTCTTCGCGCTTGTCGTAATACCGAATCATTTGTTGAATTTGAGTTAAGGATTCTTCCCAAACAACGGATAGCCTACACCACCTATAAGCCGAGGGGAATAGAGAACAAAAATAAAAATACAAAAGTGATAATCAGAACACTCACGACTTCCCAATTACTGGTGCAGTGATCTTTCTGTGATCCCGCCAAACCGGCCCTTCCACCGTAAGCACATTTTCCCCAAAAAGCCCCATCATACTGCTATAAACCTCTGGCCTAGGATACAATTCTCCATTCTCACCCTTTCCTGCAAGGACTTCAACTGCCATATCCGGGTCCGCAACATGTAGTAAAACCTTCCACGGGGTAACAGTAAAGAATATGTCTGATCTAATAAAGCGGTATATTTCGTAGCGTTGGCGGACTTGCCGGTCCAAGGTCATTAGGAAGAACCGGGGGTGAGTAAGGTCGAACACCTTGATTAGGAGCTTGACGAAGGGGATTAGGAAGACCTGTGAGAGCGGGGAGGGGTAGAAGGGGATGATGAAGTAGGGGATGCCGAGTGGGCGGACTTTGCAGAGCAGGGTGTGGAGGGAGTAGCAGGTGTAGCCCATGAAGAGGAGCGCAGTTGTTAGGAAGAGGGGAGCGAGCATTGTGGCGGAAGGTTGTGAGAATACTGAGAGGCCGAAAGAGAATCTAGTCGATTAGTTGAAGAGTTTAATATAAGAACTAGCAGTAGTGCCGGTGCGAATGATGGAGCAATTCCATTTACGAAACCAAGGGGGTGTTTGGCCCGCTACTGGTTCTGTTTTGAGATCAGGTCTTGGCGTTTTTAAATCAGATTTTTGTAACCTATAGCGCTGGCCGTCTACAGTATGACGTTCACCAAGTCTATTCCCAAAGCTGTTGAGACATTCGGTCCAGATTGAAATGTGTATTGTATAGTACGGTACACGTGTAGCACATATTTCGCGGTATTCTACTCGGCGATTTTTAAAGTATCCGGAATCTTGGCACTGATTTGTATGAGTCTTGGCGCCAAGCTGTCCGATTATTAAAAAAATCTCCGAGTACACTATGCTACTTTCAGAGTGTAAGGTTTTTCTATCACGATTGCTCAAATAAGTTAGTGCTACACATTTCAATCTGGACTGAATGTCTCAACAGCTTAAGGGATAGCAGCGAGGACGCAGGTTTGGCACGCAACGGAAGGTTACTATATGAGCACGGTACTCCGTATTATGTGTAGGGTTCACACTCACCACCGGGGGCACCCGTTCCCAAAGTTTTCGCGGAAAGAAAGGTATGATCCCCGCAATGTCTTGGCGGCAACAAAAGCACCGGTTCAAGATTTCGCCCTCATCACCAGTCCTCACAAGGGGTCTACTCCGTGAGAAATACATGTAAACTTTGTAGCTACCACTTACTATGACCACTCTGTGCCTTAATCACTCCAGCATACTCTCTGTGAGTCAATCTGAAGTCTGTTACTGTGCCCAGCATAATTTGAACTGCGTGTGTTTGGCAGAGGATTGTCCTGGTACAAGTACCTCCGTTGCCGCCAAGACATTGCCGCAGTACTCGTACCTTTCTTTCCGCGAAAACTTTGCGAACGGGGGGTGGGAATGGCGAAACTGGGCGGCCCAGGGCGGGTGGCGAACGAGGATTAATCACTAGTAATTTTTTGTAACCCTAACCTTAACGAGCCCCATTTTTGTCGATGAAGTATCATACCCCTGTTCGCCGTCCTCCCAGTTTCGCCATGCCCCCCCGTGGTGGCTGTACCGTATTCCTTAGTTTTCATTGTGCAATATCGCGAAAGTAATAAAATTTGTCGTAAATTCCTAACCTGTGTAATTAAAAAGAAGGATCTATTATACTTTTCTTTTTTTCTTGTATTATTAATTAAATTGATTCTCCATCTCCTCTCTGCTTATTCTCTCTCATACTATGATATTATACGATAACTTAAAACTCTTGAGCAGGAGAAAAGACATGAAAACCCCTGTCCTTCAAATAGTACAAGTATCATACTCATTTAACCTACCGTTGCGTGCCAGTCAGGAGGGATTCCCGAGTGAGAATTCAGGAACCCTCAAGCTCCCCCGCCCTATACCAATAAATCGACCTATGGTAGGTGGATGTGAGATCCCAAAAAGAGATTCTCTTAAACACTCCCACCAGACCAATCACGTGTCACTGGAGATCCGGTTTTTTCAACTTGCAGCCGGCCTCCATGGGATGGTTGACTTACCAAAACATACTCAGGCTAATGGTACAGGGAGTGGAATCCATTTAGTGGTAAGTGAAGTATCGTATAGGTGGCAATGAAGAATTGTGGGATAGCGAGCTCGCCTGGTATACCAAATTTGAAGCTTTTTGGAAAGATGCTACAGTATTAGATCTTTGACGCTCGGTTTGTTAGACCCTTCCTCGTGTTACCTATAGTATCATAGGGCATACTCGATGTTTTTCTATAATGCAATATGAAAAAGAAAAAAGTGAGTGAAATTTCCTTTTGTCTTATAGCTGATACCGGTAGGGTGTTAGACTTATTAGGAAATATAGTAGATCAAATATATTATTATCCTAATTGAACTTTAAAGGATTTCCAATGAAAAACATGTCATGAACTTTGTGATCCATGGCTGTGTCTTGAAGAGAACATTATACATGTCGAATAAATTACTTATAGCTATATGAATACGAGGTATGCCACGTCTCCTATAGCTCTAGGGAGTCGTATGGCTAGGATCTCTGACATGATTAATATTGATTATGCAGACCAGCGATCAGGCAGCATTGATATGCTTGTTTCCCCTGGAGAATTTGGACTCTACGGGGAGAACGTGGATGCCGCGAGCTGGTAGGTCATAGTATGCACTCGCATGTCATTAATTTGATGACCCAAAGGGACATTTCAACTCAACGCAACCTTCCCAGAGGTTGCACCGAGATTCTTCCATTTATTAATACTCAGGAAACCGCCTACTAACCAACCTACCTCCTCCTCCTCACCCACTTGATGCCAGGCATTTCTCCAGTAGGCTGCAGGGTAATTTTACTCTCAAACCTCTCCATCTGCGCCGAGCACTCTAGCCTAGCCTCCTCGAAGGTCTTCCTTCCCCCGCACGAGTCAAATTCAACACTCATATCACGAAACAGTCCTAGCATAATGGCGGTGAATTCGACATGCGCGAACTTCTTTCCAATACACCCACGGGCTCCGATCGAGAAGGGTATGTATGATCCGTTGTAGGGCTTGAACATGGTGTTATCTCCAGATTTCGGGAGCCAGCGTTCGGGCCGGAATTCGGAGATTGCGGATTCGGCTTCAGTTTTCCCGGGCTGAGTCCAGTATTTCGGGTTGTGAGCCAAGCCGATTACGTGGATCCAGAATTCGATGCCGGGGGGGAGTGTGATGGGTCTCTGACCACCTGCGCGAGGGAAGGTGCGGGGGGTGGGGCCGATTTGGCGGGCCATGGCGGTCAATTCTGGAATGAGGCGGGTAGTTTCGAACTATTTTTTCTCACTCTCAGATGGTAGTTATGGTTGGAATGAGCAGGGATGTATACCATAATAGCAGCTATCCAGCCTGAAGAGAAAGCATCGAAATGCGTCTCGTACGATGTCTGGTTGTGATCACTATCTCCCAAGATACTATCAATTTCCTCTTGGAGTTTAACTTGGTACTCGGGATACATTGCTAGAAAGTATATTGCGTTTGCAATTGTGTGGGCAGAGGTTTCGTGGCCGGCTAGGATGAAGATCTGAAGGCTGTTAGCAAGAGGTTGTAGAGAGAAGGGGAGGGCTTGTACAAATGCATTTCCGATAACTTCGGACTTTGAAAGCAATGGGGTTTCCAGGGTTGAGCCTTTGTCCAAACCGGAACTCCTTACCAATGATTCTGAATAGGTGTTAGTAAATTACCCTGCCAGATAATATTAGGGATGATAAGAATACCCATTAAGTCCGCTCTAGAAGATGGCCCGAGGGTAGTCTTATTATCCAACTCAATCCTAGCTTTCTTCTCTTCAAGCCACTCATTCATAAAGAACCTGAAGCTGTTGGCTGCCCCTCCCGCTTCCCGTAAGGTCTTAAAAGGTAGCATTTCTAAGCATATGCCACACATTTAAATCAGCACCCCCGTGCATTAGCGCATGGGCAGGGTGAAATACTAACCCAAAAGCCAACTCGGCGCAATAACGGCCCATATGAAATTCTCAAATAGAACATGGAGACACCTCTGATAACTCCCTTCATCATCTTTCTCGTTGGCGATGGCTGTAGTGAGAGGGACCCACTCCATAACCTTACTAAACCCAGCACGAGCGATAACTCCGAGTGTTACTCTGCGAAAATCTCTATAGCTAGTATTTATGGCTTCGCCCTTGTCGTAATACCGAATCATTTGTTTAATTTGAGTCAAGGATTCTTCCCAGACAACGGATAGCCTACACTACCTGTAAGCCGAGGGGAATAGAGAACAAAAATAAGCATAAACAAGTGATAATCAGAACACTCACGACTTCCCAATTACTGGGGCAGTGATCTTTCTATGACCCCGCCAAACCGCACCCTCCGCGGTAAGCACATTTTCCCCAAAAAGCCCCAACATACTGCTATAAACCTCTGGCCTAGTATACAATTCTCCATTCTCATCCTTTCCCGCAAGGACTTCAACCGCCATATCCGGGTCAGCAACATGTAGTACAACCTTCCACGGGGTAACAGTAAAGAATATGTCTGATCTAATAAAGCGGTATATTTCGTAGCGTTGGCGGACTTCCCAGTCCAAAGTCATTAGGAAGAACCGGGGGTGAGTAAGGCCGAGTACCTTGATTAGGAGGTTCACGAAAGGGATTAAGAAGACCCGTGGGAGCGGGGAGGGGTAGAAAGGAATGACGAAATAGGGGATGCCGAGTGGGCGGACTTTGCAGAGCTGGGTGTGGAGGGAGTAGCAAGTGTAGCCCATGAAGAGGAGCGCAGTTGTTAGGAAGAGGGGAGCGAGCATTGTGGCGGAAGCTTGTGAATACTGAGAAGCCGAAAGAGAATCTAGTTGATTAGTTTGAACAGTTTATATAAGAGCTAGTAGCAGTACCGGTGCGAGTGATGGAGCAATTCTACCCACGAAACTAAGGGGGTGTTTGGCCCACTACTGTTTCGGTTATGAGATCAGATCTTGGCGTTTTGAATTCAGATTTGCCGATGTGCTGGCCATAACGTTCACCAAGTCTACTAGTACTCGAGTATTCCTAAGCTGTTGAGACATTCGGTTCAGTTTGAAATGTGTATCGTAGCACAGATTTCGCGGTATTCTGCACTACACCACTTTCAGACAGTAAGGGCTTTCTCTCGCGATTGCTCAAATAAGTTAGTGCTAACGTATTCCACATCATGGCGAGCGCCCAGCATAGCGAGCCATCCATCCAAATACTAGCCACTATTTAAATCCGGACTAAGGCTTAGCCAATCACATTGCCTAAACTTGCAGATGGCTCGCTATGGTGTGGAATACTGTACACATTTCAATCTGGACTGAATGTCTCAACAGCTGAAGGGATAGCAACGGGGACGTGTTGGAAATGCTGCTCGGCATGCTAATTTCTTTTGTTTGTGAAAGCACGGGAGTTGTGAAAGATTTTTCATTGATGCACGGATATGAGAATGGAAAGCATGAAGGCTACGGGAATGAAAGGAAGTTTTTGTGGTGTGTTTCTTTTGTTTGAAGGATAACGCAGAATGTTGTCTTTCCTTTTGTTTCTTTGAGGGATAGACAAGGTTATGAGGAGACGTGTGTGGATGGGAGTGGAAATACGTGGTGATTCATGGAAGGTTGTGGAGAACATTTTGATTTTCATATATACACCTGTTATTTCCCTTAGTTAGCGAGTAAGCCCAAGTACGCAGGGAATAGGACTACCTCACTCGCTATCATTATCTCCCCTCCCACTGTTGCACTTTCGGTACCGTATTTACTGTCATTTTCTTTAGGACGCAGGTTTGGCACGGAACGGAAGGTTAAATGTGTACTATTATGTGGTTGTGGGGTTTACCGTATTCCTTAGTTTTCATTGTGCAATAACTTTTATCGCCAAAGTAATAAAATTTGTCGTAGATTCCCAATCTATATAATCAAAAAGAAGGATCTATTATACTTTTCGTTTTTTTCTTGTATTATTAATTAAATTGATCCTCCATCTCTTCTCTGCTCATTCTCCCTCATATCATACTATGATATACGATAACTTAAAACCCTTGAGCGGGAGAAAAGAGATGGAAAAAACCCTATGTCCTTCAAATAGTACAAGTATGATACTGATTTAACCCACCGCTGCGTGCAAGTCAGGAGGGATTCCCGAGTGAGAATTCATGAACCCTCATGCTCCCCCACCCTACACCAAAAAATCGACCTATGGTAGGTGGATGTGAGATCCTAGGAAGATATTCTCTTAAACACTCCCACCAGACCAATCCCGTGTCACTGGAGATCCGGTTTTTTCACTATTCAACTTGCAGCCGGCCTCCATGGGATGGTTGACTTACCAAAACATACTCAGGCTAATGGTGTACGGAGCGGAATCCATTTAGTGGTAAGTCTAGTGTCGTATAGGTGGCAACGAAGAATTTTGGGATAGCGAGCCCGCCCAGTATACCAAATCTGAAGTTTCTTAGAAAGATGTTACTAGATCTTATCGCTCGGTGTGTTAGACCCTTCCGTGTTAAAGTACGGGTGCAAAAGTCCTCGTCCGATGCCCTTTTTACACCAAAAATAGACATTTTTAAATAAACAATTCTCAACACTGCTTATATAAAAACACTTGAAATTTTTCCATCAGCTAGGGAATTACTATATATTCAAACATCTACAAATAAAAGTGTAAGGAATCAAAGCTGGCTTCATTGTTCATGATTGTGTCAGCTAGTATGAAAGTGACTTGGATTTTTGTATGGAGCTCCATACAAAAAAGTACATGGCAACCGATACCAGATACTTAAACAACCTTTTCTCCATCACTTAGTAATATTCAAGGATTCTGTAACTTTCTTCATGTTATCTACATGTTTGCTAATTCAAGGACAAATTTTCGCTGATTCTCATAGACATTGCGCAATGAGAGAGGGTGGCGAAGATGAGCACTTTTGGTGTAAAAAGGGCATCGGACGAATACTTTTGCCCTAGTACTGTACCTATAGTATCATAGGGCGTACTCGATGTCTTTCGTTAATGCTATGATATATGAAAAAAATGAAAAAAGTGAGTGAAATTTCCTTTTACTTTATGGCTAATAGGGTGTTACACTTATTAGGAAATAATAATTATAGTAGACTAAATATGTTGTTACCCTAATTGAACTTTAAAGGATTTCCAATCAAAAAAATGTCATTAACCCCGTGATCTATGGCCGTGTCCTGAAGAGAACATTATACATGACATTGTCAAATAAATTACCTATAACTATATGAATACGAGGTATGCCACGTCCCCCTATAGCTCCAGGGAGTCATATGGCTAGGCTCTCTGACATGATTAATATTGATTATGTAGACCGGCGATCAGGCAGCGTTGATATGTTTGTTTCCCCTGGAGAATTTGGACTCTACGGGAAGAACGTGGATGCCGCGAGCTGAGAGGTCATAGCATGCACTCGCATGTCATTAGTTTCATGACCTAAAGGCACATTTCAACTAAACGCAACCTTCCCAGAGGCTGCGCCGAGATTCTTCCATTTATTAATACTCAGGAAACCGCCTACCAACCAACCTACCTCCTCCTCCTCACCCACTTGATGCCAGGCATTTCTCCGGAAGGCTGCAGTGTAATTTTACTCTCAAACCTCTCCATCTGCGCCGAGCACTCTAGTCTAGCCTCCTCGAAGGTCTTCCTTCTCCCGCACGAGTCAAATTCAACACTCATATCACGAAACAGCCCTAGCATAATGGCGGTGAATTCGACATGCGCGAACTTCTTTCCAATACACCCACGGGCTCCGATAGAGAAGGGTATGTATGACCCGTTGTAGGGCTTGAACATGGTGTTATCTCCTGATTTCGGGAGCCAGCGTTCGGGCCGGAATTCGGAGATTGCGGATTCGGCTTCAGTTTTCCCGGGCTGAGTCCAGTATTTCGGGTTGTGAGCCAAGCCGATTACGTGGATCCAGAATTCGATGCCGGGGGGGAGTGTGACGGGCCTCTGACTGCCTGCGCGCGGGAAGGTGCGGGGGGTGGGACTGATTTTGCGGGGTATGGCGGCCAATCCGGGAATGAGACGGAGGGTTTCGAACTATTTTTCTCATTCTTAGATGGTAGTTGTGGTGAGAACGGGCGGGGAAGTATACCATGATAGCGGCAATCCAGCCTGAAGAGAAAGCATCGAAATGCGCCTCGTAGGATGTCTGGTTGTGGTCACTATCTCCCAAGATACTATCGATTTCCTCTTGGAGTTTAACTTGGTACTCCGGATGCATTGCTAGAAAGTATATCGCGTGTGCAATTGTGTGGGCGGTGGTTTCATGGCCCGCTAAGATGAAGATCTGCAGGCTGTTAGCAAGGTGTTGTAGAGAGAAGGGGAGGGCTTGTACAAATGCATTTCCTATAACTTCGGACTTCGAGAGCAATGGGGTTTCCAAAATTGAGCCTTTGTCCAAACCGGAACTCCTTACCAATGATTCTGAATAGATGTTAGTAAATTCCCCAGCTAGATAGCAATATTAGATGTAATAAGAATACCCATTAAGTCCGCTCCAGAAGATGGCCCGAGCGCAGCCTCATTATTAAACTCAATCTTAGCCTTCTTCTCCTCAAACCATTCATTCATAAAGAACCTGAAGTTGTTGGCTGCTCCCCCCGCTTCCCTTAGGGCCTTAAAAGGTAGCATTTCTAAGTATATGCCACACATTTAAATCAGCACACTTCGTGGATTAGCCCATGGGCAGGGCGAAATACTAACCCAGAATCCAACCCGGCGCAATAGCGGTCCATATGAAATTCTCAAATAAGACATGGAGACACTTCTGATAACTCCCTTCATCATCTTTCTCGTTGGCGATGGCGGCAGTGAGAGGGACCCACTCCATAACCTTACTAAACCCGGCATGAGCGATAACTCCGAGTGTTGCTCTACGAAGATCCCTATAGCTAGTATTTGTAGCTGCGTGCTTGTCGTAATATTGAATCATTTGTTCAACTTGAATTAAGGATTCTTCCCAAACAACAGATAGCCTACACCACCTGTGAGCCTAGAAGAATAGAGAATAAAAATAAAGACAAAAAAGTGATAATCAGAACTCACGACTTCCCAATTACTGGAGCAGTGATCTTTCTGTGACCCCGCCAAACCGCCCCATCCACAGTAAGCACATTTTCCCCAAATAGCCCCATCATCCTGCCAACAATCCCGGGCCTAGGATACAATTCTCCATTCTCATCCTTTCCCGCAAGGACTTCAACTGCCATATCCGGATCGGCAACATGTAGTATAGCCTCCCACGGGCTAACAGTAAAGAATATGTCTGATCCAATGACGCGGTATATTTCGTAGCGTTGGCGGACCTGCCAGTCCAAAGTCATTAGGAAGAACCGGGGGTGAGTAAGGCCGAACACCTTGATTAGGAGGTTTAGGAAGGGGAGTAGGAAGACCCGTGGGAGCGGGGAGGGGTAGAAGAGAACGACGAAGTAGGGGATGCCGAGTGGGCGGACTTTGCAGAGCAGGGTGTGGAGGGAGTAGCAAGTGTAGCCCATGAAGAGGAGCGCAGTCGTTAGGAAGAGGGGAGCGAGCATTGTAGCGGAAGGTTGTGAATACTGAGAAGCCGAAAGAGACTCTAGTTGATTAGTTTGAACAGTTTATATAAGAGCTAGTAGCAGTACCGGTGCGAGTGATGGAGCAATTCTACCCACGAAACCAAGGGGGTGTTTGGCCCGCTACTGATTCTGTTTTGAGATCAGATCCTGGCGTTTTGAATTCAGATTTTTGACCGATGGTGCTGGCCGTCTATCGTTCACCAAGTCTATTCCCTAAGCTGTTGAGACATTCGGTTCAGATTGAAATGCGTATCGTAGAACAGACTCCGCCGTATTCTGCACTACACCACTTTCACACAGTAAGGGCTTTCTCTCGCGATTGCTCAAATAAATTAGTGCTAACGTATTCCACACCATCGCGAGCGCCCAGCATAGCGAGCCATCCGTCCGAATACTAGCCACTATTTAAATCCGGACTAAGGCTTAGCCAATCACATTGCCTAAACTTACAGATGGCTCGCTATGCCGGGAGCTCGCTATGGTGTGGAATACTGTACACATTTCGATCTGGACTGAATGTCTCAACAGCTTAAGGGATAGCAACGGGGGCGCAGGCTTGGCACGCAACGGAAGGTTAAATAAGTACTATTATGTGGTTGTGGGATTTACCGTATCCCTTCGTTTTCATTGTGCAATAACTTTATCGCCAAAGTAATAAAATTTGTCGTAGATTTCCAACCTGTGTAATCAAAAAGAAGTATCTATTATACTCTTCGTTTTTTCTTGTATTATTAATTAAATTGATTCTCCATCTCTTTGCTCATTCTCTCTCATACTATGATATACGATAACTTAAAACCCTTGAGCGGGAGAAGAGACATGAACAACCTATGTCCTTTAAATAGTACAAGTACTCATTTAACCTACTGCTGCGTGCCGGTCGGGAGGGGTTCTCGGGTGAGAATTCATGAGCCATCAAGCTCCCCGCCCCACACGAATAAATCAACCTACGGTAGGTGGATGTGAGATCCTAGGAAGAGATTCTCTTAAATACTCTCACCAGACCAATCCTATGTCACTGGAGATCCGGTTTTTTCACTATTTAACTTGCAGCCGTCCTCCATAGGATGGTTGACTTACCAAAACATACTCAGGCTAATGGCGTACGGAATGGAATCCATTTAGTGGTAAGTGTGGTATCGTATAGGTGGCAATGAAGAATTATGGGATAGCGAGCTTGCTTGGTATACCAAATCTGAAGTTTCTTGGAGAGATGTCATTAGATCTTGTCGCTCGGTTTGTTACACCCTTCCCCGTGCTACCTCTAGTATCATAGGGAGTACTCGATGTCTTTCTTTAATGCTATATGAAAATGAAAAAAGTGAATGAAATTTTCCTTTTGCCTTATGGCTGATAGGGTGTTAGACTTATTAAGAAATATAGAAGATTAAATATGTTATTATCCTAATTGAACTTTAAAGGATTTCCAAAGAAAAAAATGTCATCAACCCCCGGACCCATAGCCTTGTTCTGAAGAGAATCTCGTATATGTCGAATAAATTACCTATAAATATATGAATACGAGGTACGCCACGTCCCCCTATGGCTCTAAGGGGTCGTAAGACTAAGCTCTCTGATACGATTATGCAGACGCCGATCAGTCAGCATTGATATATTTATTTCCCCTATGCTATTTGGAGTCTACAGGGAGAATGTGGATGCCGCAAGCTGGCAGGTCATAGTACTATATGCTCTCGTGTGAGATCAGTTTCATGACCTAATGGCACATTTCAACTAAACGCAACCTTCCCACTTATACAGAGGCTGCACTGAGAGTTTTCCATTGATTAATACTCAGGAAACCACCTACCTCTTCCTCCTCACCCACTTGATGCCGGGCATTTCTCCAGTAGGCTGCAGGGTAATTTTACTCTCAAAATTCTCCATCTCCGCTAAACACTCTAACCTAGCCTCTTCAAAGGTCTTCCTTCCCCCGCATGAATCAAATTCAACACTCATATCACGAAAGAGTCCCAGCATAATGGCAGTGAATTCCACATGCACGAACTTCTTTCCAATGCACCCACGGGCTCCGATAGAGAAAGGTATGTATGATCCATTGTAGGGTTTAAACATGGTGTTATCTCCTGATTTCGGGAGCCAGCGTTCGGGCCGGAATTCGGAGATTGCGGATTGGGATTCAATTTTCCCGGGCTGAGTCCAGTATTTCGGATTGTGAGACAGGCCGATTATTTGGATCCAGATCTCGATGCCGGGGGGGAGTGTGACGGGTCTCTGACCGCCTGCGCGAGGGAAGGTGCGGGGGGTGGGGCCGATTTGGCGGGCTGTGGTGGCCACTCCAGGAATGAGGCGGAGGGTTTCACACTATATTTCCCCCCCCCCTCTTAGATGGTGGTTATGGTGAGAATGAGCAGGGAAGTATACCATAATAGCGGCAATCCAGCCTGAAGAGAAAGCATCGAAATGCGTCTCGTACGATGTCTGGTTGTGATCACTATCTCCTAAGATACTATCAATTTCCTCTTGAAGTTTAACTTGGTACTCGGGATACATTGCTAGAAGGCATATTGCGTTTGCAATTGTATGGGCAGAGGTTTCGTGGCCGGCTAGGATGAAGATCTGAAGGCTGTTAGCGAGAGGTTGTAGAGAGAAGGGGTGGGCTTGTACAAATGCATTTCCGATAACTTCGGACTTTGAAAGCAATGGGGTTTCCAGGGTTGAGCCTTTATCTAAACCGGAACTCCTAACCAATGATTCTGAATAGGTGTTAGTAAATTCCCCGGCCAGATAGCAATACTAAAGATGATAAGAATACCCATTAAGTCTCCTTCAGAAGATGGCCCGAGGGTAGTCTTATTATCCAACTCAATCTTAGCTTTCTTCTCTTCAAACCATTCATTCATAAAGAACCTGAAGTTGTTGGCTGCCCCTCCCGCTTCCCGTAAGGTCTTAAAGGGTAGCATTTCTAAGCATATGCCACAAATTTAAATCAGCACCCCCGTGCATTAGCGCATGGGCAGGGTGAAATACTAACCCAAAATCCAACTCGGCGCAATAACGGCCCATATGAAATTCTCAAATAGAACATGGAGACACCTCTGATAACTCCCTTCATCATCTTTCTCGTTGGCGATGGCGGCAGTGAGAGGGACCCACTCCATAACCTTACTAAATCCAGCACGAGCGATAACTCCGAGTGTTGCTCTGCGAAAATCTCTATAGCTAGTATTTGTAGCTTCGTGCTTGTCGTAATATTGAATCATTTGTTTAATTTGAGTCAAGGATTCTTCCCAGACAACGGATAGCCTACACTACCTGTAAGCCGAGGAGAATAGAGAACAAAAATAAGCATAAACAAGTGATAACCAGAACACTCACGACTTCCCGATTACTGGGGCAGTGATCTTTCTGTGATCTCGCCAAACCGCCCCCTCCGCGGTAAGCACATTTTCCCCAAAAAGCCCCAACATACTGCTAAAAATTTCTGGCCTAGTATACAATTCTCCATTCCCACCTTTTCCCGCAAGGACTTCAACTGCGGTATCCGGGTCCGCAACATGTAGTACAACCTTCCACGGGGTGACAGTAAAAAATATGTCTGATCTAATGAGCCGGTATATTTCGTAGCGTTGGCGGACTTGCCAGTCCAAAGTCATTAGGAAGAACCGGGGATGAGTAAGGCCGAATACCTTGATTAGGAGCTGCACAAAAGGGATTAGGAAGATCCGTGGGAGCGGGCCGGGGTAGAAGGGAATGACGAAGTAGGGGATCCCCAGTGGGCGGACTTTGCAGAGCTGGGTGTGGAGAGAGTAGCAGGTGTGGCCCATGAAGAGGAGCGCAGTTGTTAGGAAGAGGGGAATGAGCATTGTAGTGGAAGGTTGTGAGAATACTGAGAGGCCGAAAGAGAATCTAGTTGGTTAGTTGAAGAGTTTAAAATAGAGAACTAGAGGCAGTACCGGTGTTGGTGATGGAGCTATTATATTTATGAACCTACGTCTTTGCCCCGTGACAATTAGAAGTCACCGCCTTGTCTTCTAACAATAATATCCTAGAAGTTCATAGTGGATCTAGGCACCTATTCCATTCCTTCGAAAGCCCTCTATTCCTTTGCAAATTAATAGTTGCCATATGCTAAGTCACTTGGACGTTCAAATCAGTCAGGACCTAGCTATATCGGGTAAGAACAATCGCATTTTTAACGTCCAAGTGACTCAGTATCATGGCAACCATTAAAATCCAACGAGTCACAATTCTGAGTGTGCCTGGCATCAATTTTACTGTTTCAGACCCCACAAGGGATAACGGCCCCGCGGGATAAGCGATGGTCGGGTAATCAGTTCTCATAAATAGCCATCTCCTATCCCTTACTGCCCCACTTTCCTCATAGGGCATGATCGGGGCTTCGCCTATCGTCTGCCACATACGAGTACTAGAGTAGTTCGCCATAACACCATGGTAGCCTCAGTGCTGTTGGATTACCGGTACCTACACCCCGGAATTCTCAAACTCCAAAATGGCCTTAAGCTCACAGTGTCTCAGTGCGGTAGCACCGGACCCCCGCACAAGTCTAGGATTCCCCAGGACCCTAACACAACGAATGACAGCGGAGAAGGGGACCACCGTATCCCCCTTCTGTTTGGCGCTTATTCCTCCCTCTTTCCTCCTTTTGGATTCTTCAAATTGCTTGCACCACGGAAAACCTAACATGCCTCACCCAATATTCCCCACGCGGCGCAGACCACCATTATTATCTCCTAAACTGCTGAAACCGTGGAAAATGTTGTGCCGCCCCTGTCAGTCTCTGAGACATGGGTTAATAAGCAAATTTTGTTAGTTACTCCAAATTCGCATGATCATATCTACCCACACCATCACTGAAGAATACTGTGATGGCACCTTAGTCATCCCTGTCTTAGACACTAACAGGGGCGGCACAACATTTTCCACGATTTCAGCAGTTTGGGAGATAGCTCACACCGTCTAACTACAAACTTCTCAACCATACCGTAGTAAATGAAGATATTTGAATAGCCGGCAGATAATCAAACAGGTCTAGCAATAAGAATTAATAACCTGAAAGAACAAAGTTCAAATACACAATATCCATAGATCAGATCTCACACACATCACAAACGGTTTCTGCAACCAGCGTTCGCAGGCGGCTGGGCCGGCCCACAGATAGCTAGCTAATACACTTCCAGGCAAGAAGTATCTGGAGATACAAATGGTGAATTTGTGATGCGCACGGATTTTTTACCATATGTTTTGCGAACCCCTGCTTCCGGATACTTTTTGCTTGGGAAAAGTACAACCTGGCAAGGCCAGGCTTTGGGGGAGCCTGCGTGGTTCATGGATGCTTGGCGGCGCCGGTAGGCTCTCGGTATACTCGCGCTTAAAAATAAGTTATGCTACATAAGTGCGCAAAGTGACAACGAGCCAAGACTAAAACAATCACCACATTGGCTTGCGGGCACCGGCCCCGGAGTAAGCGCTGACCCCGAAACCGGGAATCGTCGCCCGCACGGTAGCAAGGAGAGGAGTGAGAGAAAGAATAAGGGTTTTTTTTCGCATTGCTGTGTCAAGATATTCATAGTAGAGGTCGTACTATTTGTCCCATATAATCGCCGTGCTGGGTTGTATTTACGTACAGTACCATAACTTATTTTCAGCGCAAGTATGCTATCAGAGTAGTAAATATTTTGTTAATGCGTGGCTGATATCGCCAGGCGCCCACAAATATCTACAGATATCTGAAGATCTCACAGAGACCTAAAGATACTTGCAGATAATTTGAAGATACCCGCAGATATCTGAGGATGGCTGTAAATACAAAAGGGAGGCCTCTCTAAGATCTCCACACACCCGCGAGCTTGGCGTTTTTGAGCACATAATCCCGGACTAGTTGCAAGAGGAGAAAATCTCCCCCAACTCCCCCGAGGTGTTGAGGAGCCTACACCAGATGTATGGTTCTATAGAAGCACATACGCCACAGTCCTTCACAACTATACTGCCATCATTGAGTAAATTTATCTTGGACTTCACCGGCATACAACCGACTTCAGTAGAATCTCTGTGCCGCCGCTACTAGAGATGTGGGGATGGAGATTTGGTTTTGATTCCTTTGGTTTTGCTCGAGGGTGTTTTGTCGGGGTGTGATGGCAATTTTTAGAGGGTAGTTAAATGTTCTTGCATGTAACTATGGCTGTCTGGAACTCGCGGGGTTTTGTATTCATGGGCCGCCTGCGCTTGCTGCGCTGGATTTTTTTTTTTTTTGGTTTCGTTGGATTTGGGTAGGGAAAAGGTAAGGAGCGGGGGGAGCGAGTACTACTTGGTGTTGGCCTCTTGGGAGCGTTACGGTGGGAAGGCAGGTAGGAAGATAGGAAGGTCAGTATAGTGCATTTTATGAGCTTCGGGATGTCTATTGGTTTTGGACACGATTGGGTCACTTGGTTGAGCGTGGGTTGGCCATGTAGAAAGGATTCCGATAGTTCCATACAGATAGTCTTTATATATGCTATCGAATGGGGGGCAAATGTAACGACCTAGATGATCTGATTAGATTCATCGCCCTCCTTTCTCTCTTCCGCTCTACCACCTCCCGCCAGGCAATCACGAAGGATACCCAGAAGGCTTAGTGGAAATCGGCAGAATATAGGAAGGAAAAATCGAAGCCTAGAAAGCCGGGCGAAAGCATATCTCCGACTTTGTTGGAAAATCGAAAAAAAAAAATTAGGTTCCGGAGAGATCACTTCATTTCCTGAGGTCCGCAAGCGCGAGACCAACTGCAAATGGAAGCAAATTAGTTCCAGCTCCTTTAAGGCCTCGAGAAGCTCACGCCGGTAAGTAGAGTTATGAGTGTTGTAGTGTGAAAAAAAAAAGATCATCATTTTGTGGTTCGGGGTTCTTATGGTACCGTTCTTGTGATGTGTAGAGTGGGTAAAAAGGAGCTGAAATACTGAAGAGTAGAGAGCCATCTATCATTGGGAACTAGCAACGTAGTGCTCATGCTTAGTATTTGTTAAGGCCGCGCGAAATATATTAGTAAGGTTAATATTAATCCGCTAAGTTTCAAGTCAGAAAGATTACCGAGTGAGAATTCATGAGCCGTCAAGCTCCCCCACACCAATCAATAGAGCTAGAGGATGTGACATACTACGGAGAAAGTCTCCTAAATACCGTATCACTAGAGATTGGGGTTTTCACTACTCAGCTTGCAGCCAGTCTCTGTAGGTGGCTGGCTTACCAAAAAATACCCGGCATAATGGTGCACGGAGTGGAATCCATTTAGCTTTAAGGATAGTTTGTAGACGTAAGGTCTGGTATCGTATAGGTAGCGATGAAGAATTGTGAAATAGCGATCTTGCTTATGGTATACCATATCTGAAGCTTTTTGGAAACATGTTATTGGATTTTATTGATGGGTTTGTTAGACCCTTCCCCGTGTCTCCTACAGTTTATAGGACATACTTGATGTTTTTCTATAATGCTATATGAAAAAGAAAAATGTGAGTGAAATTTCTTTTTGCCTTATGGCATGGTAAGGTGCTACACTTATTGGGGAGCATAGCATATTAGATATGCCATTATCTCAATCGAATTTTAAAGGCTTTCTAAAAAATTAAAAAATTAAAAAACCACCAACCCTTAATCCATGGCCGGGTCCTGCAGAGAACATCGTACATGTCCAATAAACTACCTATAACTACGTCCTTCTGTGGCTATAGGGATTCGTATGACTAAGCTCTCTGGTATGGTTATTATGTATACGGCCGATCAGTCTGCATAGATATATTTGTTTCCCCTACGGTATTTGAAGTCTAGTGGGAGAATGTGGATGCCGCGAGCTGGTAGGCCATAGTATACACTCGCATGTCATTAGCTTCATTACCTAATAGCACATTTGAACTAAACGCAACTTTCCCACTTATATAGAGACTGCACCAAGAGCTTTCCATTTATTACTACTCACGAAACCACCTACCTCATCCTCCTCACCCACTTGAGGCCGGGCATTTCTCCAGTAGGCTGCAAGCTAAGTTTCATCTCAAACTTGCTCATCTGCGCTAAGCACTCTAGCCTAGCCTCCTCGAAGGTTTTCCTTCCCCCACATGAGTCAAATTCAACACTCATTTCACGAAACAGCCCTAGCATAATAGCGGTAATTTCGACATGCGCATACTTCTTTCCAATGCACCCACGGGCTCCGATAGAGAAGGGTATGTATGATCCGTTGTAGGGCTTGAACATGGTGTTGTCTCCTGATTTCGGGAGCCAGCGTTCGGGTCGGAATTCTGAGATCGCGGATTCGGCTTCAGTTTTCCCGGGCTGAGTCCAGTATTTCGGGTTGTGAGACAAGCCGATTATTTGGATCCAGAATTCGATGCCGGGGGGGAGTGTAACTGGTCTCTGACCGCCTGCGCGAGGGAATGTGCGGGGGGTGGGACCGATTAGGCGGCTTGCTGTGATCACTACAGGAATGAGGCGGAGAGTTTCGAACTATTTTTTCTCGCTCTCAGATGGTAGTTATGGTGAGAATGAGCAGGGAAGTATACCATAATAGCGGCTATCCAGCCTGAAGAGAAAGCATCGAAATGCGTTTCGTATGATGTCTGGTTGTGATCACTATCTCCTAAGATACTATCAATTTCCTCTTGGAGTTTAACTTGGTACTCCGGATGCATTGCTAGAAAGTATATTGCGTTTGCAATTGTGTGGCCAGTGGTATCGTGGCCGGCAAGGATGAAGATCTGCAAGCAGTTAGAAAGAGGTTGTAGAGAGAAGGGGTGGGTTTGTACAAATGCATTTCCTATAACTTCGGACTTCGAGAGCAATGGGGTTTCCAAAATTGAGCCTTTATCCAAACCGGAGCTCCTAACCAATGATTCTGAATAGATGTTAGTAAATTCCCCAGCTAGATAACAATATCAGACGTGATAAGAATACCCATTAAGTCCGCTGTGGAAAAAGGCTTGAGTGCAGTCTTATTATCCAACTCAATCTTAGCTTTCCTCTCTTCAAACCATTCATTCATAAAGAACCTGAAGTTTCTGGCCGCTCCTCCCGCTTCCCGTAAGGCCTTGAAAGGTAGCATTTCTACACATTCCACACATTTAAATCTGCACACTTCGTGCATTAGCGCATGGGCAGGGTGAAACACTAACCCAGAAGCCAACTCGGCGCAATAACGGTCCATATGAAATTCTCACATAGAGCATGGAGACACTTCTGATAACTCCCTTCTCTATCTTTCTCGTTGGAGATTGCTGTAGTGAGAGGGGCCCACTCCATAACCTTATTAAACCCGGCATGAGCGATAACTCCGAGTGTTGCTCTACGAAAATCTCGGTAGCTAGTATTTATAGCTCCGTGTTTATCGTAATATTGAATCATTTGTTCAATTTGAGTTAAGGATTCTTCCCAGACAACGGATAGCCTGCACCATCTGTTGAGCCTAGAGGAATAGAGAATAGAAATTAAAATAGAAAAGTGATAATCAGAACACTCACGACTTCCCAATTACTGGTGCAATAATCTTTCTGTGACCCCGCCAAACCGCCCCCTCCACAGTAAGCACATTTTCCCCAAATAGCCCCATCATCCTGCCCACAATCTGTGGCCTAGGATACAATTCTCCATTCCCACCCTTTCCTGCAAGAACTTCAACTGCCATATCTGGGTCAGCAACATGTAGGATAATCTTCCACGGGGTAACAGTATAGAATATGTCTGATCCAATTACGCGGTATATTTCGTAGCGTTGGCGGACTTGCCAGTCCAAAATCATTAAGAAGAACTGGGGGTGAGTAAGGCCGAACACCTTGATTAGGAGGTTCACGAAGGGGATTAGGAAGATCCGTGAGAGCGGGGAAGGGTGAAAGGGAATGATGAAGTAGGGGATCCCGACTGGGCGGACTTTACAGAGCAGGGAGTGGAGGGAGTAGCAGGTGTGGCCCATGAAGAGGAGGGCAGTTGTTAGGAAGAGGGGAGCGAGCATTGTGGCGGAAAGTTGTAAAAATACTCAGAGGCCGAAAGAGAATCTAGTTGGTTAATTTAAGAGCTTAATATAAGAAGAACTAGTAGCAGTATCGGTGCGAGTGATGGGGCAATTCTATTTATGAAACCAAGTTCTTGCCCTATGCCAGAATTAGAAGTAACCGCCTTTTCTTCTATAATATTATTATCGCTGATCGTCTGCCGCGTATCTTTCCATAACACTTTATACAACCCAAGTCCTCTTTAATTAACTTACACCCCGAAACCCTCGAACCCCAAATGTCCTTAAGCTCATAGTGTCTCACCGCTGTAGCCCCGAGACCCCAGCACAAGTCTAGGATTCACCATGGCCCCAAAACAACCAATGACTACCGAAAGGGGACTTCCCCTCCTGTTTAGCGCCTATCTTCCTCCCTCTTTCCTCCTTTTAGATTCTTCAAACTGCTTGCAAGGTAGAACCTCACTGAATATCACTTAGGCGGCACATTGTGCAGACCATCAATAGTAAAGAGCTCCCCTCTAACTGCAGACTTTCTAACACGAGTAACTGAAGGTATTTGAATAGCCCGCGAATAATCAAGCAGGTCTAGGAGTGAGAATTAATGATCTGAAAGAACAAAGTTCCAATGCATAGTATCCATAAATTAGGTTAGTCTATTAGCTCAAACCACCCAGTGTCTACGCGATATCACACATTGCCAGTGCCTTCTGCGACCAGCGTTCGGCCCGCATATAGCTGGCTGATATATAACCTGGCGAGGCCAGGGCTTCGGGAAGCCTGCGGGGTTCACGGATGCCTGGTGGGGCCGGCAGGCTTTTGATATATGCCATCAGATTAGTAAATGTTTTGTTAATGGGCGGCTGATATCGCTAGATGCCCACAAATATCTAGGGGTATCTGAAGATCCCCCAGATACCTGAGGATGCCTGCAGATATCTAGAGATGTATGAAGATACTCGCAGATATCTGAAGATGCCAGCAGATGCCTAAGATGCGGGCGGATATCTGAAGGCTGTTGCAAATACAGATGGAAGCCTCCTCTAGGATATCCCACGAGCTAAGTGTTATTGACCACATAATCTCAAGCCAGCTGCAAAAGAGAAAATCACCCCCAACTCCCCTGAAGTTTCGAAGAGCTTACACCAGATGTATAGTACTAGAGGAGGACATACGCCACACTCCTTCACAACTACACTACCATCATTAAGCAAATTTTTCTTGGGCTTCACCGGCACATAACTGACTTGGGTAAGTCATTGGCACTATAACTGCGGCCCTCTGTGGCTCTAGGGAGTCGCATGACTAAGCTCCCTGATATGGTCATTATGTATACCGCCGATCAGCCTGCATAGATATATTTATTTCCCCTGCGGTATTTAGAGTCTACGGCGAGAACGTAGATGACGCGAGTAGTAGTATGCACTCGCATGTTATTAGTTTCATGACTTAATAGCACATTCAACTAAACGCAACCTTCCCACATATACAGAGGCTGCACTGAGAGTTTTCCATTTATTAACATTCACAAAACCGCCTACCTCTTCCTCCTCACCCACTTGATGCCGGGCATTTCTCCAGAAGGCTGCAGGGTAATTTTATTCTCAAAATTTTCCATTCCGCTAAACACTCTAGTCTAGCCTCGCCGAAGGTCTTCCTTCCCCCGCACGAGTCAAATTCAACACTCATATCACGAAATAGCCCTAGCATAATGGCGGTAAATTCGACATGGGCGAACTTCTTTCCAATACATCTACGGGCTCCCACAGAGAAGGGTATGTATGATCCGTTGTATGGCTTGAACATGGTGTTGTCTCCTGATTTCGGGAGCCAGCGTTCCGGCCGGAATTCGGAGATTGCGGATTCGGCTTCAGTTTTCCTGGGCTGGGTCCAGTATTTCGGGTTGTGAGACAAGCTGATTATTTGTATCCAGATTTCGATGCCGGGAGGGAGTGTGACGGGTCTCTGACCGCCTGCGCGAGGGAAGGTGCGGGGGGTAGGACCGATTAGGCGGCTTGGGGTGATCACTCCGGGAATGAGGCGGAGAGTTTCAAACTATTTTTTCTCGCTCTCAGATGGTAGTTATGGAGAGAATGAGCGGGGAAGTATGCCATGACAGCGGCTATCCAGCCGGAAGAGAAAGCATCGAAATGCGCCTCGTACGATGTCCGGTTGTGATCACTATCTCCCAAGATACTATCGATTTCTTTTTGGAGCCTAACTTGGTACCATTCATTCATCAAGAGCCTGATGAACTGGCCGCTCCTCCCGCTTCCCTTAAGGCCTTGAAAGGTAGCATTTCTACACATTCCACACATTTAAATCAGCACACTTCGTGCATTAGCGCATGGGCAGGGTGAAATACTAACCCAGAAGCCAACTCGGCGCAATAACGGTCCATATGAAATGCTCAAATAGGACATGGAGGCATTTCTGATAACTCCCTTCACCATCTTTCCCATTGGCGGTTGCTGCAGTGGGAGGGGCCCACTCCATAACCTTATTAAACCCGGCATGAGCGATAACTCCGAGTGTTGCTCTACGAAAATCTCTATAGCTAGTATTTATAGCTTCGTGCTTGTCGTAATATTGAATCATTTGTTCAATTTGAGTTAAGGATTCTTCCCAAACGACGGATAGCCTACACCATCTATGAGCCTAGAGGAATAGAGAATAAAAATAAAAATAGAAAGTGATAATCAGAGCACTCACGACTTCCCAATTACTGGCGCAGTAATCTTTCTGTGACCCCGCCAAACCGCCCCATTCACAGTAAGCACATTTTCCCCAAAAAGCCCCATCATCCTGCCAACAATCTCTGGCCTAGGATACAATTCTCCATTCCCACCCTTTCCTGCAAGGACTTCAACCGCCATATCCGGGTCAGCAACATGTAGTACAACCTTCCACGGGGTAACAGTAAAGAATATGTCTGATCCAATGACGCGGTATATTTCGTAGCGTTGGCGAACTGGCCACTCCAAGGTCATTAAGAAGAACCAGTGGTGAGTAAGGCCGAATACCTTGATTAGGAACTTCAGGAAGGGGATTAGGAAGACCCGTGGGAGTGGGGAGGGGTAGAAGGGAATGACGAAGTAGGGGATCCCCAGTGGGCGGACTTTGCAGAGCAGGGTGTGGAGAGAGTAGCAGGTGTGGCCAATGAAGAGGAGCGCAGTTGTTAGGAAGAGGGGAGCGAGCATTGTAGCGGAAGGTCGTGAGAATACTGAGAGGCCGAAAGAGAATCTAGTTGGTTAGTTGAAGAGTTTAAAATAGAGAACTAATAGCGGTATAGGTGCGAGTGAAGGAGCAATTATATTTATGAAACTACGTCTTTGCCCCATATGAGAATTAAAAGCTACCGCCTTATCTTCTAACAATAATATCCTGGAACTTCATACTGTATCTAGGTAGCTATTCCCTTCCTTTGAAAGCTCTCTATAACTGCCGCAAGGGAAATCCCCACTGGGTTATTCTGCCCTCCGAACGGATCACCGCAATAACCTCAACATAATAACCCGCCAAACAATGAACCCAACTCGGCCCCTAATGAAAACCAGAAGTCTAAAGGCTAACAAAAATAACAAGAAATCACAACAGACAGCCCATAGATTCTATAAGCTATGATCGGAGATCGGTTCTCACAAATAGCCATTTACTAGCACTTACCGCCCCACTATCTCCATAGGGCATTGCCGAGGCATCCCTAATCGTCTGCCACAGTTTGCCATGACACTGTATACAGCCTAAATGCTCTTGGGTTACATCTCGGAATTCTCGAACCTCAAAATGTTTTTAAGCTCATCGAATCTCTGAGGGGTAGCTCCAGACCTCCGCACAAGTCTAGGATTACCCAGGACCCCAACACAACGAATAACCGCCGAAAGGAGCCTTTCCCCCTCCTGTTTGGCGCCTATATTCCTCCTTCCTCCCCCCTTTTGGATCCTTCAAACTGCTTGCATGGTGGAACCTAACATGCCTCGCCTACGCGGCACGTAGGGCAGGCCATCATTAAAAAAAAAACTTCCGCCTAACTACAAACTTCTCAACACGAGTAACTGAAGGTATCCGAATACCCCCGAATAATCAAGCACATCTAGGAGTGAGAATTGATGATCTGAAAGAACAAAGTTCAAATGGATATTATCCATAAATTAAGTTAGTCTATCAACTCAGACCATCCACCGTCTACACGATATCACACACATTGCCAGTTCCTTCCGCAACCAGCGTTCGCAGGCTGCTGAGTTGGCCCGCAGATAGCTGGCCGATATACAACCTGGTGAGGCTAGACCCTCGGGAAACCTGCGGGGTTCACGGATGCCTGGCGGGGCCGGCAGGCTTTTGATATATGCCATCTGATTAGTAAATATTTTGTTAGTGGGTGGCTGATGTCCCTAGATGCTCACAAAACCACAAATATCTGAAGATCCCCGCAGATATCTAAAAACCCAGGGAAATATATGAAGATACTCGTAGATATCTGAAGGTGCCAGCAGATACCTGAAGGTGCTGGCAGATATCCGAAGATACCCGCAGTGTTCCCAACGGGGCAGTCTGTCCGTCCTGGAGGAGGACGGCGGTGGATGGCGTTAAGCGGTCCCGTCCGGTCTTTTTCAAAACTTGCCCTGCAACCCGGTGCTAAGGACTGTAGCCCCGCCGTCCCCGTGAAACATGTTTCATGCCAAGGAACACGCCCGAATTAGTAAGCAATCTCACCCCGGGGCGAGATTCCTTATGTCATCCCAGTTTTCGTCAGTGCCTGGGGGTCAGGAATATTCTTACAGCAGGAATCCGAGTGCTAGTACATGATAGAAAAAACGAAGCAGGGGAACATACAACGAGCACAACGCCATCAGGTTTTTCGATCAGAAGTTGTATACTCCGAACCATTTTCAGGAAAATAGACACAACTCTTTCTCATCTTACGCCTTCTCTCATGAATCCTTCGTTCTGACCGAGTACTATACCCTGTTTCAAGTTCACCTATAGTACTACCAATTGTTGGTGTCAAAATTCCGCTTGGTGCACTGCTCAATGCACTTCCAGGACTTGTACCACGGCTGCCAGTGTTTCTGCCAGGACTATCGTCAACTGAAATAGCATTGAGAAATTCCACATTGGTAAGTCTAGTAATAGGATCAATTTCCAAATCCCAGATGGTTTCTTGTGATGCAGACTCCGCATGTTTATCCGACATGTTTTCCTAGCTCGGATCAGGGTTAATGATGTAAGAGAAGTAAGAAACGTTGCAATAGGGGATGGCAAGTAGGTAAGATTTCTGGATTAAGCGATATTCCCGATGTCCTGCCCTAGCGGCATATTATGGGATATATTCTACACCTATTTATCTCTACTAGATATCCTCAGCTTTCTCTTAATCTCATTAGATGAATTTCTGTATTTGCTCGAGGGGGTGTCATGAAATGCTATTGATAGGATTAATAGTCCCCCGTAGTCACCCGCAGTTACCCACAGTCACCCGTAGTCACCCGTAGTCCCTGGTCGTCCCCGGCAGTCCCTGGCAGTCCCCCTGCAGTCCCCTTCCGCCTGCCGTCCCCTGCAACCCCCCACGCCAAAATGTCTTACTTTGCAGGGCCCGCCGTCCTCGACAATGACGGCCGTCCTGAGGTTTCCAGGACGGGTGTGGACCGCATTTTGCCGTCCCGTCCGGTCCAGGGCTCTTGGCAGTCCCCCCGTCGGGCCCTGCGGGGGCCCCGGACCGTTGGGAACACTGGATACCCGCTGATATATGAGGATAGTTCCAAATACAAATAGAAGCCTCCTCTAGGATCTCCATGCACCCAGCCATGAGCTAAGCGTGAAGCATACCTAGAATACTAAGTGAAAATCAACAGAATATAGAAAGGAGAAATGGAAAGCCTAAAAAGCCAAGCCAACACATATCTTCGACTTTGTTGGAAAATCCAAAAAGGACGGGTTCCAAAAAGATTACTTCATTTCCTGGGGACGGGTGTTATTGGGCCTTAAGTGCAAGACGGGTTACAAATGGAAGCAAATTGGTTCCAGCTCCTTTGAGACCTCGAGTAGCTCATGCCAGTAAGTAGAGTATGAGTGTTGTGGCGTGAAAAAAAGAGAGGAGGATCATCATGTGGTTCCGGGTTCTCATTGTGCCGTTCTGGTGTCTTGAGCAGGTACCGTAAAAAGGAGTTGAAAAACTGAAGAGTAGAGACAGCTATCTATCATTGGGAACTAGCAGCTTGGTGCTCATGCTTAGTATTGGCCAAGGCCACGCGAAATAGATCGGTAAGATTAATGTTGTATTAATCCTCTAAGTTTCAATGTTGGAATATGCGGATATCATACTGTATTCATGCCAGTATCATGGAGTTCACGATGCTTGGCAGGCGAGCTAGTGAACTAGCGTTAAGAGGTCTGTGGGACTCTCAATATGGACAGCTGCAATAGGGGTACTCAGGTATATAGCAACGCCCCCGAGCACCATAGTTAATCAAGCAATTCTTCTGCCGCAATTCCTCTCTTACTTGTCGATAGCTCCCCTAAGATTTCAACATTCAAGCCAGAAGGGTTATCGAGTGAGAATTCATGAGCCCACAAGCTCCCTCACCCCACACCGATCAATGGAGCTACTAGATGTGGCACACGATGGAGAGATTCTCCTAAATGCCATGTCATTGGAGATCGGGGTTTTCACCCTAGAGCCAGTTTCCGTGGATGGCTGACTTACCAAAAAATACTTGGCCCAATGGTGCACGGAGTGGAATCCATATAGCTTTAAGGATAGTTTATAAACGTAAGGTCTGGTATAGTATAGATAGAAGAATTGTGAGATAGCGATCTCGCTTATGGTATACCAAATCTGAAGCTTTTTGGAAACATGTTATTAGATTTTATCGCTCGGTTTGTTAGAACCTTCCCCGTGTCTCCTAGAGTTAATAGGACGTACTATACTTAATATTTTTCTATAACGCTATATGAAAATGAAAAACGTGAGTGAAATTTATTTTTGCCTTATGGCATGGTAAGGTGTTACGCTTGCTGGGGAACTCGGCAGATCAGATATGCCATTATCCCAATTGAACTTTAAAGGCTTTCCAAAAAAAAAGAACCCCCATCAACCCCTTAATCCATGGCCGGGCCCTGGAGAGAACATCGTACATATCCAATAAATTACCTATAACTACGTCCCTCTATGGCTATAGGGAGTGGTATGACTAAGTTTTTTGATATGGTTATTATGCGTACGGCCGATCAGTCTGCATAGATATATTTGTTTCCCCTGCGGTATTTGGAGTCTAGTGGGAGAATGTGGATGCCGCGAGCTGGTAGGTCATAGTATACACTCGCGTGTCATTAGTTTCATTACTTAATGGCACATTTCAACTAAACGCAACTTTCCCACATATAGAGAGGCCGCACCAAGAGCTTTCCACTTATTACTACTCACGAAACCACCTACCTCCTCCTCCTCACCCACTTGATGCAGGGCATTTCTCCAGTAGGCTGCAAGCTAAGTTTCATCTCAAACTTGCTCATCTGCGCTAAGCAC
>Ga0307507_10001480_pt1 | contig 52407 bp, 8 predicted proteins | sample 7_EM_MG_FD_207223 | JGI IMG/M metagenome (GOLD analysis project Ga0307507, IMG submission 207223) | Populus trichocarpa ectomycorrhiza microbial communities from riparian zone in the Pacific Northwest, United States - 7_EM | ecosystem: Host-associated > Plants > Roots > Unclassified | place... | reverse complement strand
AGGTTCTCCTAAGACAAAAGGCTACCTTAGTTTAAGATAGTTACTTAGTTAATTCTGCTAGTAGTTATATACTTAGCTTAAAGATTAAGCTATATATATCTAAGTATAAGTAATCTATATAGTAAAACTGCGAATGGCTTATTAAATTAGTTATCGTTTATTTAATAGAACCTTACTACTTAGATAACTATAGTAATTCTAGAGCTAATATATACTAAAAACCCCAACTTTAGGAGGTATATATTTATTAGATAAAAATCCAACGCCCTTTAGGACTTCTTAGTAATTTATAATAACTTAATAAGTTATATAGCCTTATACCGGCGATAATTCAGCCAAATTTCTGCCCTATTAACTTTTAATAGTAGGATAGTAGCCTACTATAGTATTAATAGGTAACGGAGAATTAGGGTTCTATTACAAAGACCTAGGCTAAAAAATGGCTACTATATCTAAAGAAGGTAGTAGGTGCGTAAACTACCCAATCCTAATATAAGGAGGTAGTAATAATAAACCTACTTTACTCTTATACTTTAATACATTACCTATCTACTCTAACGTTTACTTCCCTCCTAACACTAATAAAAAAAGGAAGGAGGAGAGCCTTAATAGGGACTCTGCTTTACTAAGAGCTTAACCTACCCTATATATAGCCTTTTAATACTATACTATTTTTACCCCTAATGGACTTAAAATTTTAATCGAAATCTCTATAGTTTCTTAGATTTTTAAAAGTCTAAATTCCAATATAATAAGGCTCTAAACTTATAAAATAGTTCTAATAAAGTCAATAGTACTTAACTTATATTATTTTTTTCCTATTACATTACGTCCTCTATCTAGCAGTAGGGGCCCTAAAAGTTATAATAGTAGGTCTAAAGGCGGGTTATTACTAAAAATCGCGTAGGTCCTTACCTAAGTTCAACTAGAGGTGCCTAAAGTTTAATAGGTTATAGCTTATAAACTCTCCTAAAGTTTAGCAAGTTATAGCCTAGAATTAAAACAAGTAATAAGAAACTCTCTCTACTAAAACTCTATTTACATATTAGGATTAGAGCCACTGCTATAGTTATATAAACTGTTACTAATAGCTTAATCTTCTAAATCGTTAATAAAATCACTTAGCGACCTTAAAAAATCGGACTTATACTAACGTTTACTACCATTAATATAAATAGTAGGATTGTCGTCTCTAACACAAATAGAGATATTTTTAGGTAATATTTTAAAGCATTTAAAAACGTCTTTACACAGATTAAGTTCCTAGTTTAAATTTTTTAGAGAAAGGTCTCGTCTAATTTTAAGCAGCTTACTTTTACCCCCCTAAGCACTTACCTGGCTAGTATATCTGCTAGGGTTTACAGTAGCTTACCTAGCTTAGTACTTTTAGCTCTTAACTAGTTATCTAGCTCTAAACTTTTAGCTCTTAAACCCCTACTACTTACTTAACTCTAAGCCTTTAGCTCCTAAACCCCTATTATTTACTTAGCTTTAAGCTTTTTTTAACTCCTAACCCTTACTACTTACCTAGCCCTAGGCTTTTAGCTCTTAACAACCTATTAAAAATTAGGTAGCTGGGCCTAATATAAGGTGGCTATTACTAGCCATCTAATTATTAGTGTATAATGGTGTATATATATACAAGCTTTCTACTTTATCAAATATTAAGAAATCTAACTATTACATTATCTTTTAACTCCCTTTAGTTGTTTATTTTAATATAACTAGCTAGTTACCCTAAGCTCCTAACTTATTACCTAGCGCCCCATATACTTACCCAGCTAAGGTACCAACTACGTTATTCTCTTATTTAAAGTTGCTCCCATACACTTACCTAGCGTCCTTAAGTGGTCTAAAAATACAAGACCTATTAATATATATAAATGAAATACTTAGACTATATATAAAAGCTTACTAAACTTTCCTATCTAGTACCTTATAGTACGTCCCTAGGGTCTCTTTTCTTAAGGCTTTTAATTAGTATATTACGGCACTAGCAGAAAACAGTAGAACTTAGTGGCAGAACTTGGCAGAACTTAGTAGAACTTTATAGTTACATATTAGCGACTCGGTTAATCGAGGCACGAGCATAGTAAAAAGGTCGCGTAAGCCTATACAATTAGATTGTCTATAAACGAGGATCTAAAGCTAAAGAAAGGAAAGAAGAAAAAGGGCAGTGTCACTTAAAGTCTTATACAATCCTCAGATTATATAAGCTCACGTAACTCTACATCTACTATAACGTCTACTATAATCCACCGTTTTCTACTAGCACCGTAATATTACCCCCCCTCCAAAAAAGCCTGCCCTTAGGCTTTGTAGTCCATATTATACTTATAGGGCGTTCTTATCTTTATGCTCTTCTGGTAGCTTATTGTCTTCATTATACCAGCATTCTATCTATTTGTTTAGGTATTTTGGCGGTCTAGGTTTATTAGGGTAACAGCTATAAAAGTCCTAAAGCTTATAGGGGCTACCTATAAAGTTCTATATAGGGTACTAAGTAGGGTCTAGGTTATATCCTTTCCAACTAATACGATACTTTAGCGTTCCCCTTATAAGTTTATAGGCTAGTATTTCTTCAATTTCCCATTCATTGTCGCCATTAACTTAAATTGGCAGGGGCAGTTTATTCTTTTATCTAGGTAGTAGGTTGTTTATAGCTTTCCATAGCTTATCTAGCGAGAAGATAGGGTAGACCTTAATTAAATCCGGGAGCTTTACTTTATAGGAGTTGCCTCTCTTCTTAAGGACCTTATATAGTCCTACTATCTAATAGTCTAGCTTATAGCTAGGCCATTCTATCTTCTAGTTCTTTATTATAACCCAGACCTTATTGCCTACGGTAAAGTCGGGCTTATGCTTATACTTATTTGCCTACTATTCCATTGATTTCTGGGCCTTTTCTAGGTTTATATGGACTACTTTCCAGGCTTCTTCTAAGCGTTTAGCGTAATACCGTGCTTCCTTATAAGATAGTTTTTCGCGTATAGTCTGTGGCCCTTCCAGTCTTTCCCAGTTAAAGCTTATATAGGGTAAATACCCTATTTCTAGCTAGATAGGTGCAAATCCTATAGAGTTATAGGGTAGGGTAGCCTAAGCGTAGTCTATTATAGGTAGTAGTTCGCTCTAGTTGTCCTAAAAGTAATTAATAAAGGGCTAGAGTCTCTGGTCTAAGTATTAATTTACAATCTCTGTCTAACTATCTGTCTGGGGGTAGTATACTGTAGAGAGCTTTAGCCTAATACCTAGGATCCGGGTAAACTCGTTCCAGAAGGCCAATATAAACTGCGGCCTATAGTTAGATATAATAGTATCTAGTAGTCCATAAATTCAGTAGACGTAGTGGATATACAGTTAGGCCGCCTCTTTAGCATCAATATTCTTATAACAGGGAATTAAGAACGGGCGCTTACCAAAGTAGTTAACTAGAATTATAACCATATTATATCTATTACAGTCCATAGGTAGCTTGTGGAAATCCATAAAGATATACTGCTAGGGGCGTTCTGGTATTAGAAGTGGTTTTAATAGTCCTAAGGTCTTATCTTATAGAATTATAGACCTATAGCAGTCGTTACAGTTCCGTATATAGCGGTCAATATCTATAACCATTCCGGGCCAGTAATAACGGTCGCCAATAATCTTACAAGTCTTATTTTTTCCTGGGTAGGCCGTAGAGACTTAAGTATATGCTTTAGCAATAATCTAAGTCTATAAGTTCTATTCCTCTGCCACTACTAGCTGTTTATAGTACTTAAGAAGTCCGTTTCTAAGGGACCATGGGCTTATAGCGTCCTTTGTCTTTTTACGGTACTCCTATAGAGAAGGGGCTGTACGGTTTATCTACAATAGTTTATTAATAAGGTCAAGTTCTGTAGAGTTAATAGGACATATCTTGGCGTCTAAAGGGTCTATATTTAGTTCTGCCTATATCTAGGGGTTAAGGTACTCTAGTTATAGTAGTATCTAAGTCTATAATAAGATCTTCACGGCTATCTAGTTATCTATATCTTATTTACGCCTTATAAGGGCATCTACACAGTTGGTTACGCCTAGCCTATATATAATTAGGAAGTGGAATTAAGATAGGATATTTGCCTAGCGTGCCTACCAGGCTATAAGGGCCTTTATTATTATAAAGTATTCTAAGGCCTTATAATCCGAAACCACCTTAATAGGCTTAGGGGTCCCTTTTAGCTATATACGCCAGTGCTAAAAGCTAGAGATAATAGCCAGCATTTCTTTATTATAGATATAGTAGTTTAGCTCAGCATCTATTATAGTCTTTAAATAGTATGCAATAGGGTGCCATTCTCCGTCCAGTTACTTTTAGGAAAAGACACCAGCTATTACGCTATCTAAGGCATTAGTTTCTAGTATTAAGGGCCATTCTAGGTTAAAGTAGGCAAGTAGGGGAGCTAATACTAGCCGTTTTTTAAGCTTATTAAAGGCCTGCCTATATATATCGTCAAAGTGGAAGGGCTGGTCTTTCCTAGTAAGATAGTTAAGGGGCCAGGCAATCCTGCTATAGTTCTTAATAAAGTATTAGTAGAAGTTACAGAAACCTAAAAATAATTATACCCCCTTTATAGTCCGTAGGGGTGTCCACTAGTCAATTACAGCTATCTTCTCTAGGTCGGCCTTAATTTTATCTATACTGATAATAAACCCTAGGTACTTTATACGCTTAACACTAAATTCTAACTTCTTAATATTGGCCTAGAGACCAGCCTCGCAGAGCTATTATAGGACTTTATAGATATGTTCCTAATATTCCAGTTTATTTTTAGAGTAGATTATAATATCATCTAGGTATACTGTGTAGAAGTCATTAAGGTAGTTAAAGAGTATGTTATTTATATACCGCTAGTATATAGCTAGTCCGTTAGTTAATCCAAAAGGTAGTACTTTATATTTATACAATCCGTAGTAGGTCTAAAATATAGTAAGATCCTTAGATCCTAGGTCTATCCTAATTTGGTAAAAGGCCTAGCGGATATTAAGCTTTATAAAAATCTTAGCCTTACTTATACGGGCTAGTGTTTCCTTAAGTAAGGGCAGCAGATATTGGTCTTTGTGGGTTATATAGTTTAGTTTATAGTAGTCAATATAGAAACGGAGTCCACTATTAAGCTTTTTTATAAAGAGAATAGGTACGGTAAAGGGGACTTAGCTAGACTTAATAAAGCCCTTATTAAGGTTATTAATAAGGTACTGCTTAGTAGCCTATTTGTCAGTAGATTGCTAGTAGAGGGGGCTATAGCTAAGGGTATTTTCTTTATCTGGCTTAATCTTAATCTTATAGTCATACGGTTAGTAAGGTAGGAGTATATTAGATACTACCTTAGAGAATACGTCCTTAAATTCCTAGTATTGGTGGGGTAGTTTCTATTCTACCAGCTCCTTATCTATAAGCTCACTTTCCCTACTAAGCTAGTTACAGGCTAGGGCTTCCTTATCTTTAATTATCTAGTCAATTTCGTATAAGCTAGTTATAAAGGCAATAGTATTAGGCTATTTTAAGTTCTAGTAGAACCCTATAGCACTAATATAGCAGATATTAACTAGTAGGAGGTTTATAGGTTTCTTTATAGACGTTCTATAAACCATATTTTGCGGTAAAGGGGTTATAACCCTCCTTAGCTCCTATTCCATCTTCTATAAGTTATTCTTCTGGTTTATATATTTAGTATAGCATCTAATATTCCTTACTGCTCTTTATAGCTATATAGGGCCTAAGCTAGCTAGCTTATTACTAACTTCCTAGGTTTCTAGTGCTGGTAGTATAATATTGGTAGTTTAGGGGCGGCGTAGTATATAGACCTATTATGGATCAAGCTATACATCTTTCTTAAAGGCCTAGTCCCTACGCATAGCATTGGCCTAGTAAACGGTGTCTATCTATAGCCGCATAAGATTTTCTATTATAATGCTAATTTCCTTTATAAAAGAAGGTGTTAGGGGTAGGGTTTTGGGCCAAATAAGCCGTCTACTCCATACATTAAGCTGTAAGCCTAGATAGGCTAGCTATTTTCTTTTTAAAATTATATTATGGCTTCCTAGGTCCGTAATAAGAAAGGGGACGTTATACTACCTTTATCTATCTACACGGAGGTAAATCCGTAAGATAGTTATAATAGGTAGTCCTATTTATCCGTTATACCCGCGAATAGGAATTAGTTTGGGCAGTTCTTTAAGGGGTACATTTAAAAAGTCAGCCAGCTTTATAGCACACTATATATCTATTAAGGCAAAGGCATTTGCTTTAAAGTTAGCTAAAGCAGAGGTTAAAACTTAATATCTATTACGGAATAAAGTATAAGGGATAGTACAGCTTCTTTTACCAACTAGCCAACCTAGATTAATATATAACATATTAATTCCTTTTAACCCTAGAGAGGAGTCTTACTCTAGGGTTCCTCTTTTTCTAACTCTATATTATTCTCCTAAATTAACAGGACCTCGTTTATCTTTGCTGCTATTAGGCAGTCTTTTGCAAAGTGGTCTTTCTAGCTATATAAGAAGCAGGCTCCTTAATTACTAAGGGCCTGTTTTTAGGAGTTACTATATATAGGTTAAGTATTCGCTAAACCCGTAGTAGGGCTAGCTATATAGCTAGCCACTAGGTTAACAGCGGGCGGTATAGTTAGTACTATAGGGGTTGCAGATCTTACTAGGGCGCTATAGCCTATTCTTATAGTACTTATATTCTGGTTAACAGAGCTTCTAGTCTTATACCGCTTAGCACATACCTTAATTCGGCGGAGGCCCTAGTTAATAGCTAGGCACTAGTCCATAAGCTACTTTAGCGTCTATATAGTAGTATAAACCAGTAGCACGGCGCGCTATAGGTCTAGGGTAAGCTTATTAAAGAGGTCTAGCATTAAATCTTCCTAAGGGATTTAAGCCTGTCTGGCTAGGTATAGAAAGCAGGTCTAAAAGACCAAAAAGGTCTCTATTATTTTTATATTAAGGGCTTTATAGTCAAGATAGGTATTCTATATCTTAAAGGGGTCCTTATAAATAGAAGATAGATAGTCAATTATCTCTTCTCTAAAAAGGAAGGGGTCTACCAAGTCCTAAGCATATCGCGGACGTAAATACATCTATACGTCCCCACCAGTACGGCCAAAGACGTAGGCTATTTTAGCTTAGGTAGTAGGGAAGTAATCCGCATTAACTTTAAGCTTGTCTTGCAGTTAAAGCTTCTAATTGTTAAATATAGGGTCAGTTCCATCTATAAGTAATAGGGGGTCCGCGACCTTTACGGACCGCAATAATACTAATGCTATATATTAGGCTAGGGCCTTAAGGACTATAGCAAGTCTCTAGGTGTCTAATAACTCCTTACTAGGTACAGGGGTGTCTCTAGTTTTAAGCAGCTCTTAAAGCCACTCAATTTCAGTATTAGCTACTGCGAGCTCTTCCTAGGGGGTCAAGACAGCGACTATTTCACCATTAAAGGTATTTGCGGGTCCTACAGCGGCTTTACCAACTGCTATATTTCTTAGCATAATAGTAGGGGTATTGGGTAATTTCCGGTATTTATTTATTTCCTAGGGGTTCCAGTCCGTACGTGTTCTATTCTTAGGTTTTACATTCTGCTTATATTCTTTTAGTTCTTAGGGGTCTGTCCTATTTTTATAGTTCTAGTAATGTCCTTAGGGTCCTATTCTGTGTCCTTATAGATATATTTAAGTTCCTTTTTAGGAAAGAAGAGTAGTAACAAGCTTTGGATAATGTTAGTGACTTAGTCAATTAAGGTATAAGCATAGTAAGAAGGTCGCGTAAGCCTATATAATTAGATTGTCTATAAACGAGGATCTAAAGCTAAAGAAAGAAAAGGAGAAAAAGGGCAGCGTTACTTAAAGTCTTATATAATCCTTGGGTCACATAAGCTTACGTAACTCTACATCTACTATAACGTCTACTATAATCCACCGTTTTCCACTAGCGCCGTAATATTACGTAACTTAAGGACCATATAAAAAAACCCTACTTCGACTAGCGCTGCTCTTCTTCTCTTTTCCTTTCTCTAGCTTTAGATTTTTATTTATAGACAATCCAATTATATAGGCTTATACGTCCCTTATATTGTGCTTATGCCTTAATTAACTAAGTCGCTAATATAGTAAGTCCTAGGCCGCTGCTACCTATCTAGCTAGAGGGCCTATAGGTCTAACTCTCTAGAAGCAAGCACTTAAGCAGGTAAGAAAGTGTAGTAGGCCTTTATATAAGCTGCCTAAAGGTTATAGCTTAGCTCTAGCAACGCACCATTTATAATAGTGGTTTTACAGTACTTAAAATCTCCTAAGCAGTCCATATCCTAAAGGAACTTCTGTTCCTTTATATACCTTCTAATAACGTTTTATTATAAGGTTAGCGTTCCCTATATCCCCTAACGTAACTGCATTAATATATAACAATTTTAATAGAGTTCTGCTATAAATATACGCAGATCTATACGCCAATACATTAGTGGCATTAAGGCCCAAAGGAGATATCCGGCCACTAGTTAGAAATGCTAAAATCTTCTTACTCTGATTTAATTTTCTCCCTCTCCTATTTACTTACTTACTTCTACCTATAAGCCCTAACCAAAACTTAGAAATTCTTTTACTAGTAATAAAATAGTATTAGATTAGATCTTTATCTCTTTATAAATATAAGAGAATAAATAGTATTGTTAAAGTAAACCTATATGCAATTTATAGAATAAATGCTATACGCCTACTATTTAGTAGGTTATAAAGTAGTAAAGTAGGTAATTTTAGTATATTAATATAGCAAAAGAAGTTGATTTAGTGTATTAACATTATAAAAGAAGTTAATTTCGATATATTAACATTATAAAAAATATTAATATTTGGTAGTTTAATTAGGAAAGCGGGCGGTAATTAGGTAGATTTAATGCAGTATTCTAGTAAGTTAGCTTAATTACATCAATTAAGCAATTAGGTAGTTAGGGTTATAAGTAAATAGTTTATTATGTAGGTTAAATATAGGCGGTATAATAGCTTAAATAAATGCCTCTAAACTAAAGCTTGAACGAATGCTATATTATAAAAATACTAAGCTAAAAAGTAGAAGAAGGTCAAGGAGAGGACACGTTTATATATAAGAGCTAAGTCTCTAAGCAAGCCCCTAACTAGGCCCCCTATCTAGGTTATATATAATATTATAGAGGTAGTGCCCCAGCGCCGTTATAGGCGGTTAGTATTATATTTATTATCAGAATATATAGACAGAAGTTACGTGGTTATGTGTTATTAATATATTATTAATATATCTTTAATTAGTTATCCTTATAGTAACTAATTAACCCCCTACTTAGGTACTACAATCCTTATAATCCTCTGCTTTTAATACCTATTTGCAAAACATTAGAATAAGAGTATACTCTTAATAAGCTACCCCCCCTATAAAACCAATATTTATAGAGGGTTGTTTTTAGTATAAAGGTATAATAGCGCTAGGGCGCGTTACCTGCCAAATCCTGTTATATTACTGCCATATTTTACTACCCCTATAATTGGCTTACTTACTACTAGCGCCTTAGCAGCTACCTTATATATTTATTTACTTTGGTCCTAATAACCCCTTTCTTTCTTCTCCTTAGCTTAATATCTTTATATAGTAGCAATCTATAAGCTTCTAGACAGTATTGCTAATTCGTTTTGACCTAAAATAATTTGTTTGCCCTCTTATTTATCCCCCTTTTTTTACCCACCTAATATTTCCCTACGCCTTATCTATGCCCCCTCTATACCACTTAACCACTTATGCTAACTAAAACGTAACTTCAAATTTCCTCTCTGCTCGCTATGACTGTCTTTTAGTATAGGTGCTAAATAGTGTTGTGTAGCTATCGCGTTTACTATCTAAGCTAAAGACGCATTATGCATTTTTAAATACTTTTACTTTTAACCTGTTTTTCTATCTCTTTATATCTCTACACTCCCTCGCTATTAATCTAGTATATTTTTATTTACCCCTGTTTTTTAATATACCTTTTTAAGGTAGTACTTTATTTCTCTTTTAATTATATTTCTGCATCGCCTATACTAATAAATCCAGCTGTGCTTAAATGTGTTAAAGAACTATTTAGGTACTTAGCTACCTATTCCCTGCTTATCTCTAAGCTATATAGTATTGGGGTTCTAGTAGAGTGCTTAAATACCCACTTAGATATGGTATACTGCTATAATAGTAAATTCCGCCATAAAATTAAGGAGGTTATTAACCAATAGTTTCTGGGTGCTTTGGGATATAAGGGTGATATATCTTAGTTAGATTTTCCTAATTTTAGTAGCGTACCTTTTCCACTATTACCCGTCCATTATAACGGTCTGTAATGCTAGAGAACTGAGCCCCAGACTAGTAATAGATATACTTATATTTACCGGTTATTAAGTGTAATATAGAAGCACTGCTACTAGAAGCACGCATAAATTAATTTATAGAAAAGAGGTAGAATTAGCAAGGCGCTATCTGTTTAATACAACGCTAAACTACTATAGACGGCTGGAGTTGCATATTAATGTTTTTTATAGTAGACTTTAAAATCTAGATACTTTAAAGTCCGTAGCCTTAACAGTAGGGGACATAGAAGTAATAGATATAAACGGTAGCTACTAGGGATAGAATTAAAAGAGGGGCAAGCATTACCTATGGCTAGTAGTGTTATAGATTAGATTAGAAAAGAGCTAGCCCAGAAAGAGAAGGAGATAGAAGTAATATACCTTATAGCTACTAACCGTGGAGCAGCTAAGTTATCCTCTATCTATTCTTCTTTGCCATGGCTTTAGTTAACTTAGTGGCCGGATTTATTTAGTAGCTGCCTACTAACTAAGGCAGTTAAACTCGCCAAGCTACTAGCTATTAGCTCTATGCATACAATTCTATAGGAAATATTATACGCCTTTAACAGAACTATTAAGGAGGCGCATAGCTTAATTACTAAGGAGAAGATTAACGTCTTTAATCGCCACCACATTAACAGCTTTATTTATTACTATAGTAGCAATTAGCCAATCTTTATAAATCTAAAGGAGGGTACCTATAGAAGCTATAAGGGCGTATAAAAATAACTAATCTGCTTTACCTTCTAAGTGGCGTATCTGCGTTAGAGTTCTTGCTTACATTATATATTCACTAATAGGCAGTCTTTAGCGCTTAATACTCTTCTTAGTACTACTTAGGCGCTTCTAAATAAGAAGCAAAATAATTATAGAAAGAGCTTTCTTACCTTAAACAAACTATAAAACAAGTTAAATCGCTCCTGCTTAAACTTCTATATCTCTTTATTAAACCATTTATTAAAAGGGAATATCTACAACAGCATTATTATTGGGTTTTTAGCAGTTATTGGCATTAATTAGGAAAATAACTGCTTCTAAGAGCCTATTAATTATACCAGCTAGCTCTCTGCTTTTGCTAAAATGGCTTAAATACTTGTTATTTAACGTGTAGTAGTTAGTGCAGAGCTAAAGGAGGTAGACTTTACCACTAATCTACTTAAGGAGATGCAAGATTGGTTTATAGTTTACAACAGCAGATTGCTAATAAACTGGGTGTAAAGGCTCCACGTATATAGATCTAAAGTCCGGAACAGTACTACCGCTTTAGGTTATATTATTTGGTTAGAAGATGGCCAATATCTATCCTATAAAAACTTCAAGCTAGACCTACTCTCACTTTATTAGTTTATTCGGGATTAGCTAGAATTAGCGTATACTTAGCTAGAGGAGTTGCTCTTTACTAAGTTAAATAAAGTTTTTACTAAGGAAGTAGTACCTATGCTTAACCTTTAAGCTTTAAAGAATAATCCAACTATAAAGACGCTGGGATGAAACTTTCTCTAAGACAAGAGAAATACATAGCTCTATAGCTACGACACTTAGCTACTTAACTGTATCTATAATCACAACTAGCTGTAAAAGCGGTTTTTTATAAACCGTACTACCTAGCTAATATAGTGGAAGACAAAGGCGGTTAAAAGTTACCTTTAGCTCGTAGATATATTCCTTAGTTATCTGCTCTTACTTATATATATAACTAGTGGTTAGCCGCTATGTGGTACTAAACTACTCGCTATCTAGTGGCGCAATGCCGTAAATGGACTTAGGCGAAGCATTTTCCTTAAAAATAGACTAGTTAGCTTAGTAACCTCTTGCCTAAAAGGCTATAGCATTACCGGCTCTACTAAAATTATCTATTAGTATCTTCTAGTTAAGGTTAGTAAGCTGCTAGTCTACTACCTTTAGCTTATTATACCTTTCTACACTTAAATTAAGCTGCTTGTTCCGGATATTGCTGTAGAAAATAAAGCTAATTTATCTACTTTCCTTTAGTCCAAGTATAGCCAACCTTAGCACAGTGACTAACTAAGCAAAATATTATTAGACTAGTTTAGAGAATATCTAAATATAAGCGCAAATATTGTTATATGGCGATATACCGCTATTGCAATCTTACGCAAACATATAAGCGGTTATGGTTTTAAAAGGGATTATTCTATTAAGGACAAGGAGGCTATAATAGATAGTTAGGCTAGGTATAGTTTAATTCTCATAGAATAAATCTACGTAAGGGGAATTAAAGAGGCACTAGGTTATGTTATATTAGCTTACGCCAAGTATCAAGATATAACAATTATAGAACGACAGAATTAGGCTAATTTATTTAAAATAGCCATATAAAGGGATGCTAAGAGATTAAGCGAACGACCTAATTTATTTAAAATATAGGGGCTAATTTATTTAAGGTTTTTAGGCTTAAATGTTTCTAAAACTTATATAAATAGTAAAAGGGAGAAATTGCTGACCTATAGTATATTCAGATTAATAAAAACCCCAATTAGATAGGTTGCAAAGTTAGGGTTAGTTAGAGTAATATTAGTATTCGCGTAGTAAGCACTAACTATATATCCTAGTTGTAAAGCTTACCTAGCATTACAATAGGACCTCCCTTGTATATATAAACAAAATTTATAGTGCTAGCTTTTAAAAGGGCTTAAATTACAGCGGCTATAACTTAACGTATACATAATTTTTAGAAAGGCTTTTATAAAATATTTATTTATTGTATATATCTAACCGAAATTAATCCCACTAACTTATTAAATAGGTAAAGAAATATCCTTAATAGCTAGTGTAGGATAACGCTCAAACAGCTAAATTAGGTTAGAAAGATGCATTTCCTATAGTTGATTATTACTTATATCTTTAATTAAAAGATGGCTCTAAGGCAGCTAGCAGCCCATTAAGGCATTTTATATAAAGTGCTCTATTAGTTAACCAAACTTAATGGTATCTAGGTAGAATCGCTTAATAAGGTTAAGGAATACCTTAAATATAGCTAACAAGAGCCGCTTAATAAAAGAATAAGGTACTTTAGATATAGAAACAAGAGTAAGAATACCAAAACTAAGTGTCTCCCATATACAATACTATCGGTAGCCCTTAGTAAGACACTTTATAAAGTAGCGCTATTGCTTACTAGATAGAGCCAAGGAGTTAGCCAGTGATAAAGAAGGCATATTAGTGGATAGGTAGAGTGCATTAAAGAGCTAGTTCTTAACTAAAGAGGCGTTGCTAACACCTCTACCCTATATAGTTAATTACATACGGTCTAGAAGTACTTCCGCGTTTTAATAACAGTTATAGAGGTATACGAGATAATAATAATAGAGAATATCTTAAAGTATCCCAGTTACTTTAATGGTGGTAAGGTTAAAGAAAGCCTTTTAGAAACCTAATAGCGCGGTATTTATATTTTAGCTACTAGAGCTAAAAGCAACTAAGGACTATAATAACGGTTAGGGAGTAGTCTGGCGGTTTAAATCCACGGTGCTATTTTTTCGCTAGTGGGCGAGTATGGCCTTTACATTCTTAACAGCCTCTCTACTACTAATAGTGCTTGCCCTATAGACTAAGGCAGATGCCTCTTATCTACCTATTTTTATATAGTTAGGCTGTTTGGCTAGCTAGGTAAGCTTCCTTCCGTTCTCCTATATATATATATCCTGTATATTATCCTCCTTTTTAGTTATAAATACCTCTAAAAGCGTATTTTCTAACCTTCTACGCCTTTCCCTTTCTTTACGCCTATTTATATTACTAACGGTTATAACATACTCTAGCTCTGGTGTAGCTATATAGTCCTAAGCACGCTTAGCGGGCGGTTAAGATAGAGAAAAGGCATTAGATATAGGCCTTTTATCTTTATAATAGGCGCTCTTATTACTTATATCCTGTAGGCTGTCTAGACTATTATTAACAATATTAGCTATAGACTAAACCTATACTAGGCTACCATAGTCACTATTATCCTCGCTTTATAGTTAAGAGTCCAGAATAGCGTTATCTGCATTAACCTATTTATATTCCTATTTAAGCTTAGGTTTAAGTTATAGAAGTACTTTAGGCCTATAGGACTAGTGTAACGGAACCTTATAGCTTACACTACGGTGGATTCTGTTATTGGGCTAGGTATATAGGTAAGAACAAAACAACAACATAATAATAATTAGTGGAGTGGTTGCCTAACAGATTAACTCCAATTGTATTCTAAGATTTACTACAAGGAGAGAACTATCTACGGTAGGGACTGAGGTCCTTTAAATATATAACTATACTCCTAAGAAATCCTCTCTTGTATATAAGGTACGTGCTGTCTGTATTAAACATAATATCCCTTTTATTTAACATAGTTAATACGTTTAACACCACGTAACCTTAGTTACTATTTCTTATTATATGGTTTCACTAGATCTATCCTAGACCGTACCTATATTAACCAACTAGCTTCCGCCGACTCTTCTCTAAGTAGTTATAACATTGTACTTAAAGCGTCTGTAATACCATCTCCCTCCTCTTTATTTTTGTCTTTAAAGATTCCTAATATCTCTAAGTTGTCCACTAGAGGTATAATGTCCGTTTAATTATTCTGGTTAATATCCTTACTTATTATACCTAAAGCTTCTTCTTCTTTTTCCTGGGTTAAGCGTTGCCTTTATATAGTTTCCTCTATACTATTACTGGGTGAGGTAATGGCGATCCCCTACTTTTGTTGCGCTAAAGAGGGGTTAGTATGCGTTGCGCTAGCAAGTCCTTTGTCCTAACAACCCTCCTCTTACTCTAAGTATACTAAAGCAAACGTTTAATTGTTCTGCGATGTTCGCTCTACCTCTAACGCTAAGTATACGCGTCCTATAACTCTTAATAGTCTTTAAGTTCCCTAAGTAACTTGTTATAGGGTCTTGTATTTAATCTACTGCTGTAAAGCTTGACAGTAAGCTGGCCTCCGCACTGCTTGAGGTTTAACGTGCCTTAGAAGAGTCCGCACGCGTCCTTAAAGCTTAATATTTGGCTTATGCTCGTCTTTAACGCCTTAAACGTGTTTATAAGAAGGTCCGTTCTAAGAAGTAGAAACTGGTTTAATAGGGTTTATCTAAGCTGGGTGATAAAAGGACTAGCTCTCCTTTTGCGAGGGAAACAACTCTAAGTAGCTCGGTAATTGCTCCTCTTAGGTCCCCCTTAGGTGACTTATTCTTTGGTAATTCTTCTTTGTTAATATTACCTGACCTACTTTCTTTTAATACTCCTATACCTTTCCTATAGCGTTCTTTAGATTGCTTAGTGGTTTCTAGGTAGTCTTACTATAGCCTATTTACTTTATTTTGTACTATATTTCGTTATCTACATCCTCGTAACTAATGATCTTTAAAACTTGCTATTTGTCTTCCTTTTGTCCTCTATACATGTCTACTTTATAGACTGGTGGCTTAATATTCCCGTGTACTGGCTCTAGCATTATAATGTGTTATATAGGGTAGATTTTCATTTTGGCTAGTAGGTTTAACTTATACGTAACTAATAAAATTCTTTACTTAACTTTAAAAGGTCCTAGTCTAACGTGGTCCAATTTCTTGCTTAGTTGTTAACTCTTGAAATTTTTGTATAGTAGCTATATTTTATCTCCCTCCTTAAGATCTGGTCCCTTAGATCTTTTAGTATTATAGTACCTTTTCATTTATTTTTATACTAGTTTAGCTGTTTATTTAAGGTCTGTATAAAGATTTATTAATGTCTCTATTCTTTGTTTAGCTGTGCTACTTATCTTTTTTACTTAATATGGCGATAACGATGTTCTTGGCTTATATCTATAATTTGCCTTAAATGGTGATGTCCCTATTCCTTCTTACGGTGTTGCATTATATACAAACTGTGTAACTGGTAATAATGATACCTAATTATTCTATACGTGATTGATATAATGCCTTAAATACTGCTCTAGTGTCTAATTTAGTCTTTCTGTTTATCTGTCTATCTGTAGATAATATGCTGTAGATATTACTACGCGAACTCCTTATTCTACCAGAAATACTTCCTAAAATGCTACTATAAATCTTGGATCTCTATCTAATATAATCTTATCTAATACTCCGTGTCTTATAAACACTTCCTTTATATAGATTCTAGCGATATCTTCTGCTAATATCTCTTTAGTGCATACTATAAAGTATCCCCACTTTGTTAGCTTATCCACTATTACTAAAATCGCGTTATAATCTTGTCCTGTAATAGGATCTTTTAACTTTAGTAACTTGATAATAAAGTCCTATAATATAACTTCCCATGGTTTTCCTGGTATCTTAATAGGTTGTAGCCCTCTATACGGCTTATATCTTATCGGTTTATTCCTTTAGCAATCTGGATATTCCTTTATAACTTTTCTTGCTAGCCCCTAAATTTCTTAAATAATATACTCCTTTTAAAGTCTTAATACTAAGCCTATAGCTCTATTGTGTCCTTATATTATTCCCTTATGGAATTCCTTAATAAATTCTTCTGCTATAGACTTAGGCATATATATTACTTCTCTATTTTTATATTGCTCTAAGTCTGGATCCTCTATCTATGCTTCTTAGATCTTTTATATTTAATCACTCTCTAGTAATTTATAGATCTGACTTTCCTTAGTTGCTATAATCTTTAGATAATTATACCTAATTAATCTGTCTTGATTCTTTTGCAATAAAGCTCCTAATAGCTTTTCACTACTTTGTAGTTTAGCCTTTCTACTTAGAGTGTCTGCTCGTGCATTGTCTGTACCCTTAGTATGCTGAATTTCGAAATGGTATTCTATAAGCATTTCCACCCATCTAACCTGTCTTTAGTTGAGTTTCTTCATCGTTAGGAATCCTGTAAGGTTTTTATAGTCTATCTTAACTATAAATGGTTTCTCTGTGCCTTATAAGAATGCTCTCTATTTCTTAAGTGCTGCAACTATACCTAATAACTCCTTGTTATAGATATTATAGTTTAACTCTGGCGGTGTTATTTTTTGACTATAGTATGCCACTGGGTGCTATCTATCTTGGTGTTTCTGTATAAAGTATGCCCCTAGTATAAAGTCTAATGTATCTGTTTCTATAACTGTTTTTAGACCTAGTTAATAGATCTTAAAAACTAGCTCCTAGGTAAATAACTCTTTAATTTTTTTAAATAGTTCTTATTACTCCTTTCCCTATACCTATAGTTCTTCTTTCTTTGTTAACCGCGTAAATGGCTTAATATTCTATGACCATTGTGCTATAAACCTTCTATAGTAACTGTAAAACCCTAGGAACGATTTTAACTGTATAATGTTCTCTAGTTTCTGCTAATTTACTATAGCCTCGATCTTCTTTAGATCTATGCTAAGTTGGCCTAGTTCAACGATAAATCTAACAAAATTGGTCTTCTGGGTAAAGAACTTGCATTTCTTAATTACTACTGGCATCTATTCTTCTTATAGTCTCTTTAAGACCCATTTAATATATTCTCTATATTCTTTCTCGCTCTCTAAGTAGATGATAATGTTGTTAAGGTATACTATAATAAATTTATCTAGGTGTTCTCCTAACACACTATTAATTTGTTTCTGGAATGTTGCTAGTGTGTTTATAAGCCTGAATTGTATAACTAATGGTTTATATAGTCCTTCCTTTAACCTAAAGGCTGCCTTCTATTTGTTGCCTTTCTTGATTCTGATTTGATGGTACGCCTATCTCAGATCTATCTTTGTAAAGATCTTTACGTTGCCTATTCTGTCTTGGATTTCGCTAATTAAGGGTAAAGGATATCTATCCTTCCTAGTAATGCTGTTTAACTGTCTATAGTTTATACACATCCTAAGTTTTCTATTTTTCTTTGGGATGAATAATACTGGATATCCTATTAATAACTATAATGGTCTAATATATCCCTTGCGTAAGTTCTCCTGGATAAACTCCTTAAGCGCTACTAACTCTGTTTTAGTAAGCTTATAGATTGAAAAGAACTTTGGACTTATTCCCTTTTTTAATTCTATCTTGTGGTCCTAAGCTATATACTTTAACAGCTTCTTACTTTCTAGTAACTATAACTTTTTACTATACTTGTGGTATCTCTTTAGTATATAACTTAAGCCTTACTTAGTCTCTTTATATGTCGCTCTAACTTAGTACTATACTAACTTAGTTTACTATTATACTTTACACCGTTAAGTATTTTTAATATTAACCTAACCTATAACCTAATCGATCTTTAGATTATACTTCTATAACTAAGGTATTCCTAGTATCGCCTCGTCCTGTCCTAATAATAGGATATTAAAAGACATTCTAATTAGTCTCCCTTTAATAGTTATCTAAATAGGTCCTATTTTAAGATTAATAATGCCTCCTCTATAGGCTATCTAATCTCCTAAAATTGTTATAAGTGGATATGGGTATTCCTTCTATCTATATAGTAACCTTATCCTTTCCACTATTTTTGGTGATATGTGGTTCCTAGTTACTCTACTATTTACCAACACTTTAAACTGCTGATCTTGCCACTTAGCTCTTAAATTTAAGTGCCAACCTTAAATTCCTTTAAGGGTTTAAGGCTCTAATACTAGTTCCCTCTAGTCCTATACGCCTCCCCTTTTCCTAACTGTTAGCTGCTAGATCCTGCCTATACTTAGTCTAACTTTGGCCAATACTTAGTTTATTTCTTTTCCTCTATATGCCATAGATAAGTGTTCTCTAGGTACTTCTACCACTATTGTCCATTTAGGTATTCTTCTATAAGGAATCTTCCTAGTTAAAGTATTAAGTCTCCTTAACCTTGTACTTCTACTGGGTGCTAACTATATATATACTTAGCGTTCTTAAACCGCTTTTCCTCTAGTGCCTAGTATATCCTTACTAGGTACTTCCAGTTCTTGTCTTTTAATACTCTATATATATTGCATATATTATCCATATAAGCTATATATAATAGTATATAATGCGCTGCATGTTTTAGGTTAACTCTTGGTTTGTTTTTATTTTTAAGTTTAAACCTATACCTAGTTGACCTAACCTCTGGTATTTCTGCTATAGATATTAAGATTTATTGCTTACTTTTCTAGTCCTAGATCCTTTTTCTAGATTCCTTAATATTATAATTAATGCTCCTTTAATGTAATTTATGTGTTTTTCTGTAATAGGTTAGTCTTAGACAACTTTTTCGTTTAGCTATATATAAAAGTTTTTCCACTTATTGTTGTGTTGTTGCCTATACCACTTTCCGTATAACTGGTTTAGTGTATATGGTCTATCTGTTAGAAAGTACCTTGTTATTACTATGTTGTAATATTCTTTAGTATATCTTTCTTTAAACCTAGTTGGGATACCTAGATCCTCTTCTTGTTCTAGTTTATCTAACTACTTTACCCTAGGTGTCCCTGCACTTGGCCTATTAGTAATTCTTTACATAGGTGCTCTATCCCTTATATAACTTAGCATAGCTAACCTCTTATCTAGCTTTTGCTCCTACTATATAATAATTCTTATTCTGAACTTATCTATAGTTTCTTATTTTCTATGTTTTATAGCTAGATCTTTGTAGTTCTCTTGCTTTTTAATCCTAGTATTAACTGTTTAATCTTTAGGCTAAATACTGCATTTACCTAGGATTACTAATGTTCTTATTTATTTTCCAAACTTGTAGTTCTTGAACTTGCGTCCTATACTTATTTGTTTATTACTAAACTAAGTTACTATTCTTTCCTATTAGTTTTTGTCCGTTGTGGGTTCTTAGGTATATCTTATCTTGTCTTAAGAGTCTTAAGCTTCTCTTATCTCTTCTTAAGAATCTTAAGCCTATGGCCTTTTGCCTTTATTAAGTAATAAGCTAGCACTAGCAGTTGTCTGCTTACTTAGTTTCTTTTAAATATTGCTCCTATTGTCTTGTAAAGCAATGGAAATCGTATCTAATGGTATTATAACATTCGTTACTGAACCCTATTCTGTAATGGTCTTAGTCTCTACTTCTATTTCAACTTCTCTAAGGTCTATATGCTCCTAGTAAGCTGCCCTTATTGCCTTATTATTAGTAAATGCTTCGCCTTTATTAAATTCATCGTCTTTAATGTCTAATCTATGAGCTGGTTCGCTGGTTTCTTTAAACTTAGATAATAATAGCTCCTATAGCTAATAGTTTACGCTATACTTAGCGTCCTTATAAATTCAGCATGCGTTGTTGTAATAATACGCAAAACTGTTAATTAAACATTCTTTTATTTCTTGCAGTGCACTATTATCCCTCTGTATATATATGCCGTCTGCTAGTCTAGTCCCTTTTACTATATAGTTACTTTAACCACCTCTATAGTCTCTGGCGAAATGACCTTGTTTTCCGCAATTTATATAAGCCCTATCTTTAAACTATTTTTCTTGTTATGGAGTCTGCCTAAATATCTTCTACTGCTGAGATCCCTGGTTTAGCCTCTGCTCTTAGGTCCTTTAATTACTTAATCCTTAACCTCTAGGTTTCTATGGTTTCTTTTCCTACCTTTAGGTTTCTTTAGTACTGCTTAGGTCCATTGGCTCTGCGCCATTCTATAGTTTTTAACTCTATGTCTATTATTGCGTACTCTGCGCCTTATATAACTGTGGAACTCTGTCTTGCCCTCTCTTAGCTTATTCCCTTTGGTAGATCCTATTATTGATCTTTATTAACTAATCTATTAACTCTTTTAGAGTATCCGCATCTTCTATTAGGATAATTGTGTCCTAGACTTTAGCCTTAAGTCCCTGTTTATACTGTGCTATAAGCGCCCTATTATTCCACTTAACCTATATGGCTAGTGTTTAAAACTATGTTATATACTTAATTACTAAAGTGCGTTGTACTAAGTTCTGAAGCTTTTGTTCTGCTATGGTTGTTACCTCTAGGTCTCTAAATATCTGTGTTAGTTATTCCGCAAACCCGTTCTAACTGGCAAATATATACCGTACGTCTTGGTTAGTAGTTGTCATGCCATTGGCCTATATTTCCGTAAGATACGGCTTAAACTACTTAAGTGCCTTCCCTGTTAGGAACAATCCTGTATAGGCTACTTAATCTAACAATATTGCTAACTTCACTCCTTTTTATACTACTTTAAAGTGTATCTGCGTAAGAAATCCCTTAAGCTTTAACTTCTCTCCTAAGAATCGTTTAATTAAAGGTAACTTAATCTTTACTGCTCTAATTCCATTAATGCGTTCTTTAAGTATCCTATTATTGTCTTGTAAGTGATTAACCATTTCCTATAACTAACCTCGCGTAACCACTTAAGAATCCCTTTTGTCTATACTGGTATCACCTGGCCCTGAGGTTGTGGCTGCCGTTAACGCCATTGTGACTGGTGCTGCTCTTGGTGGCATATTATTTAATCCTATTTAATACCGTAATCTTAGTAGTGAATATATAACGGAACCTTGTAGCTTACACTATGGTGGGTTTTGTTATTGGGCTAGGTATATAGGTAAGAACAAAACAATAATATAATAATAACTAGTGGAGTGGTTGCCTAATAGATTAACTCTAATTATATTCTAAGATTTACTACAAGGAGAGAACTATCTACGGTAGGGACTAAGGTCCTTTAAATACACAACTATACTCCTAAGAAATCCTCTCTTGTATATAAGGTATATGCTATCTATATTAAACGTAACGTCCCTTCCGTTTAATATAGTTAATACGTTTAACACTATATGACCTTAGTTACCATTTCTTATTATATAGTTCCACCAGATCTATCCTAGATTGTGCCTATATTAACTAACTAGCTTCCGCCAACTCTTCTCCAAGTAGTCGTAATATTATACTTAAAGCGTCTATAACAACTAGCGGATCTACTGTAATATATCTTTAGGTAACTTTATAATAAAGAATAATAGGCTAGGGTTGGCACTATCGCGCACCTATACTATAGGGATGTTAGTGCTGATAAACAATATAGGAAGTAAATATAGAAGGAAGGTTTATATCTCTTAAGGGGTTACGCCAGAGGCTAGGATTAATACAGCCATAGGCATTTAATAATATAGAGATTTATATTCCCTTTAGGTATGGAAATTAGAAACACTATTATAACTAATAATATATACCACCTAGCTTATATAGGGAGTATTTTTAAAGGCTAGTAAGAAAACCACGCTACCTAAGTAGCCTAATGCAATATATTACAGTAGAAGACCAATTGGATTATAAATATAGCAATAGTAAGGACTTGGGCCGGCCTTATAGTAATCCTTATTTATTTAGGAGGAATGGTATAAAAAGGGGGAACTAGACTAGTAATAAGTCACTACTAGTAGCGCTGTTAATACGTCTATTTTAGGAGATAAACCGTCCGTGCTCTATTAATAAGTAGCTATATTATACGCAACGGCCAACCAGGTAAAGGCGGAAGGGTAGAATAAGGCGGTTTAGTTAATATAGTTAAAGTTTTAAGAACTAGGAAAATAAAAGAGGAGATTATAGGTTAATATATATAGATATAAACAGTTAAAGCAATAGTGCTAGATTATTACACAAAGATGGTTAGTATATATTGCCGCTATAGCTGCGGAATAGTTTAACTGATTTTTTAAGTATATACCTAAATATTAAATTATCCTTTGCAAATATTGCCTATACGCCATTACCCCTAATTAGATTGGAGGGCATTTATCTAACTAATATAAGGGAAAAACATTTAAGGAGATAAGGGAAGCTATTATAGGGTTTATTAGGAAGTTAGACAATGTTACTTAAATAAAGGATAAAGTTATTTACCTATAAGAGCTTATTAAGGTTATCCTAGGGCTTCTGGTATTCTATAACGGATTTTTATATAAATGGGAAGGCGAAGAGGGGATAATATACCTAGATGTATATATTTGCCGGATAATTAAAGGCATCTAAAAACATTGTAAGGAAAAACATTAGTAGGTAAATTACTAGAAGTAAAGAGGAAACAGCTAGGTAAAATATTATAAGACGGTAAATAAGATATAAATAGCGGATTAAAACTACTAGCGATTTTTTATTTAGGGAGAGTGGTAGAGATATTTTCAAGTTATTTAGTAATGGGAGAGGACGGCGTAAGAATTTAATCCGGTTATTAAGCGTGCTAAAGCGGAGCTAGATTAGCAAGTAAAAGAAATTAAAAAAATAAGAAAAAAAAGAGAAATAGAAGGGAATACTAATTAATTTATTATAAACCTATAGCTAGAATTTACTAGTTAGGAGGAGTATATGCAGAAGTATATTTAATAAAAATTAATTAATTTAACACAGCCCGCTATTAGGGAAGAGCTAAAAGAGTAGTAGGGGAGGTAGAGGTAGTAGCAGTAGTATTATTCTCTAGACTAATTAGTGGAGAGAGAAGGGGACAAATGGTTAGTAAATACGTGTAAAATAATAAGACGATTAATTAGGCAAGCGTTCCAGATATATTAGTTAAATATAATAGGTAAATCTGCGTTAAAATATATTAACAGATAAAGGGTTAGGGAATATTTAAATAAGTAACTATTTTACGTAAAGCATAAGGTATAAACAATCCGCAAGTATAGTAACCACTAGGCTAAGATTCTCTAATATTTATAGAGAACGTATATAAAGGTATAAAGGCCACAGTATATGCTAACTCCGCGTTAGGAGGGATGCTTATTTTCTATCCAGTTACTTACTAGCGAAAATAAAAAGGGTAGATTAGACGTTTATACCAGAAGGCAGAAGATTAAAGAGGCTTATTTAGCGTTTTAGATAGCTATATTTAACCACAAGCTAAAGGTAAGTAAGTATAAAAGCGGTATTATTAGCGCACTAGTGGTAATTAGTTTAGACGTAAATAAGGGCAGATAGTTTAAGGCTTAGAACTTTACACTAGTTTTATTAGCAATTATAACAGTAGTACGCGCGTTAGTTGGCTATTAGGCACATATAGTTTAGTAAAAAGAGATATATAAATTGCGGAGATAGGGCTTAGAAGTGTATAAGAGCAAGGCAAAGGCGCTATCCACCTTTAAACTAGTAAAAAAGATGGTCCACTAATTTATAATATTAATAATATATAGAGGAGTACCTACTCCTATAGATTGGGTTTTATATATAAGGATATATAGGTTTAGTATCCAATACAGTATAACTAGGGAAGGGAGGGTAGTATAGGACAGTGATAAGATCTTAATTAAGAAGCAGACCTTTATAGTAGTAGATTTACAGTCAATGGTTAAGGGACTATATAAAATAGTCCAATTGCAGCTGCTATAGGAATTACTTTTATTAGATATTAACGAGTAAGGCATAGTCTAAGAGGGGACTATATAACTACCAGATTTAAAGTTGGAGGAGCTGTATAATAACTATATAAAGATAACAGAAGGCTAGAACTTCCTAAAAGACCCCTATAACCTATTTAAAGAGGACGATAAGAGATAGCTATTTAAATAGGTGTTAGCGAAGGAGAAGCTAAAGAAGAAATTTATATATAAAGAATAGAGCAATATAGAGGGCAGCGAAGGCATTCCGTAGAAAGATTAAGGCGTATTTAACTATATGCAAGCGGTATAGAGATTTAAGGAGAGACTGTTTATTTTGGTCTATATAACTAGCAGTACACCTATATAAGGGATAGAGATTGTAAGCATCTAGTATAAGAACAGCGTGAACGGCAGAGGCACTAGAGGGGTTTATATTAATAAAGGACTAGTTTTGTTCGTGATGTTATACTATAAAGGATATAGCGCGAGTAAAAAGGTTAAGATTATCTATTAGTATATGCTAAAAGAGGTAAGTAAAATGGTTATATATTACCTATAGCTTATTTAGCTATACGTAGAGATTTTATAGATGCTATATAGAGGGTAGGATAAAATTAAAGCCTTTCTATAGGAGCTAAAGCCAGAAGAACAGTAAAGTAATAGTAAGGATAAAGAGGACAGAGAAAAGCAGGAGAAAAGCAATATAGTAAAATAAAGCAATAATAAAGGTAGAGGTAAGGGCAATAGTAAAAGACCTTAGAATATATTTAAATTAGAGCAGAGACTAAGTAATCTAAATAGCTTTTAGGGCTCTAATTGCGTGCGTAGAGTAATATAGCGAGAGACGTCTAATAGAATAGACACGCGAATTTCTATAAGTATTTGGCAGCATGTCTACCTAGCTATATAGAGAGAGATAGCAAGAGATAAGGGCGTTATTTAAAACTTAGATTTAGTATATAAGAATAGAAAGAGCGGCAATAAAACAGATAATATATAGGAGAGGCAGTCCAGATATTATAAGTGGACAGAGAAGATAATATATAGAAGACTGTTAATGGAATTGCCGTTCTACACTATAATAATTATAGAACGACAGAATTAGGCTGATTTGTTTAAAATAGCTATATAAAGGAATATTAAGAGATTAGGCGAATGACCTAATTTATTTAAAATATAGGGGCTAATTTATTTAAGGTTTCTAGGCTTAAATATTTCCAAAACTTATACAAATAGTAAAAGGGAGAAATTGCTGACCTATAGTATATTCAGATTAATAAAAACCCTAATTAAATAGGTTGCAAAGTTAGGGTTAGTTAGGGTAATATTAGTGTTTATATAATAAGCACTAACTATATATCCTAGTTATAAAGCTTACCTGGTATTATAATAGGACCTCTCTTATATATATAAATAAAATTTATAGTGCTAGCTTTTAAAAGGGCCTAAATTATAGCGGCTATAACTTAACGTATATATGATTTTTAGAAAGGCTTTTATAAAATATCTATTTATTATATATATCTAACCGAAATTAATCCTACCAACTTATTAAATAGGTAAAGAAATATCCTTAATAGCTAGTATAGGATAACGCTTAAATAGCTAGACTAGGTAAGAAAGATATATTTCTTATAGTTAATTATTACTTATATCTTTAATTGGAAGATGGCTCTAAGGCGGCTAGTGGCCTATTAAGGCATTTTGTATAAAGTGCTCTATTAGTTAACCAAACTTAATAGTATCTGGGTAGAATTACTTAATAAGGTTAAGGAATACCTTAAATATAGCTAATAAGAGCCGCTTAATAAAAGAATAAGGTACTTTAGATATAGAAATAAGAGTAAAGATACTAGAACTAAGTGTCTCCCATATATAATACTATTGGTGGCCCTTAGTAAGACACTTTATAAAGTAGCGCCATTACTTACTAGATGGAGCTGAGGAGTTAGCTAGCGATAAAGAAGGCGTATTAGTAGATAGGTAAAGTATATTAAAGAGCTGGTTCTTAACTAAAGAGGCGTCACTAATACCTCTACCCTATATGGTTAATTGCGTATGGTTTAGAAGTACTTCCGCATTTCAATAATAGTTATAGAGGTATACAAGATAATAGTAATAGAGAATGTCTTAAAGTATCCTAGTTACTTTAATGGTGGTAAGGTTAAAGAAAGCCTTTTAGAAACCTAATAGCGTAGTGTTTATATTTTAGCTACTAGAGCTAAAAGCAACTAAGGACTATAATAATAGTTAGGGAGTAGTCTGGCAGTTTAAATCTATAGTGCCGTTTTTTTGCTAGTGGGTAAGTATGGCCTTTACGTTCTTAACAGCCTCTTTACTACTAATAGCGCTTGCCCTATAGACTAAGGCAGATACCTCTTATCTACCTATTCTTATATAGTTAGGCTGTTTGGCTAGCTAGGCAAGCTTCCTTCTATTCTCCCATATATATATATCCTGTATATTATCCTCCTTTTTAGTTATAAATACCTCTAAAAGTATATTTTCTAACCTTCTATGCCTTTCCCTTTCTTTACGCCTATTTATATTACTAACGGTTGTGATGTACTCTAGCTTTAGTGCAGCTATATAGTCCTAAGTACGCTTAGCGGGCGGTTAAAATAAAGAAGAGGTATTAGATATAGGCCTTTTATCTCTATAATAGGCGCTCTTATTACTTATATCCCATAGGCTGTTTAGATTATTATTAATAATATTAGCTGTGGACCAAACCTATACTAGGCTACTATAGTTGCTATTATCCTTGCTTTGCGGTTAAGAGTCTAAAATAGCGTTATCTGTGTTAACCTATTTATATTCCCGTTTAAGCTCGGGTTTAAGTTATAGAAGCACTTTAGGCCTATAGAACTAGTGGATCTACTATAATACATCTTTAGGTAACTTTGTAATAAAGAATAATAGGCTAGGGTTAGCACTATCACGCACCTATACTATAGGGGTGTTGGTGCCGATAAACAATATAGGAAGTAAGCGTAGAAGAAAGGTTTGTGTCTCTTAAGGGGTCACGCCGGAGGCTAGGATTAATACAGCTATAGGCATTTAATAATATAGAGATTTATATTCCCCTTAGGCACAGAAATTAGAAACACTATTATAACTAATAACACATACTACTTAGCTTATATAGGGAGTATTTTTAAAGGCTAGTAAGAAAACCACGCTACCTAAGTGGCCTAATATAATGTATTATAGTAAAAGACCAATTGGATTATAAATATAGTAATAGCGAGGACTTGGGCCGGCCTTATAGTAATCCTTATTTATTTAAAAGGAATAGTATAAAAAGGGGGAACTAGATTAGTAATAAGTTACTACTAGTAGCGCTGTTAATATGTCTTTTTTAGGAGATAAACCGTCTGTGCTCTATTAATGAGCAGCTATATTACACGCGACAGCTAACTAGGTAAAAGTAGAAGGGTAGAATAAGGCGGTTTAGTTAATATAGTTAAAGTTTTAAGAACTAGGGAAATAAAAGAGAAGATTATAGGTTAATATATATAGATATAGACGGTTAAAGCGATAGTGCTAGATTATTATATAAAGACGGTTAGTATGTATTGCCGCTATAGCCGCGGAATAGTTTAACCAATTTTTTAAGTATATACCCAAATATTGAATTATCCTTTATAAATATTACCTATACACCATTACCCCTAATTAGATTGGAGGGTATTTGTCTAACTAATATAAGGGAAAAACATTTAAGGAGATAAGGGAAGCCATTATAGGGTTTATTAGGGAGTTAGATAATATTACTTAAATAAAGAACAAAGTTATTTACCTATAAGAGCTTATTAAGGTTATCCTAGAGCTTCTAGTATTCTATAATAGATTTTTATATAAATAGGAAGGTGAAGAGGGGATAATATACCTAGATATATATATTTGCCAAACGATCAAAGGCATCCAGGAACATTGTAAGGAAAAATATTAGTAGGTAAATTGCCAGAAGCGAGAAGAAAACAGCTAAGTAAAATATTATAAAATAGTAAATAAGATATAGGTGGCAAATTAAGACTACTAGCGATTTTTCATTTAGGGAGAGTAGTAGAGATATTTTTAAGTCGTCTAGTAACAGAAAAGGATGGCGCAAGAATTTAATCCAGTTATTAAGCATACTAAAGCAGAGCTAGATTAGCGAGTAAAAGAGATTAAAGAAATAAAAGAGAAAAGAGAAATAAAAGGGAACACTAATTAATTTATTATAAACCCGTAGCTAGAATTTACTGGTTAAAAGGAGCACGTGTGGAAGTATATTTAATAAGAATTAATCGATTTAACGCAGCCCGCTATTAGGGAAGAGCTAAAAGAGCAGTAGGGAAGGTAGAAGTAGTAGTAGTAGTATTATTCTCTAGACTAATTAGTGGAGAGAGAAGGGGACAAAGGGTTAGTAGACGCGTATAAAGCAATAAGATAATTAATTAGGCAAGCGTTCTAGATATATTAGTTAAATATAATAGGCAGATCTGCGTTAGAATACATTAATAGATAAAAGGTTAGGGAACGTTTAAATAAATAACCATTTTACGCGAAGTATAAGGTATAAATAATCCGCAAGTATAGCAACCACTAGGCTAAGATTCTCCGATATTTATAGAGAACGCATATAAAGGCGTAAAGGCCGCAGTATATACTAACTCCGTGTTAGGAGGGATGCTTATTTTCTATCTAGTTACTTACTAGCAAAAACAAGGAGGGTAGATTAGACGTCTATACCAAAAGGCAAAAGATTAAAGAGGCTTATTTAGCGTTTTAAATAGCTATATTTAACTATAAGCTAAAGGCAAGTAAGTATAAAAGCGGCATTATTAGCAGACTAGCGGTAATTGGTTTAGATGTAAATAAGGGCGGATAGTTTAAGGCTTAGAACTTTACACCAGTTTTATTAGCAATTATAATAGTAGCACACACGTTAGTTGGCTATTAGGCGCACATAGTTTAGCAAAGAGAGATATATAGATTATAAAGATAGGGCTTAAAAGCGCATAAAAGTAAGGCAAAGGCGCTGTCCACCTTTAAGCTAGTAAAAAAGATGGTCCACCAATTTATAACATTGATAATATATAGAGGAGTACCTACTCCTATAGATTGGGTTTTATATATAAGGATATATAGGTTTAGCATCTAATACGGTATAACTAGGGAAGAAAGGGTGGCGTAGGATAGCAATAAGATCTTAATTAAGAAGCAGACCTTTATAGTAGTAGATTTACAGTCAATAGTTAAGGGACTATATAAAACAGTCCAATTGTAGCTACTATAGGAATTACTCTTATTGGATATTAATAAGTAAGGCGCGGTTTAAGAGGGGACTATATAACTACCAGATTTAAAGTTGGAGGAGCTACATAATAACCATATAGAGATAATAGAAGGCTGGAACTTCCTAAAAGACCCCTATAACCCGTTTAAAGAGGACGATAAGAGATAGCTATTTAGATAGGTATTAGCGGAGGAGAAGCTAAAGAAGAAATTTATATATAAAGAATAGAATAATATAGAGGGCAGTAGAGGCATTCCGTGGAAAGATTAAAGCGTGTTTAACTATATGCGAGCAATACGGAGATTTAAGAAAAGACTGTTTATTTTAGTCTATATAACTAGTGGTGCGCCCGCGTAAGGGACGGAGATTATAAGCATCCAGTATAAGAACAGCGTAAACGGTAGAGGTACTAGAGGGGTTTATATTAATAGAGAACTAGTTTAGTTTATGACGTTATACTATAAAGGATATAGTACAAGCAAGAAGGTTAAGATTATCTATTAGTACGTACTAAAAGAGGTAAGCGAGATGGTTATATATTACCTATAGCTTATTTAGCCGTATATAGAGATTTTATAGATGCTATATAGAGGGTAGGATAAAATTTAAGCCTTTTTATAGGAGCCAGAGCCGGAAGAACGGTAAAGTAATAGTAAGGATAAAGAGGACGGAGATAAGTAGGAGAAAAACAATATAGCAGAATAAAGCGATGATAAAAGTGGAGGTAAGGGCGATAGTAAGAGACCCTAGGATATATATAAATTAAAGCAGAGACTAAGTAATCTAAACAGCTTTTAGGGCTCTAATTATATGCGTAGAGTAATGTAGTAAGAGACGTCTAATAGAATAAACGCGCGAATTTCTATAAATATTTAGCGGCATATCTACCCGGTTATATAGAGAGAGATAGCAAGAGATAAGGGCGTTATTTAGAACTTAGATTTGGTATATAAGAATAGAGAGAGCGGCAATAAAATAGATAATATATAGGAGAGGTAGTCCGGACATTATAAGCAGACGGAGGAGATAATATATAGAAGACTATTAATAGAATCGCTATTCTACACTATATTAGAAAGGCAGGAGTTCTAAAAGGTTAGTATAAATTAGCACTATATCCTAGAATTTTAGTTGGCGTAGAAGGAAGGATATATTAATCTAAATACGCGGTAACAAGTATAGGTAGAGTAGAAATAGGAGGAGTTCTAGTAATAAAGGGCGTTATATAAAACGGATCTAAAAAGGCAGCTAAAATAGTTAATAGAACTAGAAGCGGAGTTTTAAGGGCTATAAAGACCCAGATTAGAGGCTATTATATAATAATAGTTACGGGTACTAATTATTATGCAGATAAGAGGCGGGAAGAGCATATTTTTTATACTGCTAGCGGCAAGCACAAGGACTAGGGTAATAATAGTTATTATACTACTAAATTTACTGCGAGAGGACTTAAAAGATAGATATAATAAGGTAGGGATTAGCTATATAAAGTAGGATAGGCAGAGGCCGCCCTATTAGGCTAGCATCGTATTAGCTACGCTAAAAGCGGCGGTATTAACAGCGTTTAGTAGGTTTATAGACAAAAAGAGAGCGATAAAGTAGCTAGATTGGATTGTAATTAATAAGTACTATATTATATTAGATTTAGATAATAAATAATAGCTAGGGATATTAAAACTAGTAAAGATAATAGAAAAGTAGACGCAACTTATATATTTAACAGCAACGCTATTATTAAGGAATGAAATCCAATTCTATAAAGCAATAGGATTGGATAAAAGAGATATAGTTAAGTTTTAGGAAAAGATAACAAGAACAAATATAAAATATTAGGTGCAGTTATATAAATAGGGGGGGGAAGATAATAAGGTGCGGTTGCTAGTAAAGGAGAAGAAAAAGCAGTATCCTATACTAGGGTAGATTATTATATACTATAAGGAGATCGCGTAGGCCAAAAGGGTAGTAAAGGCGGTAGGCTATAGTGTGTATTACTATAATATAGGGACGGATGCGAAGAAGTGGATTTTACGGCAGCTAACTAATAGGTAAGAGTAAGTATTCACAGCAACAAATGCGCTAGGGTTAGGTATTAACGTATAAAGTATATAAGTAGTTATATATATAGGAATATTAAAGAAGATACATAACTATATATAGGAGAGTAAAAGAGTGGGATAAGATAGATTAAAGAGCAAGGCGATTATTATACGCGCATAGTAGACGGTAAGAGATAGAAAGAGGGTAGAGAAGTAGGGATAAAAGGTAGATAAGTTAATAAAGGAGTTTATATTAGGTAAAAATTGCAGATAGATCGCTTTAGATAAAGAAATAGATAAGATAGATAGATAGACTAATTATATAGGTTATAAGATAGGGGAGAAGAGGTATAATATATATAAAGGCAACCTAAGGGGGACAAAGAGAGGAAGAGTAGTAGTAGAAAATTAAAGAGTAACTCTAAGTAAGCGGCTAAATGTAGCTCTAGTTAGTAGGGCTAAAGGGTTAGGTATAATAAGTAAATCTAAACAAAAAGATAAGCGGTTAGTAAAAGAAATAAATTAGGATATAAATGGGTTAGATATAGAGGTAATAGAATTAAAAGGTAAAGAAAATAATAGATTAAAAGAAAACAAAAAAGTAATAGCTATATAGGATAAATTTATAAGTAAAAGACAGCGTTAGGATATTATCTAATAGAGAAAAATAGAATGGCGCGCATACAAGAGGTTAGGGATAGAGGATTTACCTTAGTAGTTTAAGAAATAGAAAATCGGTTGCGTTATATACAAGGTATAATATAGGGGGGAGACAATATATAGATAGGAGAATTACGGCAATATAGAAGAGGTAAAGATAATAAAGCGGTAAGTAGGGATTCTAGAAAGGGTTTAATTCTAGTAATTTTTATAATATAATACTTACTAGGCACCGTAATATATCTACTATTTATAGGAGGAAAATAAAGAAAGGGGGTAGGGATTTTAATAGAGAGGAAGAGCTTACTGTTAATATATAGGGGTATTAAAAGAAGTAGTAGCGGCAATATTAGGGTTTATAGACGGAGAGGTTTAAAAGTAGGTCGATTTAGAAATGCAAAAAAAAGAAATAGTATTAGGAGGTAATAAGCAAAAAGTATTAAAATAGTTAGGTAAGAAGGATAAAATTATAGGGAAAGAGATAAGTAATATATACCAATTATTCTATATTTAGGGGTATTTTAATCCTATACTTTAGGTTAGAAATAGAAAATTTTACTAAGTTTTAATATATTATAGAAAACTTAGAGCGGTTTCTATTAGTAATACTTAAGCGTACTTAATTGGCCTATTAACTAATAGATTTATTCTTGTCTAATAAGTATAGAAAGTAGAGGATTGTAAAGATTATAGTGCCTAAGTAGGGGGCTAATAAGTTATTATAAGGATAACTAATTAGAGATATAAATAATAATATATAACCACATAACTTCTGTTTATATATTCTAACAGTTTCCTTAATAACTCGCAACTAGGTACTAGTGTAGTTATTATTCTTAAGTAGATAGGTTATAATAAGTTATTATATAAGGGGTTAAATTTTAATATAGCGCAGTTTATATTATGGGACTTAGTTAATTAAGGTATAAGCGCTATAAAGAACGTATATAAGCCTATATAATGGTGCTAGGGTACCGTCCCTATAAAATATTATAGCACTATTATATGCAATCTAGATAGGGCCCCTAGTTAGGGGTATCTTAACGCTATATATATAGATATATTCTTTCCTTAACCTTCTCCTACTCCTTAGCTTAGTATCTTTATTAAATAGCAGTCTATAAGCTTTGGTTTAGAGGTATTTATATAAGCTATTATAGTTTTAGTAATGCTAGGGTCAGCAGTTAGCAAGAGTTTTAGGAATTTTATAAACAGGTAGTAGGCGATAGGGCGGTTAGAGCGGATAGTAATTGACAAATATTATATAGTATTAGATTTAACATTAGGTTAAAGGATACAGATATTAGGGTTATAGAATTTAATAAAGGCGGAGACGTAGTTAGTATATTTAACAGCGACAATGCGGCTAGATAAGTAGGGGGAGTTTATATAGTTAATAGGGTTAGGGTTACTAGTAAAAGAGAAGTATTATTAGTTTTAAGGGGTAATAATATAGAAAAATATGGTATACTAGGTGTAGATATATAATATAGAAGAGGAGGAGGAAGTAGTTACTAAATTAGTAGAAGAAAAGAAGGGATTATACCTAATACCTAGGCAGATTATCGTATATTATAACATAGTTAAGAAGACGGAGCGATTAGTAACAGTTTTAGAGTATATTTATTATTATTAGTGGGTTAAAAGTAGGGCGGAGAAGAGCGAGTTAGTATAATAGTTAATAAAGGAACTCTAATAAGTTTTTATAGTAATAAACGTATTAGGTTAATATACTAACAATCTAGGCGGTAATATATGTAGGTATTATTTAAAAAATATAAAATTATGCGTAGGAGAGTAGTAGAGTAGGGTAGGTATTATAGTGCTAATATAGGTACTATTATAGACCCTAGTTAGGGGCTCGCCTAGACCCTTAGCGCTATATATATAGATATATCCTTTCCTTGACCTTCCTCTAGTTCTTGTCTTGGAATTTTTATTTACTAGCTACTAATAGATTCTATTCTTTTAACTAAGCCTATTATTAAGGGGGTAGTGGATTGCACTGGAATCCAGACAAATATAGTTAGCATTTAGGGTTGCGCTAACCAAAAAGCAATAATTCCTTAGTAGGATCTGTTAGGTAGGATCCATTCTCTAAATACCCCTATAATAATACGTTAAACACATTCTTTCCTATATAAAAGTTGTTTAGTATATTAAGTTTAATCATTTTAAGGTGTTGGATTAAGAATTACACTATATTGCTATTAAATTAGGGTTAGTGTTGGGGTTACAATGTAGGTTCGCTAGAGCCTATAAGGGGGCTAGTGAACTAGCCTCCTTAATATTATATTATATAGCTACCAGCCTTCCCTAGATAGATGAATTAAGTTAAGCATTATATTCTAACATTTTGGCATACTAACATGCTAAAAGGGGGTTAGGTATTGGCAGCAGAATTAAGCATTATATTTTTATAGCTGTGGTTGTAATAGAGGTTTGCTAGAACCTGTGGGCTAGAATATAATATAAATTAATACTAGTGTTAACAACAGCGTTAACAACTGCAGTAATAATAAATAGTAGCACTTAGCCGCCTAACTAGTTTTTATATTATGACCCTAATTATAAAGTACTAATATATAAAGAATACGGCTATGCACTTTAAAATCTGCGGTTATATCTACGCGACTATTACTTAATACAGCAAAAGATATAAAAGGAAATCGTTAAAAAGTATAGCGAATACGCTGTGTTAGGCCTAAGGGATATGCCGCTGCCGCCGCCGTTTGGACTGCTATTTAAAATACTATATAAGCCAATAGACGCTTTTTTATGCGATGAGGAAGTATATAGGTTTATTAGCATAAATTATAATGGAGTATAGAAGTATAGTAAAAAGATATATGGATAGAAGTTAACTTAGTAAGACCAGGAGCATTAGACGAATGTTAAAGTGCAGATATTTTTTACTAGCAGCGGCTTTTAGTGCTACTTTACTGTATATATACTAGAACTAGAGGGCAAGGCGGCTTTACGCGTAGATAATAAGGGTAATAAGGAATTTATACAAGCTATACTAAGTAAATAGAAGAAGGCTAATGAGGACTATAAAAAGGGACTGGAGGTAGCGGACGCTAAAGTAGTAAAGATAGATTAAATAGAATAGTATAATTATATAGGCTGGCCAGAGTATATTGTAAAACGTAATCTAATATATCTTACGTATGTAAGGCGATTACTAGACTGAGATAAGAAGGAGTTAAAGCAAGTATATAGCGCAGTAGATATATTAATGGAGAGATATATATCTAGGCTATTAACGCTCGCTTATAAGATAAGGCGATGGCTTAAAAGCGTAAAGTATAAAGAGGTTGATATTAGGCCAATAGGGTGGTTAGAAAACGTAGACAGTTAAAAGCACTATACTAGGTACTAGCAGTAGTTTATTTATTATTATCTATAGCTTATTACTGCAGAAGAGGTAGAAGGGGATAATAGCTAAGATATAGATAATAATAAAGATGCTAGTAGTGAAAACGTAGATAGTATAACCGGAGGGATAAATGAGAATAGCGATGATAATGGTAATAATGATGATAAGGGGGTAGAAGATAACAATAATAATAAGGGCGGAGAAAATAATAAGGATAATGCTTGGTTTCTTAGAGATGGCTAGGAACTTTTCTAATAGTAGGACAAATAAAAAGAACTTGTAAAGGATCTATGGTATATGCTACAAGTAGGAGAAGATGAGAAGAGTGTTATAGAATAGGTGCTTTAATTCTTAGCTTTGTTTATATTCCGGAAGATTAGTAATAGTCCGTTTAATAGTGGACTTATTTACTTTCTTATAGTGCTAGGGATTAATAAGGAGCTAAGGAGACTTTAAATAGTAAATGACTTCTTATATATACTTATAGGCGTGGTCTACTATGTATAGGCGCTTGCGGTTAAATGGCTACTTCTATTAGTAGAAAGAGAGACGTAAAAGGAGGCTAAGTGGGAGGAGTTTCTTACTAAGCGGAAACAATTTCTAGCTAATAGGTCTTTTAGCCTAATAAGTATAATAATTAGCTTACTGGTGTATAGTAAGGAAGTTGTATTAAATTATAACAATCTAGGCAGTATCTATTGGTTAAAAGATAGGAAGATTGTCTATCTATATAGCTGGCTGGTTATAATTAAATGGTTTTGGATAATGATTTAAGATGCGGTTATTAAAGCTAAGTGGATGCTGTAGTAGGAGCTGATATAGGTTTATAGGCAAGGAGGGTAGTTTGCTATCCTATTAGATAAGATTGAGGATAATATAACGTTTATAAAATAGGGTATTTTGTTTGTAAGTAAGTTAAGTAATAGGCTAGGTAGTAGGCTGGAATAGATACTTAGGTAAATATAGTAAAGTAAAGTAAATAGGAAAATGTGGGTAAAGAAGGGGTGGCATACATAGCGGGTCTGGTAATATATTTAAAAAGTTAATAGGTTTCTTAAGCTGCTGCTATTTATAGTATATATAATAGTAGGACAGCTAGCTAGGGGGATAGAAATTATATTATACTGGTATTGAAATGGGCTTTTATAGGACCAGAACATTTTTATTATAGATGGATAGGTGGTGTTTATTACTTATTATTATAAATCACAGTTGCTTGTTAACGCGCTAAAGGTTATACTATGGTTTTTGCTATAGAGGGTAGGTTAGCTAGTGGGGTTATATCTAGTATATATACTACTATTCTAGGAGAGGCTTGCGAAGTATATTTAGTGCTGTAAATGGAGTAACTATATCTAGGCTGGCAAGCATGGATTATAGGAGATGGACCATCTTATATAAGTGATTAAGGTGCAGTCTTTATAGGTACTTAGAAATAAGCTGTATACACTTAACTACTAATATATAGCTATCGCGATTAGATGGGTCTTTGTAGATAAGATATTTAGAATAGGCACTTAAGATAATGTTGGTAAGGTTGAGGAAGTAAAAGTTAAGGAGGAAAGCGTGTTAAAGATATTAGCTAGGCGGACTAAGAGGATAGGGGTTAATTGATATAGAGTATTGAGCAATATTATTAAGCACTTAAGTATCTAATTAGTAAAAACATTTCGGCCGTTTAGTAAAGCATAGCACTAACGTTAGGTTCCGACTTGGTGCTAAGCAATAAGTGAATTTCCTATATAAAAGTATGGTAAGCGAAGTATATAGGTTGTGCAATAAGTGACCTAGTAATTAGTTGCGACTATAAACCTGAATTTTTATGGGCTAATAATATAGAAGCGCCATAGAAGGTTTCCCTGCAACATTATCCTTAAGTAAAGCTTCGCTAGACGTGCTACTTCGATACTTAAAAGTGTTGCGTCCCCTTAACATAGCCCTCTGTGGTAAATATGGCGATGGACGCGGTGGGGACTTAGCCAAAATTTGAGCAAGGAATACCAAAAATGCCATGCAATACCACTAGTAAGTAATAGTAATTTTTTCACGTGGGCAAGGTAGAATAAAGCACGGCAAGTTGCGCGTAGGTTTCAGATTTTAAATATCTATTATAGTTGGGTTATTATATTGCTGTAAAGTTGGGGGGTTTAAACAGAAATTTAATACGGTTTAGTGTGAGCATTATTCTGCATTGCGAAAATTAAAGTGCGTACCCATACTCAAATAAACATATTGTATTTGTTCTATCTACTATAGTTCTTAACCCACCTCCGTTAAAGCTGTACGACTTTTAAAAGCTTGTGCTTAATAATATCTATAAGTTTACTAAAGGGTAGGGCTATATAATGTCAAAATTTCTGGCTAAGCAAAAGCACGATTCTAATAGCGACAGCAAGGTTATTATATATAGGTGGTGGGATATAACGCGATTCATTAATTTCTATAAGAATTTTAGTGGTGGGCAATATTTGGCGTTGTACACTGTTTACGATATTTTGGTGCCGACTGTAGAAATCAATTAACGTAGTAGGCCCCGTTGGCGGCTATATAGCACTATATAACTTATATATTATAAGGGGTGGTGTCTATAGGCCTAGTAGGGCGAAGATTAAACCAGGCCAACTTTCCTTGCTTTATTTCTTATGCTCCACGCTCCTTACGACTGCAATCCGTCACTTGGTGCAACGATATAGCACGTTTAGAATTTCCGCATTTATTATTACCTTATAACAGCACTATCTTTATTAGTATGGCTTCCGCACCTAATTCGCCGCCCTTTTATAGCTTGGATAAGGGGCTAATCTAGACACCCTTTGCTGCACCTTCGCCTTATAGCTCGCTTTCTAATAAACGTGGTAGCATGCTGGCTAATTAGATATCTTCTGTATTTAGTAAGCCCTAGCAATCCTTAACGGATTACTAGGGGCCTACTAGGTAAGGATTTTTTTAAAAATTTACCCTTAGGCTAATAGTTATTGGTCCCCTTTTTAGTTTATAGCAAGTTTTTTATACTATATGTCCTTTCCTAGGATGCGCCACCAGCTGCAAACACCCTATAGACCTTTAGCGCTATATTAAAAGCATCTACTATCTGATAGCCTATTGGTGCCTAGTTGCTAGCTGCGGCTATAGTTAAGGAGGTATTATCTAGTATAATAGGACCGTTATTACCGGTAAGTTGTTTAATAGGCGTGACAAGATAGAGGAGCACTTGCGGAAGATATACTAGGGGTTTAATATAGCTGTAATTGTCCCGCCGACCTGTTCTAACGCCGTTGCATTGGCCTAAATAGAAGCAACTATATCGCCTACGCTTAATATAGGTGGCATAGGCATGTTTAACGCCGTCGAACCTAGTCTAGTTAGTTAACTTAGAAACCCTACCTTTACTTTAAATAATAATGCGGCTCCTAAGCCCTACTACACCTTAGCACCTACTGCTCTGGACTAGACTTTGATGTCCTTCTTAGAAAGCAATAGGCTTACTAATCTTAACTTTAACAATTCCATAGTGGATATAGAAGGGTTAGAGCTCGATATTAACTTTAACAATTTTATGGTAGATATAGAAGGGTTAGAGCTTGATTTTAACTTTAACATTTCTATAGTGGATATGGAAGAGTAAAGAAATTAGATTTTGTTCTATATTCCATATTAATATAGAGCTCTCGTATACGCACCAAAGTAATGACTTCTTGTAATATAGTGACTCCACACGCCCCAATCGTGGTACTACTGTCGCATTTACAAGCCTTATATAATAATAATGTTGTTATTTTAACCTTTATAATTGTAATAAGCTTATTTTTAGGGCATTACAGGCGTTGTGGGCGTCATTGTAACTCTATAGCTCCTATAGGAGGTAGGCAAAGGCGTAGAAAGAGTTAATTGCAAAGAGGGCGTTAGCTAAGGAGGAGGCTCCATTACTACGCTAAAAGTAGAGAGTTGATAGAGGCCTAGTAGCAGAGAGGGGCTCATTCAAATCGCTTACCAATGTTAGTTATGCATTATGCGAAGTCAAATCTGGAGCCTTATTATGGAGCCTTGCTAAACAATTAACTTAATTACAGGTTTAAATGAGCCACAGTAGTAGCCGCCACTAATTACAAAATGGGTGACACTAGGGGACGCACGGATTAACAATTAGGTAAATATTAAGCCATGCGTATTATATCTCCCATTAAGGACAGTAATTAGAACAATATATCTCTAGTCTTACAACATATCCCTTATAACTATACATTATAATAGGCTCTTAACATGGTAAAATTAAGTCCTTTAATCTAAAAGTATATATGATTTTTGGAAAAGGGTTTTATAAAAAGTGTATTTAGTATATATAACTTATTAAATAGGTAGGGAAGAAATATGTTTAACGGGTAAGGAAGAAACGTATTTAGTAGGTAAGGAAGAAATATATTTAATAGGTAAGGAAGGAACATGTTTAATAGGTAGGGGAGAAATATACTTAATAGTTAGTGCAGCATAACGCTCAAATAGCTGGACTACCTTAGAAAGGTGCATTTCCTGTAGTTAATTATTACTTAGATGTTTAATAGGAAGATAGCTATACGGCGGCTGGCGGCCCATTAAGGCATTTTGCATAAAGTGCTCTATTAGTCGACTAAACTTAATAGCGTCTGGGTAAAAGCGGATAATAAGGTTAAGAAATACTTTAAACATAGCTAATAAGAGGTGCTCTATAAAAGAATTAGGTAGTTTAGATATAGGAATAAAAGCAAGAATACTAGAACTAAGCGTCTTCCGCATACAATACCATCAGTAGCCCTTAGCAAGACACTTTGTAAAGTAGCGCTATTGCTTAGCAGACGGAGCAGACGAGTTAACTAGCGATAAAGAAGGTATATTAGTAGATAGGTAGAGTGCGTTAAAGAGCTGCTTCTTAATAAAAGAGGCGTCGCTAACACCTCTACGCCGTGTGGTTGATGATATACGGTTTAGAAGTGCTTCTGCGTTTTAATAACAGTTGTAGAGGTATATAAGGTAATGGTAATAAAGAATGTCTTAAAGTATCCCAGTTGCTTTAATGGTGGCAAGGTTAAAGAAAGCCTTTTAGAAACCAGATAGGGCGGTGTTTATATTCTAGCTAGTAGAGGTAAAAGTAACTAAGGACTGTGATAATGCGGTCTGGAGGTTTAAATCCATAGTGCGATTTTTTCGCTAGTGGGCGAGTACGGCCTTTAGGTTCTTAATAGCTTCCCTACTAGTAATAGCGCTCGCCCTATAGACTAAGGCGGACGCCTCTTGTCTACTGATTCCTATATAGTTAGGCTGTTTGGCTAGCCAGGCGAGTTTCGTTCTATTCTCCTATATATATATATACTGCAGGTCATCCTCTTTCTCAGTTATAAAGATGTTGGAAAGTATATTTTCCAACCTTTTACGCCTTTCCCTTTCTTTACACCTGTTTACATTACTAATAGTTATAATATACTCTGGCTCTAGTGCAGCTATATAGTTCCTTGTATGCTTAGCAGGCGGTTAAGATAAAGAAGCATTAAATATAGGCCTTTTATCTCTATAGCTGGCGCTCTTGTCACTTATATCCCGTGGGCTGTCTAGACTACAGTCTGCAATATTAGCTATAGACTAAAAGTGTATTAGGCTACTATAGTTGCTATTATCCTCGCTTTGCGGTTAAGAGTCTAGAATGGCGTTGTCTGGGTTAACGGGCTTATGTCCTTATTTAGGCTCGGGTTCGAGTTATAGAAAGACTTCAGGTTTATAGGACTGGCGGATCTACTACAAGACATCTTTAGGTGACTTTGCAACAAAGAACAAGAGGCTAGGGTTAGTGCTATTATACACCTAGACTGCGGGGGTGTTAGTGCCAATAAATAGTGCGGGAAGCGAACATAGAAGGAAGGTTTGTGTCTCTTAGGGGGTTATACCTAAGGCTAGAATTGATATAGGTATAGGTATTTGATTATATAGAGACAGGAGATAGCTTAGAGTAGAAAATGGTGTCAAGCTAAGCTTGGGCTAAAGCTTGGGCGGTAGGCATTATATCCCCCCCTAAGGATAGAGATTAGAAGCTATACCTCTTACGTTTTAAAGGCTCCCTATTGCTTAAGTCGTAATCTATAGTAAGTACGCTGAATGTCTTGTATAGGAAAACAAGATTTAATAAATATAGAGTATTATTATCGCGTAGCCAAGGTTGGCTTGTCTAAACCTAACAAGTTACTAAATCTCTAGAGGCTCTTATAATTAGCTTACACTAGGATCCTATTAGTATATATATAGGAACGCGAGGAATATGGCTATATACTACAGAGAATAACATAATGGTGGACATAGATTTTCGCGGGCTAACGGTATAAAAGCGTTATGGAAGGTTCCTCTATAACGCTATCTTTAAGCGAAGCTTTATTAGACATAATGCCTTGATATTTAAAAGTACTACATCCCCTTAGTATAACGCTCTGCGTTAAATACGGCGGCTGCTACACTAGTGTAAATATGGCGCAACACCTTATATAGTTACATTCCCTTAAAGCTAGGCGGGTTAGGGAAATTCTAGGATTTATTAAAAGTATAGGTCCAATTGCATTATGCCCTAGCAATATACTAAGGCCGGTATATAGAGGAAGGCCTATTAGCGGTCTCCCTATCTATAATAGCTACGGCTGCGACGTGGCAGACTATAACTTTCTTACGGTCAACGTGGACTCTATTAAGCAGTACTGCTTTAAGTTGCATAACTAGAAGCGTAAGCTTAATAAGAGTATCCTCTACTAGGTAACTAAGCTACAGACGCTATGGGCCAAGACGTAGCATATTAAGTACTTTATTGTTATCCCTCTAGATTAGAGCAGCAGTAGTAATAATAGCAACAATGCTATTAGTAGCAGCAAGACGGCTTTGCTTAGTGCTATAGAAGCAAAAAGCGGTTGGAATGCATTACAGATCTGGTTTAAAGAAGCGTAGAATAAAAGAGTAGAGCGCTATAGCTAGGTGTAAGTGCTGGCGCATATTTCGGAAATTATACCGTAGCTGAAGTTAACTAAATATTATATTTACCTTGTAGAATTAAATATAGAAGATCTGCCTTAATCCTATAAGCTTCCAGATGCTTAAGATAAACGGCTACTAGCTACGGTTTACACTAGTATAGAGAGGGTACTACGGAAGGTAATAGGGATTATAGAGGATAACGTGCTATATAAGAATTGGCGGCTGAATTGGCTTAATGCTAAGCTACTAAATATATTTTATAGGGCTGAAATGTTACAAGATCTAATTAAACTATTATAGAATAAGCGTTTAGCAAACATGTATATCTAGACGTAGTAGAAGCTAACGTGTTACTTTTACCGCGTAAAGAACGGTAAATGCTTACGCAAGGATTTATTTTAACCTATAGAGAGGCAGCTTAAGTGTGCTAGTAATATAATGGAGGTGGCAAATAAGGTGAAGCTAAGGGAAGAGTAGGATAAAGAAGAGGATAAAGAAGAAAGTAGAGTAGGAACTAAAGAAGCTATAGATAAGCTAAATAAGCTTGCCCTAGAACTTAGCCTCGCCTTTATTTAATAGCGGCTTAATATAAGGGCCTTTAATTCACTAATAGTCTTATTTACCGCTATCCTTATATAGGACAGTAAAGAACGCAGCTAGATAAAGATCAGCTACTATATATTATACCTATTATATCTAATCTATAACAGTCAGCTGATTATATTTTAGCATTACCTTAATACTCTTAATGCGGGTAAGGTAGAAGATCTTAGTGGGTGTCTAGTTAGCGTATAAGACTAATGGCTACTTAATAATAGTCCGGGCCTAATTGGTAAATTGCTTGCAACTTAACTACTAGGTTTTAGGATTATATAGAATACGGTCAGCCAAGCGCACGTCCATTAGCATAGCGATGAGCAAACTATAGTATATAAGGACATAAAATTTACTATAACCGACTTACGTGATCTTGTTAAGCAGGAGCTAGTAGCTACGCGCAAAATATTCTACCAAGACTTATATTTTAGGTTGGAAAACGTCCCTATATACAAGGTTCATAAGTTATTAGATAATTAGGACTTGTCTTAGCCAGGCGGCTCTTTCCTTATAGACGGCCGCAATAAAAAGCACTTAGGCGGCGGTAATAGATGGTTACTAGATAATTTAAGGCTATAGCCAGATATTTTTAGACTGCTTGTGTTAAAGAAGGCAGATAGAGAATGGTAGGTATTTAGTGACACCGCCTACTAATATAAATACGCGGTCTAACGTTTCCTAGAGTATATAATGGTCTGCATCTATATTAGTTTAGGCCAGCTGGCAAGGAAACCTGAGTTCTTAGGCACTAGGTAGTGTAATAAACAAGTAGATAAGTAAAACTTGTTTATCCATAATAGCTATCTACTCTTTATATTAACCTACTATAAGTTACTAAATTAGACTAATGCTTATAGGTAGCCAGTTTGATTCCTACTTCCCAAAGTTGGCGAGCTAATAGTGCAGTATATAGTCCTAATCCTCTCCTTTCGTATCTGGCTTAAGGAGGAAGTTTTTATTCTAGAAGATATATCTGAGTACCTATGGTCCTAAGGTAAAGATATATAGACGGAGGATAAAATAATAAGGGTGCTAATGTTAGAGACTAAAGCAACTATCTTAATAGCAATTAACGCGCAAAAATGGCGGTAGATAGCTATAGGGATTGGAATAAAAAAGTTCACTAGGCTAGATTATTAGCTGGACCTTAACCTACCTAGAGATATTAATAATCTAGATAACGGACCTAGCGGCGGCTGCGGCGGCCACGCGATGCCGGAAGTGTTTTATTGGTAGGCGTTATATGGGCCCTATACCGGAAACCAAGCATATAAGGGGACGGTTAATTTTCGCAACGGGCTTACTAACACTAGGCTTTAGGAGTATCTTTAAGCAAGTTAGATGTGGCATAGGCTATACAAAGATCCGGTCTAAATAATAGCTAAAGGAACGAGGTAGGATAGGATAGCAAATAAGCATTACTAGGAAGGATCCAAAGCGGACGCACTCAATACTCCCCTGGCGAAGAGGATTGCGTACAGGAAGGCTCTACTGCGCTATAGACATTATTGGACAATAGAGGAGGCAGCAGCGGCGCTCTAAGATCTCTATAGTCCCTAAGCGCAGTATAAATCGGCCAAGCAGGAAGAAGCAATACAGGTAATATTAAACGGCGTAGGACAAGTTGTTACTATCTTAGGCACTAAGGAAGGGAAGAGCCTTTTATTTATACTTCCGTCAATGCTCCCCAGTGTAGGTACGATGGTGGTAATGCTTCCCCTAATCGGCTTAAAGCATGACATAATACGGCGGCTTAACTGTATAGGGCTTAGGTATAAGGTATAAGAATGCACAGAAGACGAAGAAGTTGGATGTCCGTTAGTATTCGTATTAGTTAATAAGGCGGTTAGCGTTATATTCCGCTCCTATCTTAACCAGCTTAAAGCCGGGAATGGGCTTAATAGGGTAATTTTTAATAAGAGTTACCTGGCTATAACTGCATCTTAGTACCGGCCTAAGATGAAGCTGGTTAAATATCTAAGAAGCCTATAATATTAGTTTGTCTATCTTATAGCTATATTGCCGCCGACGATGGTTAATCAGTTTAAGTAGGCGATGCTGCTGTACCAGCCTTGTATAATCTGGTCTTTAATATTGCGCACAGATCTAGAATACTAGGTTAGGCAGAGCAGCATTATAAGGTTGTAGGATTTTGCCCTAGCAGAAATAAGAGCTACGCTATAGGAGAGTTAGTTTATTTAAGAGTAAGGGGCGCGCTGTATTATATATACTATAACAAGACCAGAGGCAGATAAGGTTGTAGAAAGGCTATAGTGTCTTATATACTACTTGGATTCCGGTACAGATAAGGAGAAAGCTTCGGCTCTGGCCAAATGGGTTGCTGGGGAGTCCCGGGTAATGGTTGCTATGGGCGCATTTAGCCCTAGAATAAACCACGCTTATATACGGGCGGTCTTTCATATTGGGGCTCCTGTAAGTGCGATAGATTTTATGCAAAAAGTAGGACGGGCGGGAAGAGACAATGAAGGCGGGATTTCTTGCATTTTCCTACTAAAAAACTGGAAAGTGGTGGATGTTAGGCTGGTAGGTAAGCTCTTACCGGACGAAATAAAGGTTATGTAGCGGTACCTAGATAATCCGCGGTGTTGGTTGCTGCCGCTTAGCATCTTCCTTAATAAAGTACCACAGACGTATAAAGGCGAAAGTATATTATGTAACTGGTGTAGAGAGCTAGGTATTCTGGTTGGCGCTAATAAGGTTAAGCTGGTGGCGGCTAGTAAATTAAGGGAGGATAATATAGGAATGTTAAAAGGGGTGGACAAGTCCAAGAGTTCCAGCAGCGTAGAGGACTTAGAGGTAGGAAGCTGGCTGCTAAAGCAGCATATACGCGATTAAGAGCGTTGCTTGCAACGATATATTAGCAACCTAAAGCTGCTTAAAGGCAGCTGCTTGCTCTGCTGGTTAGTAGACTTAGTAGATCTAAGTATATTAGAAACGGTACGGGGAGCAGACCATATGTTAGAAAAATATCGGTTAGTAAGCAAGTGGAGGTTCTTTAACTCTAAACATACAACTATAGAAGAGGGTTAACGGCGGTTTTCTACGGAACAGAGGCGACATAAGGGGTGGCTGTTAATATACACTTTATGCTTTAAGTGTAGGAACCCGTAGACAATTTGCGTAATATAGGGTAAAGGTCAGTGTGAGTATACTAATACATTAATGCCGGCTTGTTAGGGCGCGTATTAGCGGGAGATATAGTATAGGCAAGTTCTAAAACAGCTAGCAGGACGTGATTTTAAAGACAAGCTTGAGTATATACTATAGTTAGGAGAGGAGCGGGAGGTATATAGGCAGAAGGCTTATAATATAATATTTATTGGTAACTAGGTAATAATAGATATTTTAAGCGGGCTATAGTTTTTTTTTATATAAAAAAAAGCCATTTTTCTATATTAGAGTGATATAATTAGGGGTTTTTTTTTTAAGTATATTAAAATAGTATATTTAGATATTAAAATTAAGTTCTTTTAGCCCTGCGTCTACTATAACGTCTACTATAACTAACTAGCTGTCATTTTCTACTAGTGGCGTAATGGGCAGGAGGCTCGCTTAATTTTAATTTTTATAATACTTTTAAAAAGAGTAAGTAAGTATCTAGTATACCTACTAGATACGCTATGTAGAATAATATATAGAGCCTATTACGGGACTTGCCTATAATACCCTTTTTTTTACCGCTTTCTACTTTAATCTACCGTTTTCTGCCGTCTCTACCGCTAGAAGTTACTGTTAGCGACTTAGTTAATCGAGGTATAAGCACAGTAAGAGGGACGCGTAAGCCTATATAATTAAATTGTCTATAAACGAGGATCTAAAGCTAAAGAAAAGGAAAGGAAAAGATAAGTAGTAACGTAAGGAGTTATATACAATCCCTAGTCACGTAAGAGTTATGTAAACTCTACGTCTACTATAACGTTTACTATAACTGCCGCTTTCTGCTAGTGCTGTAATAGTTGCCTGCTAGCGACTTTAAGGAACGTTAACCGGTCGCGGGCATTACGTTATATATAAGGACTATTTCTTAGAAGGCTTGCTAAATATTACCTTATATATCGCTAGTATAAGTTATCTAATTAGCTCGCTGTTACGGCACTGGCAGAAAGCGGCAGTTATAATAGATGTTATGGTAGATGTAGGGCTTATATAACGCTTATATAACTAGGGGATTATATATAACTCCTTACATTGCTGCTTGTCTTTTCCTTTCCTTTTCTTTAGCTTTAGATCCTTATTTATAGACAATCCAATTATATAGGCTTGTATGTATCCTTGCTATACTTATGCCTTAATTGACTGAGTCGCTAATAGGGGTTAAGGTTTGGAAAGAGGAAAGGGAAAAATAAGGTAGAAGGAGATATAAAGATTATATATGGCATAGATAGGGCTAAAAAGGAAGATTAAAAGAATAAGAAGGTATATAAGGTTAAGTTTAGCTATGATATAGGTGGGAATAAGTAGTATGCTGCTAGTACAACGGAGGACCTATTAAGGACTAAGTAGGATTAGTGGATTGGTTAGATTAAACACTAACCTAACTAAGTACGGAACTTTACGGAGGTCTTATTTATATGGGGTTAGACTTGTATTTAAAAATATATATTCTTTTACCTAAATAGAACTCTTATTATTAACTTAAAGTAATATTAAGCTATTGCTAATATTGGTTAAATATACTTTTAGACAAGCTCTGTTTAATTTTTATATCCTCTATCCTCTATTACACTATACTAAACTAGATAGCTAGACGGAAATTTAATTTAGCTTAGCAGTGTTAATAGAAATTTAATGCGTTCTAGCGGCGTTAGTAGAAATTTAATGTGGTTTAGTATAAGCTTTATTACATCTAAACCAAACCTCTTTTTATAGACGCCCCGCCTTATAGAAGATCCTCCTATCTTTAAGGTAAATATTAACTAAGCTATTTCATCCCTATAATATATCCTTAGTTACTTACCTTTCCTATAATAGTCGACCAGTAATATGACGGCTAATTTAGGAATTTATTTATAATAAAAGGTCGCAAAGCATATACGCATAAAGTACTATATGAGGGTTATTATATTTAATAGACTTTTATAAATTAAAAAGCTGCCTACTAATTATCTAGAAAACAAATACCGCTAATAGAATAAAAAAGACTGCTAGGTATCTATTAAGAAAGTAAGTAATTAGGGAATAGGCAATATAAGTAGTAGAAGAAGAGCCACCGAACTTTACTCCTGGGACTTGAAATCACCAACATCTTGCTTAAGGATGATATTAGTATTGGTTCTAATAATGCCATATACCCGGTCTAACACGCTCTACTCCCTATATTAAACCGTTAAAAAGTTGGCCGGAGCCTACACTATACCGTTAAACTAGTGGCTGCACTAGCTAACTGCTCTACCAGCGTAATAGTTTGTATAATATTAAAAGGCAAGCTATGTCTGGCGCTTATATATCCTATCCGGACTGTACTCCATGCCCCTCTTTACTGGAATTATTATAAGGCGAGGCTCTGTGAACGCTGGTATGTATAAGATGCCACGGCGTACCTAGCCCAACGCTATATATAGAGAGTAGTTGGGATATCTAAGATAATATTTGTTAGAGAAGACGCAGAACCTTATACTACTAGTATTAGAGGCAGGGGTTTCACTGCATGGCGTATTATAAGGGGAGAGCTATATAAAAAGGGAAGTTAGTAGGTATGTATTTGAAAATGGTATAAAATTAGTTAAAATTAAACTAACCTGCATTATAAGTGCTTTTTAGAAAATGTAATTAAGTTCTATACCTATAGGACATCCTACTAACCACCGTAAATTTAAGCAAATAGTGGTAGGAAAGGGTATTATAGATTACGGACTGTTTTGCAATGCTATAAAAATGACTTGGGTGTCCTAAAAAGTGACTATTTCCTTAAGCTACTAAGCACGTTAGCTTCAGCTATATAAGTTATTTAAATACTAGCATACCTATTAAATATTTGTAAAGGTGATATTGTAGCCTAAATTATTATATAAGTGGATAAACTTGTTCTCTATAGCACTTGGATGCTATTATGGCGGCTATTAACCAAGTATAAGTGTTAGAGCGTAACGCTCTGCCTAAGTAGGTAGGGTAGGAGGAGTAGCGCTTATTATAGTGGTTATATATGGCACTAATAATACCGCATATATATTAGCAAGAGTATCTATTTATACGCAGCAAGAAGAGGGCAAAGCACGTAATTGAGGTAAGTGGTAAGGTGGAGGTGCGCGATAAGAACTAGGTAATAGGAAATAATTAGTGACCTATATTACAATAGTAATAGTAATGGATATCTAACAGCTAGCGGAGAAGAGAAAGCGTTAGTAAAGTAAAGCGTGGGTTAGCAGTTGGCTTAATATAGATGTGGAGGGTCTAGTCACTTATAATAGGCTTAAATAGCTAGTATGTGCTAATAAGCAAAGCTTTGCTTAGATAGACGGTGTTGGAGGAGGCAGTGCCTAAAGCAGTAAAAGAGGAAGATAGATAAGGTGGATAATATAAGGAAGGGTGGAGAAATTTAAATGGAAGCTAATATATAGTAGAAGGTAAAGAAGTCTTGGCGCGCAAGTGAATGAGTTTAATTAAAGTGAAGTTGTTACTTATAAGCTGCTAACTCCTATGCATCTAGAGCCTAGTAAATTTTTAATATTGCAATAGACGCACCTAGCGGCTTAGCGGTGTACCTATGCTTGGCATTTGTCCTAAAAAAAGTTGGGTGTATACTTTTGCTATATAATGGCGCCCTGGCTGTAAACCTCCATCTTATTAACTATATAGGTGGCTACTGGCGCTTTTAGGGTCCAGAGGGAGGGGCACTTAGTGCCTTTAGTGGCGGGGAAATCTGGGTGTAGGACTTAAAGGTTTAGATATACTACTATCCTTTTCCTAGGCTGCAGCCAGCTCTTCTAAAGGCGTAGGGACTTATCTTGCTTATCCTAGGGCAGTATGTCAAACACCTATAAAGCCGTAATAATATTAAAACTGGTGCGGCCTTATAGTAGCTAGGACCTTAGCGTACCAAAGGCCTATAGATCTGTAATATCCCCGTAGGCGAGCCTAATAAGTTTGCTTTAATTATTTGTGCTACTAGGCAGCCCAAAGCCGGCATTACAGATATTGGTTTTAGTAATGTTTTTTAAAAGCTCCCTGTAGATATTAATATTAATATAGGTCCCTAAACCGACCTGCTATTTAGCCTCTAAGAGGACCTAGGCGGAACCTATCCCTAAGTCTAAGATATATTCTCTTAGAATGGGTGCCATAATGTTAACGAACTGCACGACGTCTTGACGATGCGCGTAGTAGACGGCGTTGTATAAGTGTGTAAAGGGTGCGAATATAGCTATGGCATTGGCGGTGCTAGTAAGGCAAGGCATAGTAGAGAAAAGGGGATTATATCTATTTAAGTGTTAGTATGGGCGGTAATGCGGGACTAGCGTAGGTAGGCTTTAGTACGCGGTAGACTTACTAAAGGGATACCCTAGAAGGAAGGGAGATAAAGTAGGAGAAGAAGAGGAAAAGGGAGAAATAGCTAGTGATAAATTAGCGCTTATATACATAAATATATGGTGGGTAAGAGATGTAGTATGCCACAGCTTAGAGGTTTAAATGGTTGAAGAACTTACCTATAAGGCCTAAAGGGTTAGAGAATTAATGGTTAAGGCTTAAGTGGATGTGTAGATATATAGATAAGATAGAAGACGCTAAAGGTTAAATAGAGGAAGTGGTTTAAGTAAAGGGGGAACGGAATATATATATGGTTAAGGGGTTATAGTAAATAATAGCAACTGCGTTAAATAATAGAAGCCATTAAACAATAGTTGTTAAACAATAGTTATTAAACAATAGAGGTTATTGAACAATAGAAGTTATTAAATAATAGAGGTTATTAAATAATAGAGCTTAATATTTAAACCAAGTCCCCCTGCAATTAAAAGCTGATAATAGAGATAGCAATTAAAAGCCTATAATAGTAATTAAAAGCCTATAATGAAGATAAAAGTCTATAATAATAATGGTAATTAAATTAAGTATGCGCCTTATATTCTTAGTTAGCGTTAGTGCCGCTGTATTATATTATATCGCCCTTGTTAACGTCGCTGTAGTAGTTGCTGCTAGATAGCACGATTGAGTAGGCGCCCTTGCCGGCTTTACTATAGATACTGCCCTATGCTGCGCTGTGCACACTGTCGCGGACGGTGTAGAGTTGTGTGGGCTATAATTGCTTGCTGACAAGGTGGCCTTGGCCGTAGAAGTTAGCGAATTAATAGCTGTAGAAGTTGCGGCCGCTATTATGGGCGGCCTATGGAGAAGCTGGTAGTAACTGTAAGAGTTAACGCTAACTCTAAAGACAAGGGCGGTTAGAATTGTGAGTTTTGGAAGTACCTAAGCTAAAACCATAGAGCGGTGTGGGAGAAAAGTTGGTGAAAATACTAGGCTAAGAGGGTTCTATATTTTGGTATTTATAGTTAAGCGCTTCTTCTTAAGTGCTATCCTCTAACGTTAATGTTAAAGCTAATAGTTGGATATAGTTGTTATAACCTATAAAATATTAGTGAGTTTATTAAAAACCTAAGCAGCTTTACCTACTATCTCTATTACATATCCCTAAGCGCGTAAACGTGGCCATAGTTAAGCCCTCTGTCAATTTTAACCTAAAAGGGCTGTTTAGTGATAAAATAGGAATAACCCAGCTAAAACTTCTAGCCATTTAGAATTGTATGCCAAATGTTAATAGGGTTATCTTTAGGGAGATAATTAGGTTTAGTAAGGACGCCTTTATCTATATTAGTATATAAATAAAATTATTAATTGGACTAAAGGAGCCCTATATAGTAAATAGGGTGGCTTACTAATG